>ORMF011117557.1_pt1 | contig 24991 bp, 24 predicted proteins | sample 1779871 | NCBI WGS metagenome assembly ORMF01 (sample SAMEA104232316, study PRJEB22302) | groundwater metagenome | biome: forest; feature: aquifer; material: groundwater | place: USA | collected 2011-08-07 | depth 5.4 m | reverse complement strand
CGAGAATGGGTCAGTTTCTGTTAGCGGCGAGACAGGGGGACAGGGTCAAATCTTTTGTTGACAGTCAAGCGTCGGACGTCGTTGAAAGTTCGGCATAGTGAATTTCGTCGGTGGCAAGACGCGTGAGGCAACGTTCTAACAAAAGCCAACAACTTGCAACAAAAGATTTGACCCGTTTGCCGTTTGCCCGACCCGTTTGACCCCGTTTGCCTCCTATCACGCAGACAGTCAATGCGTCCAGGCCAGACCGCGTGGGTATTTCTCTGAGGGATTATGACACAAACGATTTTATTGCAGCTTGAACGTCGCGCATTGACGCAAGGCGACGTGCCTCCATGACCTCAACTTCTGCCGGCGTACATGGCAGTTCTTCCAACAGTCTCGACAGCTCCGGTTCTCCCACCAATTCGACGTCTCGCACGTGAGCTGCTGTCCTTGCTGCTTTAGTAAACAGACCGTTAGTAACCACTACGGACCGGAGTGTTAACGTGCGAGGGAGATCGCGCAAATATTTGGCTCGGTAAAGGTCGAGTGCGCCGACTGCTTCGGCAAGAACATCGGCGTCCACAGTTGCACCCGAGATACTATGTTTGCACTGGACGATACGTATCTGCTTATCCCCTACCGCCAGTACGTCAGCTTTATCGTCTCCCGCCCGCGGCGTTAGCACAACTCTACTGCCGCGCTTCTCTTCGAGTACCGCTATTAAAGCCTCGAAGCGGTCCCAGGGCAGTAAACGAACGTCATCCTTTTTAAGATTGCGCACAGCCGTGGACTCTCCTGGAGTCTCTATAACGGTTTTTAGCAGCTCCTGCTCCAGATCCTCTTCGCTTGGCATGGGGGTTAAAAATTCTGATGCCAATTCGCGGCGGCGTCGGATCAACGCATCAAGTTTTTCATCAAAGGTTTCGAAAACACCCTGGGGGTCTTTGGCGATTGGGTAGTAAACATGGACATCTCTGGATTGCCCAATTCGATAAACGCGATCGGTAGCTTGCGCCTCCTTAGCCGGATTCCACCAACGACCGTAATGGACAACGTGATTTGCTTCGATTAACGTCAATCCAACGCCGGCAACATCAGGGGAGAGCACGATTACATTAAATCCTGGGCTTTCGCGGAAACGCTTAATAATAGTTCGGCGTGTCTGCCGTGCGCTTCCCGTATCCCCGTGACGTGAAGTTGCGCCATTAATAATGTCAACGTCCAGATCAAATTCCGCACGGAGAGCATTTTTTAGAATGTCCTGCATATTGAGGCTGCGGGTAAAAATAAGCGCTTTTTCACCGTGCTTTCGGACATTGCGAAGACATTTAAGTACTTCAGCAAGCTTCGGACATTGCTCGATGGCATCCACTGCGTCGAGCGGCTCATAGCGAGGCGCAAGGCCAGGATGCTGATACACTTTCATAAGTTGCTGTAGCAAACTTAAAGGATGGTTACCTTCGCCCCCGGCTCGTGCTCGACCGATGATGTCAAGATGCCACTCTCGCTGTCTGGGGGAAAGTTCGCAGGTGATGACGTGCTCTTCCTTCGAGGGAATCCCAGTCAGCCGATTCTTCTCGCGGCGTAAAACGAACGCATTTGGCCGGTTGAGCTGCAACCGTTCTTTGAGATGAGGAAGAACTGTATCGGCGTCCGCATGTCCGTCTATTTCAATTGGTTTTTCGTATCGGTCCCTAAACTCGGCTGCACTTCCGAGCAGTTTCCCCGGCTGCAAGAAATCGAAGATGTTCCATATGTCCATCAATCGGGTTTCCACGGGGGTGCCAGTGCAGGCAATCCTGAAGCGAGGCGCCAGGCTTTTGAGAGCATGAGAGATCTTGGTGTTAGGGGTCTTGTACTCCTGGGCCTCATCGGTTACGACCACTGACCAGTGTTCCTTCATCGTGGCAAAAGAATGCTGGTAATTCACAACGGTTTCGTAGTTTGTGAGCACTACGCGATACTGCCTTAATCTCTCAAGATCAAGCACGGCCTCGCCAAGTACCGTCTCTTGGCCCTTACTGCCCTGTCGCCTAAAATCTCGCAGCCGGGTCCCGTGCAAGGTGACCCAGGGCCGAAATACATCTCCTTCAGCAACGAAGAATTTCCGCATATCCTCTAGCCAGGTTTCGTTTTCTAACAAGGTAACGGGAGCAACGATGAGAATGGGGTCCCAGGAAACGGCTTCGGGATTCGCAGTATTGGTTCCGAGTTCACCTTCCTCAATAAGCCACGCCAAAAAGGCAAGTACTTGGAGAGTCTTCCCAAGACCCATATCGTCAGCAAGGAGACATCCTCTCCGCTTAAGTCGATAGACTCTTTGCAGCCAAGCAAATCCTTCAAGTTGGTGCCCTTGCAATATTCCCTCTTTGATCGACCGTGGTAGAGTGATAGGCGGATCATTACCCTCTACGTTTTCGGAGTCTTCGAAGTATTCAAGCTCGTTCTCGTTTGTGTATATAAGAAGATATTGTCTTGGGGTTGGCGTTTTCGTCGAGGAATCGGCCTTCAACGGTGTGACTCTTGCGACTAACTCATCAAGCGCTCTCAGCAGGTCGTCGCTCACTAAGATTGATTTTCTCTCAAAATCGACGGCTCCTCGACCGTCTTTCTTCGCCTCTGTCGCTGCTTGCCGAAACGTGACCATATGTTCGCGAGATGTGAAAATCACATCCTCGACGGTTCCGTCTGAGTATTTACACTTTAAGCCCGCAGCAAAGCGGGCTCGCTCGCCTCGAATATTCTCAGCATCCTCGAAAATGCCGGTCGAACTACGCTGTAAAAAGGGATTCGCAACAAAAGGAAAATCGCCCACCCCTCGCACGCGTGGTCCCAGTTTGATATCAACTGCGCCGGCGACACCGTCAAACACTCGGTGCGGGTCTCTCAAGACTTCCGCTTTTTCGACTCCTGCCAAGTGGCGGACCCGTTGCATCCGCCGCAGAACCTCTCGCTGCGTCTCATCCAGAACGACTCGGACACGTCCCCCCTTTTGATCATCCAATGAGTACACTTCATCAACGTCGTCTGAGGCCAGGAACGCTTCTCGCATTTGCTCCTCAGGCGCACCGTCGATTTTTGGTACGAACGTTATTCGCCCACCATTTTCCACAATGAGATCAAGACCGACCTTCGACGGGACAATAACGCGCTCCCGCCCGAGAAATGCATCGAGCTGCGCGCCGATCCCTTCGGAAAGATCTTTCACTTCAGCGAACCGCAGGAACGCTTCACGGCTTGCCTTACCCTGCGGAGACAAAGAATTGAAAGCGTCGATCGCTTCCACCAAACTGAAGGTTTGTGGATCAAGCCGATAGATTGCCGTGTCTCTACGGACAAAACAGCCCAGGCGTTCCAGATGGACAACCTGCTTTCCGGAATAGAATCGGTAGTAGTAACGGAAGGACCGCGTGCCTGGCACCCCCGTTGTTTCAATCTCTGTAGCAAAGGGTGCCCAGGCAACCACGCCATCAAATGCGTCAACTTGGTGCTGTGATTCGAGTTGGGCGAAATCTCGGTGGTGAATGCGAATTCCGTCCTTCGTGTCGGTTGCCAAACCCATTTCAACAAGCTGCGGCATCAAAGTGGGCAGAAGTCGCCCAAGGCGACCTTTCGGAGTCCGCGACCGAAGTTCACGACTATCGAAAACTCCCGTTTGACTTCGAAGCCAAACGCCCTCTGTCTCTACGGAGAGACAAACATCATCATTGATCTCAGCTATTAGCCAACTCATATTTATTAGCGAGGCCGAATATCAAATTGTCGCAGGACATCGGCTGCGGGCTCCTCCCAACTATTGCTGCGCCATCCCCCCCTCTTAGCCTTCCGGTGGATAATTTGTTTAAAAGATAGGCGACGCTGTTTCAATTTGTACAAGTCAAACGGTTTTGTCGTATAGAGGTTAGGCACTAACTCGTCAAATTTGCTCTTCTCATACAAATAGCAAGCATTCCCTACGGCACTAAACTCCACCGCTATGACCCGACCAAAATCCAAAACAAACGCGCTGGTGTTTATGGCTGTCATATCGCCGAAATTCAATAATTCCCACTCTGTCTGTTTAAGGCCAGCCCTTAGACGAGACTTATCGGCCAAATTTAGCAAAGGTCGTGATCGCACAACGCGCGATACATAGCGAAGCCAGAAGTCCTTGCGCCCATGTGGATCTTTTCCCAGGGGTAGCACACTTTCAAAAAAGAAGACGATATCGAATTGAGATAGCCATTCGATCACTCGACGTTCCGCCTCACCTATGCCTGCCCAGTTGAGCCGATTGTGCTGCAGTCGTGGGTCCCCTAATCGAGGGTCGTTGAGTGCGAAAAGTCTGACGGACTCTCTAACATCGACTGCCTGCGTTGTCGCGGCGTGAAGAATTACTTTGCTAGCTTCGTCCTTGAATACGTGCAGCGGCCAACCGGTCCAGGGTAGCAATTCCTGCAGCAAGTACTTTCCCAAGTCCGGGACTCTGTCCATTTGATTGCGGCAGACCTCAGCCGCGTGGCGAACTGCAACTTGGACGTAGGCAGACGTTTCGTCAGCGATTCCCCAGGATTCGCAGTGCTGCTTAATCGGTCGTAGGGTCTCGACCATTTCAGCACCGAATTCTTCTGCACCTCTGAGGCCTAGAATTACACCTGAACCTTGCTTCCATTGAGACAAAAGAGGATTTGTACCCCCATACGTATTCAACCGGTCCCGAACCCGGCTAACCACTTGGCCTTTGGCGAACTCTGGCGACCAGCGGGCGTGACACGAGCGCACCAATCCCTGCAAAGAGCGCGCGTTTAAGTCTATGTGATTGTGGTCTAAAAAATATTGGAAGGGTTGGCTTGTAGCGACGTCTGGTTGCCAACATAAATATCGAATCGCCCGACGCTGAAGCTGCTGTGTCTGATCCTCCTGAAAATCCTTCCATTGCTTTACGTATTCTTCCGGACAGTAAATGGACCTTGCCGGCTTTACGTGCCCAAGAGCATTCACGACTTTCTGAAGATTGGTCAAATATTGTTGAGGTTCCCGTGATGGATTGTTGACCCGTTGCGCCAACTCGCCCGCAAAGATTTGAAGGGAACGAAGTGAGTCAGCAAGTTGGTTTTCCGAGGCCATAATCGTTCTTATGGGCGCGACTCCATCACAGAAGACGGTTGTATGAGAGTCTCACGCACCTCCCGCTCCTCCATAGACCGAACGCGAATCTTGAATTGCACTCGGCGAATCCGGGCCATATCCTCCTCGCTCAACTCTTGACCCTCAGATTCAGCTTTTCCTCTTCCACTTGCAGACAGAAAGGTCGCAAAACATGATTTTTCTCCTGGATCGCTAAGTATTCTCAGAGCCTCAATCACAACGGCGGTCGCTCTGTTCTGGCTCAGGGGAATATTGTGTTCATCCGAACCTCTAGGATCAGCGTGTCCTTCCACCACGATTGAACTGACATTTTGCCTAAACCGATCCGAGCATAGCGTGGAAGCCAGCTTAGGAGCGAATTGCTCAAGGAACAGCCGGCCGTTGCTGTAAATTTTAAAATCATCTGTGGCGAAATTAAGAAAACCCTGAGGAACAATTACTAGGAGGCTTAGCGGATCGTTCTCGTCGAGTTTGACATCAATACTCTCGTTAGGATTGGTGGTAATAAATGAGCGAAGTTCCTTTTTGAGTTCGACTAACATTTCATTACGGATATTTTGACCCTTTGCCCGTGCGTTGTTCAACATCGCCACAAAAAGTAGAAGGAAAATAACGGCGAGCGAAGTCATGAGATCGGTCAATGAACTGGCTAATCCCGTGCCCTCGTTATCCGTGGCCATCTGTCTTGCCTTTCGCTATCCCGAGGGATTCGTTAAGGTCTTCCAAGAACTCTCCTAACGCATCTGCCGAGCTTTTAAGGTTGTTCGCGGCGTTTGAAAAGTGTTCATCCGATACTGCAACCAACTTCTCATATCCGTGTGTTGTTAAGTCCATGTGCGACCTAAGGTCGTTTGCGATTTTGTCCAAAAGGTCACGGGCAACCTTTTCAGTCTGAGTAAATACGTTCTTGTACTGCTCCATGCTGCTATGAATAGACGCCCACATTTCCTTTTGCGCACGGTTTCCTTCCGCGAGTTGCTCTAGTTGAGAAGCGGCGTAAGCGGCGACCTGCTGCACGGCTTTTTGAGATTCCTGCATCGTGCGTGTTGTACCTGCGGCTGCAATAGAAGTTGCGCTCACCTCGCCAGCAATCTTTCGCAAATCCCCGTTCAACACCGAGTATTGCCCGAGTGAGTCGTTAAAGAGGGTCAGCGCGGAAATAAGCGCGTTTTCTACATCCTTTACGTTCTGTAGATGGCTGTCATGTTGCTTAACAAGCTGCTCAAGCTGTTCGGCACTTTTGGCCGACCAGCTCCCAGCTTGTTCGACCACAACTGAGGCGGCTGTAGTCGCCTTGTTGGCACTCTCTTGCACTGTATTGGCCATGGATTGCCCTAGCTCAGTAACCCTTGTTGACAATTCGTGAACCACGCCTGTTAACGTCGCTGCCATGCGAGTCACTGATGCACCCGCTGTGTCGTTCATTTGAACCATGAACTGCCGTAGAACCGCCGTGAGATCTTCGACCTGAGTTTTCCCAAGCGCCACCTGCTCGGCGGTCGAAGTTTTCGCCATGTTAACCAGATCAGTAAGTGCAGACTGAGTCATCTGAGACTGAGCGTTCATATTCTCGAGTAGCCGTGCCGTGCCAGCCATCGATTCAGTGACTTTCCCGAACTCGTTCATCGCATTGCCGGTAAGCGATTCTTTGAACCGCTCTCCCATCCCTTCAAGGGATTCTGTGATGGACCGCTCAAGGTTCCGAAGCAAGCCTTCTAGTGAGCCGGTTATCGATTCCTGCTTCTGCGCTTCGGCAGCTCTCAGCAACCGGTTTAACTCCTCGACAGCATCCACCATCTTCTGAGTCGTGGGTCCCATGCTCTCACTGAAGCTTTGTTTGAGCTTCAAAGACAAATCGGCATTGAAAGATCGAAATGTAAGTGATTGCTCGGCAATGTCCCTGTGGATCTCGGCAAGAACGCGTACCGACGAGAGCCGAGGCACGAGCGCATCAATTGCCCCGACGAGTCGCAACCGAGCTTTAGTAAGACGATGAAAGAGGGGCCTCTCAAGCAGTAGGAACAAGGTGGCTGTAAACAGCGCAGCAATTGAGGAAACAAACTTACCAGAGAGCCCCTCGATCAGTTTATCGATTCCTTTGACTTCAGCCGTTACCTCGTTAAACTTCACGTCCAGAAGGGCGACCAGTATGGCCAAGAATGTAAAGAGCAGCCCGGCGCCGGTCACAATCCCCGGTAAGGCCCCAAAGAACGTCCGGTTTAACTGTCTCTCGAAAACCGCAGCGTCGCTAAAAGCGATCTCTGCGCTTTCAGATGCCCAGTATTGGTCTTCTTCAACATTCCGTCGACGCACGATCTGGGAGTTAAAAGCGTTCCAACCGGGCGAAAGCAATGTCGATCCGGAAAAGAGCCGGGACAGGTTGTCGTAAGCAGCGGTGGAGAGCCCGTGATTCATTACTACTGGTTCTCGATCCCTAATCTGATCGATGGCCGCCGTGGTTCTTGTTAACGTGCGTGACGCCCTTCGAACCAGCCACCATAAATAACACATCGCGCAAAGCGGCAAGACGAGCAGAACACCGGCTGCCCACCAAGTAAACAGGGGCGCCTCTAAACCCAAACCCAAGGGGTCGCCGTGGGCTTTTAGCAAGTCAATCGGATTCATGCTCGTTTTTTGTTATCTCGCTGACAGACGAGTTTAAGTTGGAAATTATGGGCGGTTTTTTTGGCGTACAGGCTGTCGTATTATTTGGGTCATGCACCATTTGCCCGTGGAGATCCGGAGGCGTCGGGCTCGGCTGCATCCCACATCGGCCATTCAGAATCTTAATCTAACTGGCTGATTCTGCCAAGAGAAGATTTCAGCTTCCGGGTCGGGCTTTGTTTTCTAAACAATCTCGGCAGAGTCTCGCCACCCGCTTCCTGGTTGGCTCGTGCCGCTCAATCCGTGATTCATGCCGCGCGTTTCCGCAGCGGACTGAGAGTGTGTGAAATAATTCGTTCATGCTTCGAGAGTCTCAGCACGAACGGAAAATTGTCGATGTTATCAATGTAATTTCCGTTCGCTCTGGGCTTAGTCGAAGGGCGAGGCATTTTTTCTACACACACTCATGGTTGCAGCCAGTCTGTAACCGGCCGCGACAGGAACTCTTCCACCGGGGTGCCGTCGCCGCCGACGAGCATCGTCCGCTTCGGCTTGAATGCCTCCTTGAACGCCGCCAGACCGGAATGCGCAATCGGGGCCCTGCCGCTTTTCACCTCGATCGCCACCAGCATACGGCCGGCACGCACCACGAAGTCCACTTCCCGGTTGCCCTCACGCCAGTAGAACAACTGGCACAGGCCGCACGCTGCCGCGTTGGCGAGGTGTGCGCCCACGGCAGATTCGGTGAGACGCCCCCAGAATTCGCGGTCGGCGCGGGCCTCCGAGGGCGTGAGCCCGGACTGCGCGGTCAGCAGCGCCGTGTTGAAGACCTGCAGCTTGGGGCTGGAGCCGCGGCTGCGCACGGCCGCACCTGCGAACTTGGAGAGGCCCGTGATCATCCCGGCGCCGGCCAGCAGCTCCAGATAGTGCGCCAAGGTGGTGGTGTTACCGGCATCGTGGAGCTGGCCAAGCATCTTGGTGTATGAGAGCACCTGCCCTGAATAGCGACACCCCAGCTCGAACAAGCGCCGCAGGAGCGCGGGTTTGTCCACGCGGGTGAGCAACAACAAGTCGCGCGCGATGGTCGTCTCCACCAGCGCATCGAGCAGATAGCGGCGCCAGCGCGGCGGATCGTCCACCAGCGGCGCGGCTCCGGGATAGCCACCGAAGTAGAGGTACTGCTCCAGTGAATAGCCGAAGGCCGCGCGCATCTCGGCAAAGGACCAGTGCGGCAAGTGCAGGATCTCGAAACGCCCGGCGAGGCTTTCCGACAGCCCACGTTGCACCAGCAGTGGGGCCGAGCCGAGCAGGACAGTGCGCAGTGGTAAGCGAGTGCGGGTGTCCTCGTCCCAGAGACGCTTCACCGCCTCCGACCAATCGGGGATCTTCTGCACTTCGTCGAGCACCAAAACCGCGCCGCGCTTCCCGGCGTCCTTGGCCACGAGGCGGGCACGCTCCCATTGTGCGCCCACCCATGCGCTATCGCGCAACGCGGGCTCGTCCGCGGAGACAAAGACGCTGCGCCCCTCGAAATCCGCCAGCACCTGCTGCACCATCGTGGTCTTGCCCACCTGGCGAGGCCCGGCCAGTACCTGCAGAAATCGCCGAGGCTCACGCAGCCGGGCGGCAAGCGGGACAGCGTAGTCACGCTGAAAGGAAGGGTTTGGCGATTCGCTCATCATGGTGAGTAATTTTACTCAGCACTATGAGCAAACGCAAACCAGGTCACGCGACTGCCCGCCGGATCGTGAACCGGCACTCCGTTCCGGTACGCTGCGCCAGCCGATTTTACAATGGCGACGGCCGCGGGAGTCTTTAACCTTAGATATTCGCGCGGATTCCGAATTGGACACTGACGTTTTTCTTTCTAAACAATCCTACCAGCGCGTCGCTAAATCCATGATTCACACGACGCGTTTTCGCAGCGGAGAACTTCGCATTTTGTGTTTGTCGATCTACAGCGAGACGGCGGGCACCGTTACGGCGTGGGGAGGCTTCCAACCACCTCGCCGCCGCAAAAGAAGCAGTCGAATAAGGGGTCAAATGATCTCTCCAGGCGCACCGCAAGGGATTGGCCTTGCTTCGTTTGACACACTGCAACGGGCGTTGTACGGATTCAGTTGCAATCATTGAAGTTCGGGTTTGAGATAATCGTGGAACCCATCAGAGGATGAAGTTGGATGAAGCTTTTTTTGGGCCTCCTTGAGGGTTCGCTTCCTCACGAGTCGCGAATTTTTGGCGAAGTGGAAGGTCGGCTCGTCGATTTTGCTCTCGCGTACGTGACTTATCTCGGTGAGGTTCGGGGCGAGAGAGAAGCTAACTAAACTCGCCGTCTTATAGGATACACAGGCCGTAGGTGTCAAGAGGTTCTGGGATTAGGGCACCCCCTCTTCCAATCTGTCAAATTGCCACTATAATGTGTTGCATTATGACAGGGTACCGCCATCGGGCCATCGCCCGCCTCGTCGCAGAGTCCCTCGCGGATATGCCCGTCGTCGTTGTCACCGGGCTGCGCCAGTCGGGCAAAAGCACTTTTCTCCAACAGGAGAAGACTCTGGCTTCACGCCGTTATGTAACCCTCGACGATTTCGCGCAACTCGCCGCCGCCCGAAGCGACCCTGAAGGCTTCATTCGATCAGATGAGCCTTTGACCATCGACGAGGCGCAAAAGTGTCCCGAGCTTTTCACGGCCATCAAGCGGGAAGTGGATCGCGCGCGGCGACCCGGCCGATTCCTGCTTTCCGGTTCGGCCAACTTCGCCTTGCTCCGCGGGATCACGGAGAGCTTGGCGGGCCGCGCCTTGTACCTTACCCTTCATCCCTTCAGCAGAAGGGAACTTCACGGAGAGGTCCGCGCCGCCCCGTTTCTCAGAAAAGCTTTCGACAACGGCACACCGCCAAAACATGTCGGCGCCGGTGCTATCACCCTCGAAGAACTTTACCTTGGCGGCTTGCCGCCGGTCTGCCTCAAGCTGAATCGCCGCCCGGCGCTTTGGTTCAAAGGATACGAACAAACCTACTTGGAAAGAGACCTGCGCGGGTTGAGCCGACTTGTCGATCTGGTCTCGTTTCGAAACCTGCTTGGCTTGGCGGCTCTTCGCACCGGCCGGGTCTTGACCATCAGCGAGCTGGGCCGAGACGCCAAGCTCAATGCCACCACCACGGCCCGCTACCTAAGCCTCCTCGAAGCCTCTTTCGTGATCGTCCGGCTGAATCCTTACTTTGCCAATCGAGCGAGCCGGCTCATTAAGTCTCCCAAGCTCTACGTGAGCGACTCGGGGCTTGCCGCCCACCTGATTGGCGTGGGCGAGACCGGCGGCGCAAACGATTCGATCAAAGGGGCACTGTTGGAAACTTACGCCGCGCAAAATTTGGCTGCGATTCTCGAATCCGAGTGGCACGGCACCCGCCTTTCCTATTGGCACGTCCAGGGAAGATACGAAGTCGATTTCGTGATCGAGCAGGGGCAAGAAACGATGGCCGTCGAAGTTAAAGCTGCGGCGCGCTGGAACGATCGCGACTTGGTGGGCTTAAAGGCATTTCTCGAGAAAACGCCGCACTGCCGGTTGGCGATCCTCGCCTATGGGGGCGGCGAGACTGTGCGCTTGGCAGAGCGGTTGTGGGCCGTGCCTCTGGCGGTTCTGTTAAGCTAAAAACGTAACATCCGTAGAGATCACAAACACATAAACTCGCCCAAGCGCAATGGTGCCAGGAACTATTTGAGCCCAAAAGCGATGCTTATCTTCCGCTTGACACCAGTCCTCGACTAGCCTAATTGTAAACCCCTTCGGGATTGAGAAACCGAGCAAGCTATTAATCCCGTCACTGCAAGCGTTCTGGCGTTCGTTGCTTTGAAGGTTGCAGTCTCGATAGCGGGGTTAGAGCCTAGCGGCGGCCCAAAAAGGCCTGGAGCTACATATATGTCTTGTCTTTATTCGTCTAAAGAGAAAGGACGAAAATTATGAAACGCAGAATAAATCTCATCTCCCTGGCAATCCTGGCGATCCTCATCGCACTCCCGGCATGCACCGAAAAGAAAACGGAAACTACACCAGCCGCACCAGCCACGCAAGCCGGCGGCGAGACTCAAGAGAAACAGGAGCAAGCCGTCGTCGGACGCATCACGTTTCTGGAAAAGAACCTGTTTCGCTATCTTGAGGATGCCAAAGACTGGGCTCTGGCCGCGCGCGACGTTCCGGTGGGAGACGGCGACGTGCTCTATTCCGACGTTCAGGGGCGCTCCGAGTTCACCTTCCCGAACGACAGCAAAATCCGAATTAACGACAAGACCAAGATTAAGATCGACGGCGTCAAGGAGAACCTCACATCGGTGTACGTCAACTCCGGGATCGCGCGAATTCAAAACCGCAGCGCGGACACCGCGATCAAGGTAGAGACGCCTTTTGGACAAGTGCTCTCCAATCAGCCGAGCACGTTCGACGTTTATGTCGGCGACTCTTCAGCGATCATCACGGGCGTCAACGGCAGCGCCAGGTTCGTCGACGGCAAAAACAATCAGTACGACGTCAAATCCGACGCGGACTCGCTCCTGGCGGATCAGGGCTCTGTCGCCTCATCCCGCCGTCATCTCGATTCTGGATGGGACGCGTGGAATAGACAGATGGACGGCGAAGCCGCGAAAGCGGAGCTGAATCCCTCCCCCTATTTGCCCGCTCAATTACAGTCGGAGACTCACGTGTTGGCGGAAAACGGCAGTTGGGACCAGCTTTCATATGGCGGCGAAACTGCCAATTACTGGACCCCGCGAAACGTCGCGCCCGACTGGTCGCCCTTTACCGTCGGACGCTGGACGACCTGGTACGGCGAGCAGTTATGGGTACCCGCCGAACGCTTCGGTTGGGTGACCCATCACCACGGCGGCTGGATCCATCATAACGGGCGTTGGTACTGGCGCCCTCCCGCGCGGGGGGGTTGGCGCGTCGCGCCCTGGTACCCGGCGCGGGTCGGTTGGGTCAATCACGGCCGGTACATTGGCTGGGTTCCACTTTCAGCATACGAGCCTTACTATGGCCGGCGTTACTGGGGGCCGCGGACGGTGATCTACAATGAAAGGGTCGTCGTTAGAAACATCGAGGTGCACAAGTACGTCAACGTGAACCGAGTCGTGGTGGTTGACAAGGAAAGGCTCTACAACGTTCACAGAAGATACGAGTCGGTCAGAGATGCAAAAGTCGTGAGGGAAGTCGTCAATAGCGGCAAGGGGACGCCGGTCGTCACCCGCGAGGGGGTGCAAGGCGCCAACTTGAAAATGGAGCACCATTTCAGGAGCGACGGCGATCTGTCCCGCCGGCCGCGGGTCGACGCGGTTAAGGAATTTGAAGGGCGGCGGAGAAACTTTGGCGACCGCAATGAGAACGCCGGTGCCGTCGCCCAGAGGCTTCAGAAAGCGAGCCTCAAAACTCCGGAGGCTCGATCGAACCAACCGGTGCCGTTCGCCAAGAGCGAACAAGAAAACCGCCGCAATCTGCCCGAGACTCCACGAGAGCGGCAAAAACAGCGGCAAGAAGAGCGCCGCCTGGAGGCAAACACCGGCCGCGGACCGCGAGCGTCCCAGGACCAGCAGCAAGTGAAAGGGCAGCAACCGGAGGGGCAACGAGTCAAGCAGCAGGCGGAGCCGCAGCGTAAGGAACAACCCGAGCCCCGTCAGCAGCGGGTGCGCGAAGCCGAGCTGCGGCGTCAGCAGCAACAGGATCGCCGGCCGCAACCCGGCCAACAAGAGCCGGGAGCACAGCAACAGTCGGAACTGCGGCGTCAGGAACAACAACAAGGTAAACAGAAAGAGGCGCAAACGCACCAGGAACAAATCGAACCCCGCCAGCAGCGGCTGCGCGAGGCCGAGCTGCGGCGCCAACAACAACAACAGCAGCAGCAACAGCTCGAACGGCAAAAACAGCAACAGGAAGGGCAATTGCAACGCCAGCAGCAGGGAGACCAGCGCCGCCAGCAGGCGCAGCAGCAACAGGTCGAGCAGCAAAAACAGCAACAGGGAGTGAAACCGCAGAAGCAAGCGAAGCAAAAGCACCAAAAGCAAGAACAGAATTAGCTGGCGGAATTACGCGCGGGGCGGACCGGTTCGAGCGAAATTCGTGCTCGCGCACCCGCAATCGCTCAAAGTCCAACGACGGACACGACGCGATCTCAGAGTGTGTGAAAAAAATGACTCGCCCTTCGACCAAGCTCAGGGCGAACGGAAATTACATTAACAACATTGACAATTTTCCGTTCGTGCTGACATCCACATAGCGGGCTCTCGAAGCATAAACGGTTTTTTTCACACACTCTCAGTTGATGGTTATCGTGAGCGGCTTTGCGTCGGTCGCGCCGAGGGCGTCCATCACCCGAAAAGTGACGTTCGTACTCGCAACGCCCGGCGAAGTGCCGGTGATTTTACCGGTGGCCGGGTTCAACGTCGCCCACGCGGGAAGAGGTTCCGTATGGGACCACGTGAAAGGCTTCTGCCCGCGATTGGCTTTAAGGGTCGCGTTATAGGGTTTGTTCACTTTCCCCGCTTTCAGGCTGTTCGTCGTGATGTTCAGGGCCTTGAAGACCTTGATCTTGAAATTTTTGCTGGATAAAACTCGATTGGCATCGGTCACCTGCAACGTGAAGGACTTCGTCCCGGCCGTCGTTGGCAATCCAGAAAGACTTTCACCGACAGGTTCTAGCCCGTCCGGCAACTTGCCCTTTATGACCGTCACGTCATAGGGCGGCGTCCCGCCTCCAATGTTCAGATCGATATCGTAAGCCAAGTCCACCTCACCGTTTGGTAGCGATGCGACGCCGAAGTCAAGCGGCCCGCCGACGGTAGCAGGCTTGATGACGTAAATCGCGCCGAGACCGAACGATATGACGTAAAGAAAACCGTCGGGCCCCACCTTCAAATCGGTGATGCCCCCGCCGCCGTTGGCAAAGCCGGTGCCGAAAATCACCTGGCTTAGCTCGTTCGAGTTGTCCGCCACCTTGTCGGCGAGCACGTCGGTTAAGACAAAGCCGTTGCGCGCGCCGTTGAGCGGGAAGAGATATAGATTGCCGTTGTTGATGTCCCCGACGAAGGCGTCGTTAAGGTATTGCGCCCCGAGCGCGGTCGAACTGAGAAAGACGATCCCGGTCGGGCCGACCGTATCGAGCCAGGAGAACTTCGGATCGGCGTAATGAGAGCCGGGGAGGACAAAAAGACCGCTGGGGCTCCCCGCCGGCCCCATGACCATGTTCCAACCACTGTTGAAGCCTGCATCCACGAGGTCGATCTCATCGTATGTACCGGGACCGTTGTGGGTAATCCACAGCTTTCCACTCACCGGATCGAAGGCCATACCGAAGGAGTTGCGGATACCGTAGGCGAAGTATTTCTCGAATCCCGCGGAACCGCCGAATGGATTGCCCGCGGCGACCGTACCGTCGTCGTTGAGCCGCAAAATCACCCCTGTGTTGTCCGGCGCCGCGCCGCTGGAATTGTTCTGCAGTTGGCCGTTGCGGTTCAAGTCGCCTATGACGATGTAAAGTTTTCCGTCGGGTCCAAAGAGAATGATACCGCCGTCGTGGTTGGGACCACCTGGCGTCGCGGGCAGATCGATGATCGGTTCTTGATTGACAAGGTTGTTCCCATCCCAGGTGGAACGAACCACGCGGTTGAAAGTCGGCGAGCCGCCGTCGCCGGACGTGCTGCTTTCGGTGAAGTAAAGATAAACAAGGTGATTCGTTGAAAAATTCGGGTGCAGGGCGATTCCCAACAGCCCGCGCTCGGAATTGTTGCTCACGTCCAGATCCAAGACCGGGCTGCTCTGAAGCACTCCATTGAGGACGCGGCGCACCTGGCCGTCGTTCTTTTGCAGGACCAGAATATCGTTCGTGCCGATGAACGCCATGGTCGTCGGCGAGCTGAGCCCAGACGTAAGTTGAACGACCGTCAGATTGGGGTCGTTAACCGTGGGAACGGCGAGCGCGGCAGAATGACTGAACAAGAGCGCAGCGAGAAAAAGTCCACAGCGATTCATAAAAATCTTCCGTTAGTATAGCATCCTACTTAACCCGCGCCACCGTCGCGGCGCGCTTTTGGGCTTGCTTCAGTTATGCTATGCGTCGTCTGACGGTTGTTGTCGTTGATTGCCCATGAACGAAGAGCGCTTATCTTTCACCAATTCCCACGGTGACACCCTATCCGGCGTGCTCCACCATCCGGCGCAGGGAGCGCCGCGCGGCGCGGTGATTCTCTGCCACGGCATGGAATCGAACAAAGAAAGCGAAAAGCTCGTTTACCTCGGCCGGGCCATGGCGCAACTAGGCATCATGGCGTTGCGTTTCGATTTTCGCTACGTCGGGGAGTCGAGCGGCAAGTTCGAAGACATCACCTACAGCGGTGAGGTGGAGGATCTCAAGGCGGCCCACGCGCTGGTTCAAAGCCGCAACCCCGGTAAGACCGCCATCCTGGGCTCCAGCATGGGCGGCACGGTGGCAATGTTGTTTGCGGCCCAGCAGCCAAGTCTCGCCGCCCTGGTGACCGTCGCCGCGCCGGTCCATCCCGAACGCTTCCCGAGCCGCGTCCTGACCCCGGCGCAGGCCGCGCAGTGGCGCTCCCAAGGATTCACGCACTACAACGGCCAACGCCTCAACCGGTCGCTGCTTCACGATCTGGAAAGCCTCGACGTTCCCGAAGCCGTAAGGAAAATCACCTGCCCGGTCTTGATCCTGCACGGCGATGCGGACGAAATCGTTCCCGTCGAAGAAGCCTACGAAATCAACGCCTGTCTTACCAACTCAAAGCGTTTATCGATCCTACCGGGAACCGATCATCGTCTGTCCGACCCGGCGGTCATGCAGCGGGCGATCGCCGAAGCGCTGGAATGGCTCACGGACCATGTGCAATAGGACTCATGTGACGAATACGACGAATACCCGGACCGCCGGCTCGGTTGTCTGGCTGTTGTGGGCCGTCCTTATCGGCGCCTGTGGGCGCGATCTCGGCACGGCCCAAGGCGTGGTCGAGGAGTTCGTCGATCAGCATTACGTCCGGATCGATTTGCCCAAGGCCAAGGAGCACGCCGTCAGCATCGCGCTGGAAAAGATCAACGAAGAAATCCGGCTTACCGCCGGTCAACAGATCGACGCGTCGACGCGGAAGCCCAAAGTGAACTACCAGCTATTGGAAAAAAAGGAGAGCGTTGGCAGGGCCTCGTTTCTATACGAGGGCACCATTCAATCCGAAGATGGCACGTCATTCACGCGCAAATGGCTCGTCACCGCGCGCAAAGAAGGCGCCCAATGGCGCGTGTCGAATTTCACGGAGTCCGACTGAATAGTTTCTAGTTCCTAGTTTCCGGTTTCTGGTTTTTCCAACTAGAAACTCGAAACTGAAAACTAGAAACTGCGCGCGCTTCGCGCGCTATGCTCCCACCGTCTGCGCCCCCGCCGGCGGCGCAGTTACTTTGGGCGGAACTTTTATCTGGAGCGCCAGCCCCGCCGCGATCATCGCGATCACGCCGCCCGATAAGAAGGCATAATTGTAGTCGCCCACGTAGTCGCGCACCGCGCCGGCGGCCGACGCCATCAACGCCGCGCCGATTTGATGCGACATGAAAATCCAGCCATACACTTTGCCGACGTTTTCCCGCCCGAAGGTATCGGCGGTGATCGCCATGGACGGCGGCACGGTGGCGAACCAGTCCAATCCATAGATCACCGCAAAGACCACCAAGCCCGAGAAGTTATGGACAAACGGCAGGATCAGCAGCGACACCCCGCGCAACGCATAAACCAGAGCGAGCCATTTTTGCGGCTGCACCCGGTCGACCATCCACCCGGAGAATGTCGTGCCGACGATATTGAGCGCGCCCATGATGCCCACCAGGGAGGCCGCCGCGATCTGGGGAATGCCGATCTCGATCTCATGCGGGATCAGGTGAGTGCCGATCAGCCCGTTCGCCGTTCCACCGCAAACGAAAAAGCTACCGCATAGCAGCCAAAAAGTCGGGTGGCCCAAAACCTGCCGGGGAGTAATGGTGGCGCTCTTCGCGGACATGCCGCGCAGCGATGCGGCGCCACCCGAGCCACCGGCACCGGGCTGGCCGGCCCCATAAGGCTCCAAGCCGATATCCGCTGGATCGTCGCGCATGAAAAGATAAATCACCGGCAATAGAATCAGCGCCACGACGATGAGAGTCGTGGAGCCGATGCGCCAACCGGAATAGGCGATCATCGCCATGAAAAACGGCAGGAAAATGAGCTGCCCCGTCGAGCTCGCGCTACCGAGTATGCCCAGGGCCAGACCGCGCCGGGCGACAAACCAGCGATTGCCCACCGTCGCGGTGAGCACCGAACCGACTCCACCGGCGCCAAGGCCGACGATGATTCCCCAGACCAAAAAGAACTGCCAGAACTCGGTCATGGCGATGGTGCCGCTGACGCCGGAAATCAGCAGCAGCAAGCTGCCCATCATTACCTTGCGCGGTCCGAAACGGTCGATCAAATAGCCGCTGATCGGCCCGGCAACGCCGAATAACAAGAGATTCATGCTGATGGCGGACGCGATCATCGCACGGCTCCAGCCGAACTCGTCCTGAAGGGGAAGAATCAAGACTTGAGGTGAGGAGCGGATTCCGGCGCTCGTCAATGTCGTCAAAAAGCACAGCGAAACGACCAGCCAGCCGTAGTAAAAAGGCAAAGAGAGCGGCGGTTGCTTTGGGGTATCCGAGCTGATGTTCTCCATTTCATTATATAGCCGGATTTTCAAAAAAATAACAATCTTGCCGCCGATTCAGCGTTTAAGCGATTTAAATCCCGGCGGGGATTGACAGCGGAAATCGCGATCAGGTAGTTTCTCGACACAGAGGAGGTTCTTAAAATGAAAAACAAACAATCTTTAGTGTTCACCTGGCTTGCCGCGTTCGCCATCAATCTACTCTATACAGCGCACGTGCCTGCCGCCCAGGAGCAGGCGCTAGAGATTTCGGATGTCGAGTTCAAAAGCGAAGGCGAGCCCGTTGTTGGCAAACTTTATCGCCTAAAGGATCTCAAGGGGACCGCCCCGGCGGTAGTCGCGCTGCCCGGGCGCGGGCGAGATTTCGCCAGCATGGAGTGGCTATACAAACCCCTTGCTCAAAAGGGCTACGTCGTCATGCCCATTAGTTTCCGGGACATTCCGGTGAGATACTATCTGAAGGACGTTGAGGACGCGCGCAACGCGATGACTTACTTGGAATCGCTGTCTTTCGTGGACAAAGGGCGCATGGGCATCTACGGCCACTCCCGCGGCGGCGCCGCCGCGCTGATGACGGCGGCTTCCGGCGACAAGCGGCTAAAGAGCGTGGTTTCGGCCAGCGCTCCGACGGACCATTTCAAAAGCTTGGCCGAGAAACAACCCTCGGCGGCCCATTACCCCGACCGCATGCGCACCCGCGGTGTGCCTGCCGAAGAAGACCCCGCGTATTACCGCTCGGTCTCGGCCATCTACCACGCCAGCAAGATGAGAGACGTGCCAATTCTATTGATCCACGGCGCCCAGGATTTTTTGTCCTTCGTTGATCACTCGACCAATATGTACGGCGCGCTTAAAGTCGCCGGCAATCGCGACGCGCGCATCGAAGTCATCGTCGGCGCCGGCCATTTTTTCGAGAGAGGCATGCGCGGATACGCCTTCGATGAAGTGCTGGGACACGCAGGGTCCTGGTTCGATAAAACCCTTCGTGAAAAGAAATAGCGAGGGCAGCGCGGAACCCACGTGAGAGCAAAAGCCATACTACTCGGTCTCGTTCTCCTCAACTGCGGGACTTCGATTCAAGCTCAGCTCCTCGGCCCCAACGAAGAGATCCCGTTCGTTCCAACACCCGTCGAGGTCATCGATCGGATGCTGGAACTCGCCGAAGTAAAGAAAGGCGACGTGGTCTACGATCTGGGCAGCGGCGACGGGCGCATCGTTATCCGCGCCGCGAAGAAGTACGGAGTGCGCGCCGTCGGGATTGAAATGGATACCGTGCTGCTCGACAAAGCCCGCAAGGCCGCCAAAGCCGAGGGCGTCAGCCACCTGGTCGAATTCCGCAGCGAAGATGCCCTGAAGGCCGACATCTCACGCGCCACGGTCGTGACTCTTTATATGCTCCCCTGGTTCAACGAAGCGATGAAGCCGAATTTCAAAAAGATGCTCAAGCCCGGCGCCCGCATCGTCGCCCACGACTTCGGCATCGAAGGCTGGAAGCCGGATAAAACCGTCAAGCTACCTGAGGTTGAAATCATGGCTGGGGGTCGCCGGCACCAGCATGTGATTTATTTGTGGAAGGTCAAGGGAAAATAGAATTCCAGCTCGGCGCTTTAATGTGAGGTTACTTAGTCTACTTGATGAGCTTCCAGGAACATTGCTCGGGAGAGCGCCGTAAAAAATTGCTGGTACGGCTCGGGATCCTCGACTTGTTGTATGTTAAATTGCGCGTTAGCTCTCACGAGAAGCTGATTTGTACCTCTCGGCCTGATAGTGACCGTCATTTTGAGAGAATAATTGTTTAACTTTGTACCGGTGACAGACCCTAGAATACTATCCGCATGGTTAACGACAAAACCCAAATCTTGCAATGTCGCAATTATCGTTCGGAGCGTTTTCTCACGATCCGTCGAGTCAAAAGCCCGTTGTTGAATGCTTCGTAATTCTAATTGGGTTTTGTCCGAGGCTAAAATTGCGTCCTTTGATGTTGTACAACCACCCATCCAAACGGACAAAGATATAATCAGGCTCAGTAGTACCCAATGGTTTCTCACTCGATCATAATTCATTGGCATCAAGAAAAACCGCTTTCGATAACTTCTCGAAAAATTCTTGGTAGAGTTTACTTTCATTTAGTGGCTCTGTTTTCGTTACCTGACCGTGATTGTTCCAAACCACGCGTTGGAACGTAACCCGCACCAGCGTATTTTCGCTATCCTCACCGCTTCGTCTGGAAGTAAGAGAGACATTGACCTTTTGCTTGGAGTCCCAAGGCAGAATGACAGGAGCGCCTCCAAGTAACGTGATCGCCGCGAGAAGAACAACTGCGGTTACTTGTCCCGGTTCTACAGCGGATAAATCTTTAGCCGCAACGACTAGGCCGAGATCGGCTGCACTCGCTTCTAATGTGAATCCGAGATCCTGTAAGACCGCAACGCTCGATGAAAGAAGAGCCTTTTCGTCCGTAGTGGCGAATCGCCTTGTTTGTCTGTGCCTATCCGCGAGATTTTCTGAAGTAATCTCAAGAGCCTCTTTGGGTATCCTCTGTGCGCAGCCGCCGATTACGAAGACCAGGGCGAAAGTAAAAACGCTGGCTGATCGCACATCAAACACGTTCGGCTCCGCGCGTTAAAAACGAGAGGTGTGATACGCAAAGTCGCGTACTCTCGACTGCTCGTCAAATTTGATAATCACGGTTAACGTTCTCTGGCTTGTACTACTAGCCCCTGCCGAAGAGCTGTAGGAAGGGCCACCCGCGCCTCCGACTATTCCGCCTCCAACTGACGCGCCTCCAAGTATTAGCGCCGAGACACCTCCGGAGGTCGTGGAGAAGACTCTCTCAGTTGCAATTTTGTCGTACACCCAGACTTCCCGTCGATTTTCGTCTGTAGTTACAATATTTGGTGAGCCAAGGACACGCGCCACTTCGGAACCAGGCATTCCTACACGGATTTCCCGCTGCACTGTTCCAACTGTCAGCTGAGAACCAGTATCGTCGCGCACGGCTGCTCGATGCTCACCCGCAGTCATGCAGCCCGCGAATAGTAATGCTCCAAGCAAGGGCAAGGAAATGCATGTCACCTTGGTCAGCATCAAGAGCTTTTCACGATATTCCTTAAAGAGTGAGTTCATTATGATTCCTCCTCTCCTTGCACTCGCCATATCGGTTATACGCAGGGGACACTACCAGATTGAGCTGTTCCTAGCAATTAGGGAATCGGGTAGTGGTTCAGTTAGAGCAGATTCACTGAGGAGAAGCAACCCGATGGTCTACATAACCGTATAATTACGCTATAGAAAATTGGTGGGCCGGACCTTCGAAAGTGGCAATATAGCGATTAAGAATATCTCTGCCAATGAGGATATGTTCTTTCCCCGGTATTGATAATACTGGATGATTCGCGAAATTGAGTGCGTCAAAACTAAGATCGACTAGACATAGCCAGCATTTTTTCTCTTCACCGAAAGCACTGCTTACGTCTACGTTTTTACTGGCAACTCGTAGATTGAAAGCTAACGTGATTCGGTGGGGTATTGCTGTGCGCGATGCACCCGTATCGAATAGGGCGGGAAAGATTTCATGGTTGCCCCTATACGATAGTGTTGCTTGACAAATAGGAGCTGGCCAGCCGAAATCTATCTGAAGGCCCGATGGATGGACAGTAGCCGTTGACTGATACTGAAACGGACCAGGCATCACTCAAAAATGAGTATCAATGACTTCTCGCAACTGACCACCGATTTTATCTACATATATTGGCATATCAGCATGCTCAGAAAAAAATCGATTCGTTAGCGTATCTAAATTTTCATCTGCATCAAGAATCTCGCCATTGTGAGAAATAACGAATAGCCCTCGATAGGGTTCTAAAAGCAGTGGCGGAATGTTTTCAAATAGTTTTTTTTGTTCCTCAAATTCTCGCTCTGAGTCTGTCAGAGGCGCCTGGAAATTGCTCCAAAATTTCACGGCTCCAGTAACCAAATCCATATCAAACTCCTTTATTAAAGCAGTGCCAATGGCATCGCTTGAGCCGAATGCTTTAATGTGAGTGTTTGAACTCCCAGTAGATATGCCGGTTATAAAATCAGCCATTGGCTTTAATCTTTTCTATTTGTTCAATTTTGTCGTTCAAGAACTTTACCAAGTTTTTAGCCTGGTCCGGAGTCATGAGAACGCCAACCTGTAATTCTCGAACAACCTGCTTTTGAGGCATTATCTCAATCACTGCCCCAATAGCGCCATCTTCTGAAATGCTATTCTTAACTGATGCTGGAGTTGCTAGTTTTTCAACAAAAAAATCAATATGTATATCGCCTCTTGGAGTAATGCCGCCCCAAGCTCCATTGCTTGCAACAATTCGATAGTCTTTGTCAGTTTTAAAGAAGAACTCCAACTCAGAGGGAAATTTTCGCTCATCCGCCATATTGATTAACTACTCCCAATACGCGCTAAGTCTATAAGGATAGATTGCACTCTGTCAACCTAAGCTTTTTCCCATCGTGCGCGTGCGGCCTTTCGAGCAATCTCTCTTTTTCTCTTCGTTGAAAGTTTTTTTGCTCTAGCTTTCCCGCCTTTGGATGCGCCGAGCGCGGATAGGGCTTGTGCATGAGGATTTTTGGAGATAGTGGTCGTTGTTTCCTCGATAATAGCAATCGCCTCATTATTGCCAGTTGCCTTGTCTATGACGGCTTTCGCGATCTGCGTGAAGTCTCGTTTTTTTCCTATTCCTGTTGCCATGCGGTAAATCTAACCCGAGCAAGCATCGCGGTCAACGGAAATTATTTTTCAGACTGAACCACTACCGGGAATCGGGCGGTATTGTCCATCGTTGGCAACAGTCAAAACTGGTACAATTGCGAAACGTTTGCTCGATTTCAATTGCCGTAGTTACCGCTCGTCGCTTCCAACTTTCCTTGCCTAAGCGTGAACACCCCGGCATACAGCGCGCGACCCACGATCACGCCTTCCACACCTTCTTTCTCAAGCGGCTTTAACGCGCGAATATCATCCAGCGTTGCGACCCCGCCGGAGGCGATGATGGGAATCTTGACCGCGCGTGCGATTTTGAGCGTCTCGTCGAGGTTCACCCCTTCCCGCGTGCCGTCGCGGCTGATGTCGGTGTAGATGATGCGCGAGGCGCCGTCGGCTTCGCAGCGTTTCGCCAGCTCCACGGCATCCATCGACGTCGTTTCCTTCCAGCCTTTGACCGCAACTTTGCCTTGGCGAGCATCGATGCCGACAACGATCCGCTCGGGGAACTTCTTGCAAAGAGTCCGCAAGAACTCGGCGTTGTCGTAGGCGGCGGTGCCGATGACGACGCGAGACACGCCGAGCGCAAGAGCCGCTTCCACGGCTTCAAGCGATCTAAGCCCGCCGCCAAGCTCGACCGAGAGGCCGTTTACTTGGCAGATGGATTCCACTTCGCGCGTATGCACCGGCTGTCCTTCGACGGCGCCGTTTAGATCGACGATGTGAATGAAAGTCGCGCCTTCGCTCACCCAATGGCGCGCTGCTTCCAACGGACTCTCGAAATAAACCGTCTCCTTGTCCATTTCGCCTTGAAACAGACGCACGCAGCGGCCGTCTTTGATGTCGATGGCAGGGATGATCAGCATGGGCTAGTTCGATGCCACGAAGCGGCCGAAGTTCGTAAGAATCCTAAGCCCCAGCTCCTGGCTTTTCTCAGGGTGGAATTGGCAGGCGAACAGGCGCTCGGTGGCGATGCTCGAAACGAACGAGCTGCCGTACTCCGTCGTCGTGGCGACGAGCGAGGAATCTTCCGGGACGACGTAAAACGAGTGGACGAAGTAGACATAGTCGCCGCTCGAAAGCCCGTCTAAAAAAGGAGTGTCCTGCTTTTTCTCGATCCGGTTCCAGCCCATGTGCGGTACTTTGAGGCCGTTGCCGGCGTGGAAGCCGACCACTCTGCCGGGAAACAGGTCGAGCCCTTTCTGCAATCCGAACTCCTCGCTCTCGGCAAAGAGCAATTGAAAGCCCAAACAGATTCCCAAAAAGGGTTTTTGCTCGCGCACGATCCGGCGGATCGGCTCGATCAGCTCGAAGCGCTTAAGATTTTCCATGCAGGCATGAAACGCGCCGACGCCGGGAAGTACGACGCCGCGCGCCGAGGCGATCTTGCTCACCTCCCGCGTCACCTCGGCCTGAAAGCCGACGCGCTCGAAACCCTTCTGCACGCTGCGCAGATTACCCATGCCGTAATCGATGATCGCAATCATTCCGGTAACGATTTGAACGTTTTGAACGGCTTGAACTTTTTGAACCCTGACCCGTTACAGACTCCCTTTGGTCGACAGCACGCCTTGAATTCGCGGATCGAGCTGCGTAGCCAAGTCCATCGCCCGGGCAAAAGACTTGAAGCAGGCCTCGATGATGTGGTGCGGATTCTCGCCGCGGATGACATCCATGTGCAGATTCATCCCCAGCTGATTGGCGAAGGCGGCGAAAAACTCGTGCGGCAGGTCGGTGTCGAAATCGCCGACTCGCCCAGGGCGAATCTTGACGTTGTACGACAAATAGGGCCGCCCGCTGATATCGACCACGACCTTG
>ORMF012460738.1_pt1 | contig 25001 bp, 26 predicted proteins | sample 1779871 | NCBI WGS metagenome assembly ORMF01 (sample SAMEA104232316, study PRJEB22302) | groundwater metagenome | biome: forest; feature: aquifer; material: groundwater | place: USA | collected 2011-08-07 | depth 5.4 m | reverse complement strand
TCGTCCGGAAATAAAACTGCGGCCGGTATCCGTTGAAGAACGGCGTGTGCCGCCCTCCTTCTTCCTTCGTCAAAATATATACTTCGGCGTTGAACTTCGTGTGCGGCGTGATCGACCCCGGCTTCGCAATGACCTGCCCGCGCTCCACTTCTTCTTTTTCCGTTCCGCGCAGCAGCAGTCCTACGTTGTCTCCCGCCTGCCCTTCGTCCAATAACTTCTTGAACATCTCGACGCCCGTCACCACCCGCGTCACCGTCGGACGGAATCCCACGATTTCCATCTCTTCGCCGACCTTCAACTTCCCTCGCTCGATTCTTCCCGTCACCACCGTCCCGCGTCCCGAGATCGAGAAGATATCCTCGATCGGCATCAGGAACGGCTTGTCCACCTCGCGCTGCGGAATCGGAATGTAGCTATCCACCGCCGCCATCAACTCGTCCACCTTCGCTTCCCACTGCGCCTCGCCGTTCAGCGCCCCCAAGGCCGACCCCCGGATCACCGGCAGATCGTCTCCCGGGAACCCGTAGCTCTTCAGCAGCTCCCGCACTTCCAACTCCACCAGATCGAGGAGCTCCGGGTCGTCGACGGCATCTACCTTATTCATGAACACCACCACGTAGGGCACTCCCACCTGACGCGCCAGCAGGATGTGCTCCCGCGTCTGCGGCATCGGTCCGTCCGTGGCGGCCACCACCAGGATCGCGCCATCCATCTGCGCCGCTCCCGTGATCATGTTCTTGATGTAGTCGGCGTGCCCCGGGCAGTCCACGTGCGCGTAGTGCCGGTTCTTCGTCGAGTACTCCACGTGCGCCACCGCAATCGTGATCCCCCGCTCCCGCTCCTCCGGCGCATTGTCGATCGAGTCGAACGACCGGAACTGGACCTTCGGGTCGTGCTTTCCCAGCACCTTCGTGATCGCCGCCGTCAAGGTCGTCTTCCCGTGATCGATATGCCCGATCGTCCCGACATTCACGTGCGGCTTCGATCTGTCAAATTTTTCCTTCGCCATCGCTGTACTCCAAGAACGCGAATTGCTGAACTGCTACTTGTGTTTCAACCCCAAAAACTTTTCCAGACCGGCAAAACCCGGCCGGCAAAAACTTTCTCCCGCGGCGGCCCTGCTGCAATCCGAGGCAGTGCAGGGCTGGCTCCTCATTCCGAGGTCTGGTGGACAGGGGAGGATTCGAACCTCCGTAGACCACAAGGGTCGGCAGATTTACAGTCTGCTGCCATTAGCCGCTCGGCCACCTGTCCAGAGAGAACTGCAAAGCGCCGCAAGGCTCCGAAGCGACTGCTATCCGCCTCGAGCAACCTCTCTCTGGCGCTATCCAAAATGATTCCACTCAGGGGAAGCAGAAACCTATGGAGTTACTGTTATTAGCCGGATAGACCCTGCGCGTTCCGAATCGTCTTCGCTATCAACTTGGAGCGGGAGACGGGGATCGAACCCGCGACCAACAGCTTGGAAGGCTGTGACTCTACCACTGAGTTACTCCCGCAGGCATTAATTCCTGGAGCCGACGACCGGGATTGAACCGGTGACCTCGTCCTTACCAAGGACGCGCTCTACCATCTGAGCTACGTCGGCTCAAAGGTTCCCGGGACGACTCCACACGGCCCTCGATCCCTTCCATCGCGAGGACCTGCCTTTCCCCACCCGGATACTCTTTCCGATCCGGGCGCAAACCCTTACCCTATCACATTCCGGGGCGCGCGGCAAAATCCTGGAGCTGGCGAAGGGATTTGAACCCCTGACCCTCTGATTACAAATCAGATGCTCTGCCAACTGAGCTACGCCAGCATACGATCACCGGAAAAACCTAGATTGTATCAGGAAATTTTCTCGGGGGCAACCCTCCGCGACCAGCCCTGAGGGTGCATTTTCCCGGACAACCGAACGCCAAAGCGCCGGCGTCTCCGGTGAATCCATTTCCAAAAACTATCTTACCGCCTTTTGCCTCAAACGTCGAGGGGAGAAAAAATCAAAGAATCGGCGGAGGAGATGCGGAACCGCTTTTGGTTTTTGTAAGGGACGAATTCGGACCAGTCGGAAACGTCCCGTCGCCGCCGAGTTTCCGGTTCGGGCTGTCAGATGATCCGGTGGAGGAATTCCCTGATCAGGGCTCCAGTGTCGGACCCTAGCCCCCGCGGCTGATCTTGCCGAAGCCGCATTACCATATTTCGAGCCGCAGTAGGCGGTACTCGCTAATCATCTGGAAATCGGAGCGGTTGGAAGTGATCAGCCGGGCTCCATGAGACCGTGCGGTGAGCGCGATCAGCACGTCGAAATGCAGATCGCGCAGCTTGTCCGGCGTGAATCCTCTATCCGCGTAAATTGCGCCCAGTATCTGGCCCGACTCCAGCCAATTCTTTTCTGTGGGGGTTAAGATGGGATGGTTTCTTGCCATCGCTCGCAGGAATTCCCGCTCCGCCCGTTTGGTAGCGCCGCGCCACAACTCCGCCAGAACTACAGAAGATGTCCTGAGAAGACCAGTGAGCGAGTCAATTCGCTCCTGATGACATCCCGTGCGCAGGTGATCGATGAAGACGGAAGTATCGAGAATGACCAGGTTACTCACGGTTGCCCGCGAACGAAAGCTTCCCGGCGTGCTTCCTCATCAGGTTCTTGAATCGTTTCAGGGCCACAATCTCCCGCAGCGCTGCGTGGACCGCCTCCGTCCGGGATTTGGCCCCGAGAACTTTAGCGGCCTCATCCGCCAGTTGCGTATCCAGCCTCATCGACGTCATGGTCACAGCCATCTGGATGAATCCTCCGAATTGTATATATACTCTAGTCGAATCGTATATAGAAGTCCAGCGGGTAGCGCAGAGTTTGCGTTTTTCAAACTCTGCGGCTCGACTGCGCGTTTCGGGCAGAAAATCCCAATCGCCAAATCCCAAATCTCAAACAATAGGGCATTTCCACAATTGCTATAGACCACTTCAGGAGACTGTCACCACTCGTATCATGATGATGTCATCCTGAGAGAAGCGAAGGATCTGCTTTTCCCCTTGGTCTATACCATTTGTGGAATCGCTCTAGCCAATGACCAAAAAGTAAGATTCGAAAAAAAGATTACGTGCCGGGATAGAGTTTGATGCTTGGAATTTGGAATTTTGGATTTGTTTGGGATTTGGATTTTGGGATTTGGGATTTGGCCGGGTTAGGGCCGCTGTGGCAGGGACGCTTTTTCGATCGCGCCTTGCGCACCGCCAAGGAATACCACGAAACGGTGGAGTATATTCGTGAGAACCCGGTGAAGGCGGGACTGGTGAGTCGGCCAGAAGACTTGCCGTGGTCAAGCGCATATGAGCTTTCGGTAGCGCAGAGTTTGCGCCTTTCAAACTCTGCGGCTTTTGTTCCCTCAGCCCCAATCCCAACCAAATCCGCCTTGCTCATCGATCGAGTGGAATTGCCGATGGATCCACGCGCGCGAATCTAAAGCCGCAGAGTTTGAAAAGCGCAAACTCTGCGGCTACCCGGCTTTTCCGCACTGTTCCGGTGGTCGTTCGTGTAGTCTCGACTAAGCGGTCGCCAACTTTACCAACGCAACTATTGTTGACATCACGTACGGGAGAACATCAATTTCCGCAACTGCCAGTCGGGCGTCGTTGATGTGCTGATACTCTTGGCCGCCCAGGGCCCGGCCAAGGGATGCCTCATTGTTGTGGGCGATGCCGTTTCGCAGCTTTGCGAGCCGCGACATAAATGCCGAGTCCTCGTTACTCCAAACGCCGATGGTCACGAGCATCTTCGACAACTCAGATAGCGTCCGTCTTTCCACAAGCTGTTTTACTACACCGCAACTCTCCTTTTTTGACGTTATCAGATAAGGTAGATCCCTCCTGGCATAGTGCTCTAGCGTGGCATGCAGTTCCACGATGACGGAGGGCGTTAGGCCCAAGTAGTAGAGCACGAGAATGTCGCCGAGAATTGCCCATACAATTGCGTCGGCAGCCCCAGGTGAGAACTGCTGCTTGTACGCAGCCTTGAATAGTGCGAAGCGTGCACCACCGCTTCCGAGTGCCTCATTCGCCGCCCGGGCGTACTCGTCAAGCGAACGTTCGAGTTCGAGGTAGGATTTCATGCCGTCAGGCAAATCTGTCAACGAACCTCCTGTGCTTATTTTGAGGACAGAGCAACATCCCATTCCTATGTTGCCAGATTATGCGGGTATGTGCATACCGCGATGGACTCTGTTCGATCGTGACGACGATCAGGTAGCCGCAGAGTTTGAAAAGCGCAAACTCTGCGCTGGGGCTTTTTTCCTTGCGGGGAACATTATAGCGATCAAGCCATCATAAAATTAAAAGGCACCTTGCGGTGCCTCGATATTTCGATATATGCTCGGCGGTTTAAAGATTTACCGCCGCGAGCTTGATCTTTTTTTTGAGCGCCGTCTCCGTGTGGTACGTTTCGCCACGCTCTTCGCTTTCTCAAATTTATTAGCTTGTATCAACCAATACCAAATGATCAGATTTCCCAGAAGTGATATCAAAAGATTATGAATGTCACTTCCGTACATGACGCCCTCTGCTAATTAAACAATAAGCAGAGGAGCGAACTTGGTATTTTAGATCAACCATGTTCCTCCTTGTAAAATATGGCAGCCCGATTTAGGGGCGCCCAACTAATTAGTAGCATATACAGGTTGTTAACGTCAAGCGGGGTAGCGGCTCTAATCTCGAACCCCGTTGTCATCCCGCTGGGCGGGATTGGAACCTCGGCAAAGGGGACAGGCGGGACGTTCCCTTAACGAACCGTACAGAATCTCGCCCGGTCAACCGGCCTTGAGGACGGCCTCCAATTGGGGATCGATGGCGTGCAGCAGTTCCCGCAATTTCCCGAGTGACGGCGAACGTTTCCCCTGTTCGTACTGTGCATAAGCCGTTGGCGAGCTGGATGCGAGCCGGCGCGCCACGTCCCGCATGCTCAAGCCGTGGCAGGTGCGCTGGCGCTTTAAGAGAAAGGCAATCAGCGAATCCGGATCGTTTGCGCTCACCGTAAAGACGCCTGGCTCGCGCGAAGGCTTCACCTGAATCGTCAATGCTTCGTTTGCCGCCTCGATCTGAATGGCGTCCTCGATCATCGCGAGGGCCTGTTTCTTCGATCTGCCCTGGGTACTGATATCGAGAAGCGGCACAAACACCACCCAACACCTCGTCTTTTCATCCTTCCAGATTCTGCCTTCCAGTTTCACCTCTTCTCCTTTGGCTCCGGCGGATTCTTCCCGGCGAAGCGGGTAGCCGCAGAGTTTGCGCTTTTCAAACTCTGCGGCTCTTGTCTGCAAGGTGGTCACAGCGATTCAGAGAACAATTCGCCTCATGATCGAAACAGACGCGGTGATCCGCACATGGCCGATTAATCCACCTCAAGGCGTCACTCCCCGAACCGCGTCGTCCCGTTCACCAGCATTTCGAGCACCGAATCCTCCGAGACCAAAACCCGACAGCACGGCCCGCCGATTTGCCAGCCCTTAAGGCGGCCCTGGTGAAGCCACTGGAGAATGGAGTCCTCGCTCTTCCCCATACGGTAGGCGACCTCTTTCACGCTGAGGGTTCTTTCTTTCATGAAATCAAATGCCGGCTTAGGGACCGGCGGCGGCTCCGCTGGCAAGTGGCTCGCACTGGAATCGGGCCGCTTTATTCCTTGTGCGGCTTCGTGAGTTCGTTTTTTGGCGCTTTTCTTGGCGACGGGCGTTTTATGTGTTCCCATGATGGCACTCCTTGACAAGATGTGGACTGGCCCATTCCCCGCCGCCAAGGCCCCGAATCCTCGGCCAGTATATAGGCGTTAACACCTACTTGTCAAGCCCGACTCCAGCCTCGTCCCGTAACGATCAGCTTCGTATTCCTGGGATCCGGCACCAAGACCGTTGGGGTGGGTACTGAGAGAAAGGCGGGACGCTTCCGGCGGAAGCTCCTTCCTCCGCCCCTGTCAAACCGGCGCTCACGGCTGTGACGCGCCGATTTCAAGAACCAGATATACGTCTTTCCGGTCGTCAAAGGAACTGACAGTGCGCCGGGCGCTTGAAGCTCCCTTGAGTTCCGCGTGCACTTCAAAATCCGTGTTCGGTTCCAGACCCGAGAAGCGGTAGGCGCCCTTGTCGTCGCTGATGAGCGTCTGCATATCGAGCGTCCGCTTGTTCTTGAGGTAGATGACGGCTTCGGCGAGGCCCTTCCCGTCTTGGTCGACCACCTGGCCCGTCAGATTTTTCTGCCGGCTTTTGTCGTTGTCTTTTTTCGGCGCCGGAAACTGCGCCTGCATGGCCGCAACGCCCCAAGGTGCCGCCGCAGTCAAAGCGCCGAGCAGCAGTCCAAGGACCGCCACAGGAGCCGCCGCGCGGACACTGAAAATGAAAACCTTTTTTCGCATCGCGATCACCTCGAAAATTCTCCGCTGCTATGCCGCGCAGGGCGCCGGCAAAGATCAGTCGGACGCCGGGACGGGGCTCACTCCTCCTCCTCGTCCTCTTCTTCCTCGTCGTAGGTCAGGTCGCCTTCTTCTTCCTCCTCGTCCTCATCCTCGTCGAGCAGATTGAGTTCCAGGGGATTCGTGCTCACTACCTCGAGATCCACCCCGCACTCCGGGCAGCTCACCACTTCGCCCTCTTCCACTTCATCTTCATCCACGTCCACCATCGCTTCGCATTCAGGACAGTGTGGCATCAAACCTCCTCCCCGCCGGGGCACTCAATCCCGTTATCGGGCGAACCCTCCCACTTCCCAACATAAGGGATAGTTGCCCTGTAAATCAAATTATATTCCCGCGCCCCGCGTTGGCAAGAACGAAATTTTTTGCTCGGTACACGGTGCGGAACGAGAAGGCATCCCAAGATAAGATGCCGTGCGGCTCGGTCTGGGTTGCACTCTGCTATAGTGAGTGACGGCGCGCCGGATTCCCCGAGGCTCGCCGGAGGCCCTGTCCATGGCCGTATGCGAATCTCCCCGCCAATATCCGGAACGCCCCATCGCCGCCGTCGGAGGCGTGATCGTCGAGGGGAACAACGTCCTGCTGATCCGCCGCGCCAAGGAGCCGTCTATCGGAGATTGGTCGATTCCCGGCGGCGCCGTCGAGCTAGGTGAAAAATTAACCGCAGCCCTTCGCCGCGAGATTCTCGAAGAAACCGGTCTCCAGGTGCGCGTCGGAAAAATCATTGAAGTCCTCGACCGCATCCTTCCCGACTCAAAGGGAAACGTCGAATACCATTACGTCCTGGTGGATTTTGTCTGCTCCGTCGAAGCGGGAGAGCTTCACCCCTCGAGCGACGTGAGCGATGCGCGCTGGGCCGCCCGCAACGATCTCGCCCGTTACTCGCTCCGCCCCGACACGTTGCGCGTCATCGAAAAGGCCTTTGCCGCCGCGGAGGCCCGGAGGAAGAAGTCAGAAGACAGAACTCAGAAGTCGGAATAAAAGCAGGCTGGTTTGCCAGTCCGCTTTGCTTTTTGAGTTGTTGTAGAATGGACGTATTGAATGATTTCCTATCCGCGGAAAGGAGCGGTGGAGTGAAAATGGGAACTCCGGCAAAGAGACAGGCAGCGACGGCGCTCCACAGGCGACAGCGCAATGGCGAAAGGAATGAGACGACCATTCGCTTGCGCATCCACGCTCTCGAAGAGGGCGGATACGTAGCCACCAGCCCGGACGTTCCCGGATTAATAGCCGAGGGCCGCAGTGTGTCCGAAGCGGTTGAGATCGCCCAGGGCCTGACGCGAAAGATCATCGAATCCTGCCTCGAACACGGCGATCCGTTGCCTAAATCGCTGGCGAAATCGGCGGATCGTTGAGATCGGGAGGATCAGCTTGAAGATAAAAGTCATCATTCACGAGGCGGAAGAAGGAGGCTATTGGGGCGAGGTCCCGGCAATTCCCGGTTGTGCTTCGCAAGGGGAGACCTACGAGGAATCGCTGGAAAATCTGCACGAGGCAATTGAAGCCTGTCTTTCCGTTGACGTTGAAAAGCCGCAGTCCACCAGCAAAGACCGTGTCCTTGAAATAGCCGTATGAAGGCGATTCCAGCCAAGGATTTCTGTAAGCTCTTGGAGCGTCACGGATGGTCTCCGATGCGGATTCACGGCAGCCACCACGTGTACGGCAGGGCCGGCAGCGCGGTGAGACTCTCGGTCCCCATTCACGGCAATAAGCCCTTGAAGATCGGGCTTCGCAGAGCCGTCTCTTTCGCAACCGCGTTTTTTCAATGACAATTGCTGGGAGCTAATATGACCCTACTCGATGAACTTTGCCAACTCGCCGACCGCCATCCGGAAGCCTCGGGGAAGGAACGCATGGTCCTGAAGATGGCTATTTGTTTACTCGACCAATTGGAAGACCCACAGGGGACCCGCCCTCGGAAAGTTCTGTTTACGTCTGACGAATTATGGCGTGTCCCGGGACGTTGGGAACTTTCGCAGGGTCAGTTGGTGTAGTATTAAAACCCCTGCCCCGAGGCCCACAAAGCGGTTCCCGCTGGCGCACGGGATGAGGACCTCCCTTTTGTGCTACCATTTCCCCATGAGCACGAAAACGCTTCTGACCAGCGAAGACCTCTGGAAGATCGTGGCCGATGGCAGCCGCTATGAGTTGTGGGACGGAGAGTTGGTGCCAATGACGCCGGTGGGAATTCAGCATTCTGCAATTGTCGGACGGCTGGGGAAGTTCCTCAGCATTTACGTGGATGAAAAGCGGCTTGGGATCGTGGGCATGGAAGGCGGATTCAAGCTGTGTCCGGAACCGGAAAGGGTGCTCGCTCCCGATCTGCACTTCATCTCCAAAGAGCGTTTGGCCAAGGAAGGGATCACGCCCAAATTCGCCGACTATCCGCCCGATCTGGCCGTCGAGGTCCTTTCCCCCGCCGACACGGCCACCGAAATACAAAAGAAGGTCGAGGAATACCTGGCCCGCGGCGTGCCTCTGGTCTGGACAGTAGACCCCGCATTGCAGAGGGTAACGGTCTATCGCTCGCTCAGCGACATCAAAATACTCACTCCCGATAAGGAGCTTGACGGCGGCCAGATCATCCCAGGCTTCCGCATCCAAGTCGCCGAGATTTTCGCCATCTGAGCGGATCATCCCTCGCAACCCGCGCCGCTTCGGCAATCTTGGCCTCCCCCAAAAAGAAAAACGGGGAAACGTTTCATCGTCCCCCCGTTTCCGGTTAGCTGTGGAGATTTGCCTGAGGCGGTCGGCCCGTGTGAGCGCGCAACCCGCACACCCTCCTAAGCTACAGCGTCGGAGGGCAGGTGGCATCTCGCAGCTGGAAGCCTTCGCGCCTAAAGGGCGCCGCAAAGCTCCTGAGCCGAGCGCCTAAGCCTCAGCCACCTCACTAGGTCTCAAGTCATCTGTCATTGGACCACCTCCTTTCCAGTGTATTTCGATCCTAAACGCGCCGGTAAAACTCTGTCAAGCACAATTTGCTGGGCGCGCTCCGGAATTTCTTTTTTGGATATGGAAAGGAAACGGGTGCGGTGGAAGGATCGAAGGGGGGAAACGCGCCCGCGGCGGCTGGCCGCCGCAAGCGCGTTGTCATATGTGTGACGCTATTTCTTCCTGCCCATCAGGAAGACGACTCCGCCGCCCACCCGCACGCCCTGCAGCTTATCGCTATTGGCATGGAGCATCATGTAGTCGATTTGAAGGACGCGGACCGAGGTCATGGGATTCAGGTTGTAATCCAGCCCGCCTCCCAGCGCCACGCCGAAGGCATTGGTGGAAGCACTGGTCGATAGCAGCGCCGTCGATCCCGCGCTGGCGTCCACGTTGGTGTGCACCCGCGACCATCCGAACAGCGCCTGCGCAAAAGGATTGAACCTTCCCCGCGGATCGGAAACGCGCGGCCCCACCATAAAGGAATGGATCGAGCCATTGATCTGCCGCGTAATTCCAGTGAACGTGTTCGAATCCGAGCGGTAATAGCCGCTGACATCGGAGACGATCCCCAGGTTCCTATTCAAATTTCCGTCCACCGAAGCGTTCCATCCAATCTGGTTCGTTTTTTCCAGCCGCAGATAGGAAAAGCCGGTGTATACCTCCGCCTGGGGGGTTTCCTGGGACGTTTCCTGGGCCATCAACGCAACAGGCAGCAAAACAAACAATCCCGCCGCAATTATAAGCTTTCGCATGGTTTCGAATCCTCCTAAGTCGGTCCTGTGTTAGCGATCCTGCAAATTTAATCGGAGCCGGTCGCAGCTCCCCGTTAATCCTTCGTCAAAACCCTTCGATTCTTTTCCGGGCCTATGGCTGCACGGAAGTGATCGCTCCCGAGAGGGTCCCGCCCATCGCCGGATGCGTAATGAGGGATCCACCGATATCCACCTTGCCCGAAACCGCAAAGTGCAGCGTTCCCACCACGGGGGATCCCTGGGTCAGGCTGGTAAAATCGAGGCTCATTACCGCGCTCGTAATCGACTGCGCCTCGCTGATGGACAGAGCACCCGGGATCGCCTTGGGTATTGGAACCAGCCGCGTCGCGTTTAGGAAAAAAAAGTTGTTCGTGCCGGGATCGTCCAGCATTCGCGGGAACACGATCTCGTTGTTGATAAAGTTCCCGTCTTTGAGAAATACTTTGATCGCGGTCAGATCCGTGGGGTCCGGCAGCCCGTTTGGCAGCAAACTCCTGCACTCCACCACCGCCGAGTAGAGCGGACCGGTGGAGCCGGACAGATCGATCGTGCACGCCAGGTTTTGGCTGAAGTTGACGGTGGTGTCCACTGTCTTCGTGGCCGTCGGATCTTCCGTCGTCGGGGCGGGGACCTTAACCGTAATTGGGAAAATCAAACCGAAGAAATACGTTCCATTCCCGCTCCCGGCAATTCCATCGCCGACCCGCATTTGTGAGAAGGTAGGTGGCAACGCTTGCGGAAAACCAACCCGCACCAAGGCCGCGGTTTGGCTGTCGTTTCCCGCCGCCGCGACGGTTACGGTCTGGTCGCCCCCAGGAGTTGCCGGCACCGCCACTTTGATCAGGTATTGCCCAATCAGTCCGGGAGCCGCCCCGGAGCTGGTCCGGTCGTCCGCGCTCGAGTTGATCACCAGGGCGCTTCTCCCGCCGATCGTCACGAGCGGTCTCGTCACTGTCGCCTGCCCTTGGCCGGCCTCGCCCGTCTGAACCGCAGGCAGGCTCGATGTCGCCAGCGTCGCCCCCATCCCGGTCGCGAAGATCAGGACTTGCTCGCCGGGGATCGCCGGCGATGCGTTGGTGACCGGGGACAGATTGGCGTGGAGTATCCTCGCCGCTCCCGTCCCGTTTGCCGACGTGGTGAAGACTCCCGGCGCGGCTGCCACCACTCGCAGCGGCTCCGGAAGGCTGGCGCGCCCGTTCACCGTCACCACCACGTTGTAGGTGGTTCCCGGCACAACTTCAAACGGAACTTGCGCATTGATCTGGGTCGGAGAGACCAGCAGTAAAGGCGCCTGAAACGTCCCGATCTTGACCGAAGGCAGGTCCGGGCTAGCCGCGAGCACCGGCGTTCCCGTAGTTACGCCGCTGGCCAGGCCGGCTCCGAAAATCGAAATCAGGCCCCCCGGCGACGTCGCGTTGTTGGGCGCCGGAGCCAGACTCGCTGCATTCAGAATTCCTCCCGAAGAGATCACCGGTCCGCCGCCTGCGAAGCTTTGTAATATGGATCCCCCCATCTCGATTTTGTCGAGCGCCAGCGTGACGTTCAGCGTTCCCAGGACGCTCGCTCCCGAATCCACATTGCTCAGGTCGATGCTCATCGCCACGGCCGTCACCGCCGACTCCCCTTGCATCAGCACGGTTCTCGACAGGGAGGTGCCGGGAAAGACCGTGCCCGGTCCGACGTAGAAGAAATGGTTGATGGCCGAGTCGGCGATGTTTGTGAACACCAGCTTGTTATCGGCGATCTTCCCGTCCTTCATTCCCACAATCACCGCCAGCAGATTCTGCGGCGTCGTATAGTCCTGGCAGTGTACCGACGCGGTATAGTTGGGGCCGGCGATACCCAAAAGATTGATCACGCAGGGCACCGTCTTGGTGACGATTGCCGTGGTGATAATCTCCTTGGAAATATCGCTGGGGTCGGGCACCAAAACCTTTAACCCAAAATTGGCCGTGAAACTTCCCTGAATCGTCTGATCCGTGAAGCGCGGAGGCGTTGGCTGCCCGGAACCAACCCGGAGGATGACATCGCCCCGGCTCGTCGCGCCGGCCGCCGATACGATCAGAATCTTGTCGCCCGCCAAGAGATCGGGAACATATGCTTTGATTATATACTGGCCCGCCACGCCGGGCGCGGCCGCCGAGGAAAACACCCCGGCATCTTTGCCGCCGATGGTCACCGACGGTGTCACCAGCGTCAATTGTCCGCTGCCCGCCTCGCCCGTCTTGACGGCAGGCAGGTTCGCCGTGCTGAGCGTCGTTCCCATTCCGGTGGTGAAGATCGACAACAACTCGCCGGGAAGCGCCGGGGCATCGTTGCCGACCAGCGTCCCGTCGAAATGGAATGCCTCCGCCGTTCCTCCTCCGCTGCCGGTGAGCGTGAATACTCCAGGCGCGGCTGGTACAATATTGAGCGGCTCCGCCGCGCTGCTGCGGCCGTTGACAATGACCGTTACGGTCACGGGGCTGCCCGGCTGAAGCTCCAGCGGAACCTGGGCGTTGATCTGGCTGGGTGAGACCAGGAGCAGCGGCGCCGCCACCGTCCCGATGACCACCGAAGTGCCGCCCAGCGCTCGCGGCAGGGGCGCTGCTCCCGCCGACGCCGTACCGGTTGCCAGGTTCGTTCCAAAGATCGAAATCAGGCTCCCGGGAGCCGCTGTGTCGCTCGTACTCAGGTCCAGACTGGCGGCATTCACAATCCCGCCCGTAAAGATGACCGGCCCGGTGCCGCCTCCCCCGCCTCCCCCTCCGCCTCCCACGGTTTGACCCGCCTGTCCCACCGCAATCGTGGCGCCCGCCGCCGTTGTATTGCCGGCGCTCGATACCACCAGCGCCTTGGCGCCGGCGGTGCCCGCGGCCGGTACCACCACACGGATCACGTATTGGCCCACCACTCCAATCCCGGCCACCGAGGAGATCACCGTCGCGCTCACGCCTCCAATGTTCACCGTGGGAACGGCCAGTGTAGGCTGACCGTTGCCCAATTCACCCGACTTCAGCGGCGCCACGCCCGCCGACGACAGGGTTACTCCCAGTCCGGTGGTAAAAATCAGCACTTCCTCGCCCGGAGATGCCGGCGAATCGTTGCTCACGGCACTCCCGTCGGCATGCAGAACCCTCGCTGGACCCGCCCCGTTTTGCGCCACCGTAAAAATTCCCGGCGCCGTCGTCTTCACCCGCAACGACACTTGATTGCTGGGATGGCCATCCTGCCACACCACCACTGCCTGCGTGGTTTCCGGCGTGATTTCAAACGGAATCTGCGCATTGATCTGCGTGGGAGAGATAAAGGTCAGAGGAGCGAACAAACTGCCGATTTGCACTAGGGTGCCATTCAGGGTGAGCGGCCGCGGCGAAGTGGTCGGCGTAGCGGTCTCCGTCGCGAGATTCTTCCCCAGAATGGTGATCAGGCTCCCCGGCGCCGCTATATTCGACGGGTCGCCGCTCAGGCTGGCCGCGTTCAGGATTCCGCCCTGTGAAATCGACGGGCCCTGAGCCTTCCCGACAATTGGATTGAACGCTATTGCCAATACCAGTGCCCAAAGGGCCGCAAATCTTCGATGCGTGCGCATTCCATCTCCCCCGATCATGATACAAATCCGGGCGATACTCCGCCGCCCTGGGCACTGCGGAATTCAACCGGGACGCAGCCAGTCAATGGGAAAGGTACTTCCCTGGCAAGCGCAGGTCAAAGGTTATTTGGCTAGTGAGCTTATAGTGTACCGGGATTGTTACTGCCGCCGAAAAGGGCTTCGGGAGGCGATTTCAGCCTCGCGGAGCTAGGAAAGACTCGTCAATGGCCCCATTCTTGTAACCACTGACGATCAGCTGAACGCATTTTCCACCCAGTGAAAAAACCGCCGGTTCGTACGCCCGTACCGGCACGGGCATTCTTCCCGTCCTACCCAATGGCAGAGGACTACATCTATGGCAAGACCGCTCCCATGGTCGCCAGGTTCTGCGTGCGAGGACACCCGGCTTGATTGTTTACCGCCTAAGCCATTACAAGGAATATGGTTAGCAGGTTTTGAGTGCCGTCCGGCAGAACTATATAGAGGATCGTATCGGGCCTGCCGGCTTTGGCAACCCACTTGCCCCTAGTCATGATCAGAGGATTGGGAAACTGGCCAGAAGCTCTCCTGGGTTCCACTTCCGGGCGGTAGCATGTGCCAGCAGCGTGGAATTTTTCCACTCCACTTTCAGGGAGGAAAGCAAGAATGTTCCATCGCACACTCTTCCTATTATCAGCCGGTGCGCTGATTTTCGTTGCTTTCGCAGGAGCCACTTTAGCCAAAACTGGCCCAGCTCCTCGCCGACAAGCTCCTCGCAGAAGTGTTCGCCCAACCGCGAGAACTCGAAAAAAGGTTGTGACCGCTCCTCGCCTGGATCCAAAGCTCGTCAATGACCAAAACCTGAGAGACCCGGTCGGGCCGCGCTCGGCGGGCGCCGCAGTCATTCGCGCCGAGATCCTGCTGGACCGTCTGAAGTTCTCGCCTGGGCAGATCGAATACTCATACAGCGATAACATGAAAAGAGCCGTTACCGCTTTCCAGAAGGAACACGGCCTGGAAGCATCTGGTACGGTCGACGTGAAGACATGGATGGCTCTCAATGGCGGGCCAGCTGGGGACGAAGCTCCGCCAAACACCGGTCAAACCTCGCTGGATAATCCGGATTCGGCTCAACGAAATGCAGATCCCCCTGTGTATCAGAACAACCAACCGAAGCCCCAGGGGAGCGCCGATACGGGCAAAATGCCGATGGATGACGCCGGCAACGGTCCTTCACCGAATGGACCGAGTAATCCGCCGCCTGCGCTCGTTCCTTATACGATTAGCGACGGCGACGTGGCAGGCCCGTTCACTAAATTACCACCGGCTCGGACCGGCGAGCAGTTGATGTTGGAAGAGGCAAAGCTCCCCCAATTGAACTACAGTTCAGCGCTGGAAGGGATCGCCTCAAAGTTCCACGTAAATCCAAAACTCCTGGCCCAATTGAATCCGGGAAAAAACTTCGATAAGCCAGGAGAAGAAATTTTCGCGCCTAACGTCCTTACGTCGGCTCCGGCCAAGGCGGCATCGGTTGTGGTGGACGGCTCTGAACATAGCGTCAGAGCTCTCGATTCCAAAGGAAAGGTGCTGGCGTTCTATCCGGCCACGGTCGGAAGCGCACATGATCCTCTGCCAGCCGGAAAATGGAAAATACTCGGCAAGAGGTTCAATCCGGAGTTTCACTACAATCCCAATCTTTTTTGGGACTCGGAGAATAAGAACGTCAAAGCGACGCTTCCTCCGGGCCCCAAGAGTCCGGTAGGCGTGGTGTGGATTTCGCTGTCCAAGGCGCACTACGGCATCCATGGCACACCGGAACCGTCAACCATCGGGCGGACGGAGTCACACGGCTGCATCCGGCTGACAAATTGGGACGCGGAAGAACTGGCGAACATGGTGGGACCCGGCACGCCGGCTATCCTTCAGGAGTAGCGCTAGAGGAGACGGACCTTGTTACGGTTACGAGACAGGATACTGCGGCTAATCTTTACGGGCTTGCTCTTTGCCCTCCTGCTTTGCAGCTACTCTGCTTACATTTCGATTCAGAGTCAACACGCATTGCGGCGCATCCCGGCCAAACTGGCCCGCGGATCTCAAAATGTGCGGCTCACCCGAGTCAACTCCAGGCGGGGGGAGCCTGGTGACAATAATGCCAAGGCAGCAACTCCTGGAATGCCTGCGCCGGCCGCCCCGGTTGTCACTCCAGCCGATTCTCAGTCGCTTGCAAGCCGCGGTTTAGCAGTTCCAGTGCTGGGAGCCGGTGAAAGGGATATCAAGGACACCTTTAATGAAGCGCGCGGAACAAATCGTCACGAGGCCACGGACATCATCGCCCCGCGCGGCGCAACAGTCGTCGCCGTTGGGGACGGCATCGTCAAGAAGCTCTTCACCAGCCGTTTAGGAGGCTTGACCATCTATGAATTCGATCCTTCCGGAACCTATTGCTACTATTACGCTCACCTGGATCGTTATGCGGCGGGAGTAAAGGAAGGACTTTCCGTCCAGCGCGGCGATCGGATCGGCTATGTCGGAACAACCGGGGATGCCGTCACCCCCCATCTCCATTTCGCCATATTCAAGTTAGGTCCGGATAAGAGATGGTGGCAGGGAACTGCGATCGATCCATATTCCATACTGATCGCCTCCCTCAGCAGGAAATAGACCGTTTTCATCGTTGGTGTATAGCAATCTAGCCCGGCCCCGCAGGGGCCGACCGTGAATAGCCGTAGGTTTCAACCTACGGTGGGCAACGAATAAACAGTCCAACCCCGCGAGGGGTTGACTCCGCACGTACTATATAGCAACCATGAAAACGCTCTAAAACCCGCGGTAGATGGCTTCGGGTGGCTGAGCCTTACTCTTCCTCAACGCGAATCGTGCTCCCGACCATTCTCCGCATTAGCCCGGATTATTCATGAACGGCAAGGCATTTTCTCTAGCCCAGCCCTTCAGGGCTGGGTTCCCGAGGGCCAGAGATTATGAGCCCGCTTCAGCGGGCTTCCCCGCACGGGCTTTAGCCCTAGGCGCGGCGAGGGCTGAAGCCTAACAAGGAAAGGCCGTTGAAACGGCCTGTTGAAAATGTTTTGGCTTGCTGACCCCGGCCTGAAGGCCGGGGCTAGAGAAAAGCGAGATTCGCGGGGCAACGGTTCATGAATAATCCGCATTGGTCCAACCCGCCCCCTGCCGCCAATCAGAAGACCCGGAAGTGGATGGTCAGGAACTTCTTGGGGTTGTGCCGGAAATCGGCCAGCAGTTCTCTCACCTCCACGCTGGTGGCATTCAGATTGTCATACAACACCGGATCGTGCATCAGCCGCCCCAAGGTCCCTTGGCTGTTCTGCAATTCGGTGAGCAGGTTGTTCAGGCTGTTCGTGGCGGTGTTGATCCTCCGGTACAATTCATCGTCCTGGGCCAGCTTGCCGAGCGTTCCGCGGCCCTGATTGACGTTATCCACCAGCACCGTGCTGCGCGAAACCAGTTGGTTGGCCTTGTCATAAAGACTTGGATCGCGGATCAGCTTCGCGATGGTTCCATCGCCATTTCGCAGATCGTCGGCGACCTCGTTCAGTTTGCTCACGGTCTGATTGAGGTTTTGATACAACTCATCGGAGGCCAGCAGCCGCCCGATGGAGCCTTTGCCGCCCGCCAGATCGTTGACGAACTTCTGGGCCTGGGCCACGGTCGTGTCGATCCGGCGGTAGAGTCCTTCGTCCTTGATCAGTTTTCCGATCGTCCCCTCGCCCGCATCAATCTTCCCCACCACGCTGTTCAAACGAGTGGTGAGCACGTTGAGGTTATCGAGCAGGTCACGGCTGCCTCCCACCAGCTCGCTGAACTCCGCCGTGGAATGAAACGGCACGGTCGCGCCCGACTCCAGTTGCGTTCCCTTCGCCGTTCCCTTCGAGATATTGATATAACGCTCGCCGAGCAATCCTTCGGCGGCCAGGAACGCCTCCGAATCGGACCGGATATCCGGTTGATACTGCCGCGACACCTCCATGACGATCTCCACCGCCTGGGACGGTTCGGTCAGCCCGGAGATCCGCACGCTTTTCACGGTACCCACGTCGATTCCGGCCAGACGCACCGGAGCGCCGTTCTTCACTCCTCCGGCATCCGGCGAGAGCGTCCGGAAGGTGATCTTCTTCGTGAAGAAGCCCACCTCGCCGGAGATCAGGAATATTCCGATCGTGAGCAAAATGAGGCTCACCACCGCCAGAAGCCCCACTTTCAACTCCGACCAGACCAGTTGCTGTCGTTGTGGCATCTTTCCTCCTGTTGTGAACCGCGAATCGGCGCGCCGGCGTTAATACCCTTGCAATCGGATTGTGCACCCATCGGACGGAAACGTGGGCAAATCCCAATTACCAAATTCCAAATCCCAAACAATACCAAAAATCCAAATTCCAAACCGGATGCGTGAATAGAGTTTGGACCTTGGAATTTGGGATTTCGAATTTGTTTGGAATTTGAGTTTTGGAGTTTGGAATTTGCATTCTCTGCGCTCCTCTGCGTCCTCTGCGGTAAATATCTTGCTCGCGTCTTCGTTAAACCAGAAACTTCCTTACGTAGGGATTGCTCTGGGCCTGCAACTCCTCGAGTGTGCCGTGGAACAGGATGTCTCCCTCATAGAGCATCAAAAACCGCGTATGGGTGTCCCGGCGTCCGCCGTTCGCCGTCGCCGGCAGCAATTTTTCCCGGCCCGGATCGTAGACCGAGCGGGCCATCACGATGGCGTCCTGAATCCGGTGCGTCACCAGCAGCGCGCTGACCTGACTGACGTCCCGCTGCTTGATGACCAGCGTCATGATGCGCGCGGCGGTAATTGGATCGAGTCCAGCCGTGGGCGAATCGTAGAGCATGATCTCGGGCTGCCCCACCACGGCCCGCGCGATGGCCACGCGCCTCCGCATTCCGCCCGACAGCTCCGAAGGCATCAGGCCGACCGTCCCCTCCAGCTCCACGAAGCGCAGCGCCTCGCGCACTCGCTGATCGGCCTCCTCCGGCGAAACCTCCGGCAGCCGCTCAAAGACGTAACCTACGTTTTCCCCCACCGTGAGCGAGTCGAACAGCGCGCCCTCCTGGAACACCATTCCGAGCTTCTTCCGGACCTCGAACAACTCGTCCTCGTCGAGCGACGTGATTTCCCGGCCCAGCACAAATATGCGTCCCGAATCCGGTTTCAACAGCCCCATCGTCAGTTTGAGCAGAACGGATTTCCCCGAGCCGGTCACTCCCAGGATGACCTTGGTTTCGCCGCGTTCCAGGCGGAACGAAACTTCGCGCAGCACGATCGTTTCTTCAAAGCGAAGAGCGACCCGGTCGAACTCGACTACTACTTCGGGAGGCCCTTCCCGAGACTCTTCCCGCTCGCCGCCCTCCGGCATTCATCCCCCCAACGCCATCATCAGCTTAGTCATCAGGAAATCGCAGGTCAAAATGAGGACGGAAGCGGTGACCACTGCCTGCGTCGTGGCGCGTCCCACTCCCTGCGTTCCACCCCGAGTCTGGAGGCCGTAATAACAACCCACCAGCGCCACGATAAATGCGAATACGAAAGGCTTGCTCAGACCTTGGTATAAATCCTTGTAATCGAGCGAATTGTATGCGTTCGACCAATATTGGGAGGGATTCAGGTGCACGATAAAGAAAGAAACCGCAAAGCCACCCACCAATCCCACAAAGTCGGAAATGATCGTCAGCAGCGGGAGCATGAACACGGTCGCGATCAAGCGGGGCACCACCAGTTTCTTGTTCGGATCGGTTCCGAGCGCCCGCATGGCGTCGATCTGCTCGCTCACCGTCATGGAGCCCAGCTCGGAAGCGATGCCCGAACTATTCCGGCCCGCAACCATCAGCGAGGTGAGCACCGGTCCCAACTCCCGCACCAGCGACAATGCCACGACTTGGCCGGTGAGCGAAGTTTCGCCGAACGTGCTGAGCGTTTTTGAGGTCTGCAGAGCCAGCACGGCTCCCGTAAAAAAACCGGTCAGCACCACGATCGGCAGCGACCCGACGCCGATAAAATCCATCTGAAGAAGGATGTCCGCAAAGTAGTGGGGGGAACGGAAGAAATTTCTGATGGTTCGCCCCGTCAATAGAGCGAACTCCTGGACTGCTAAGACTCTTCGTTTGGCAAAGTCATCGAGAAGGCTCAACGGCGTTCACGCCTCCCTCCGCCTGCCGCCTGGTGCCACGACCCAAAGCCCGGAGGCGATGGGCTCCATTTCAACCACCGCAACCTTTGAGCCGTTCCCATTAGATCTGGATAAAGCGGATCGGGTCCGGTGCAATATCCGGATGTCCCACGGTGAGGTGAAATCCGTCGATTTTCCACGCACCCTTTTCTCGGACGAGCAGATAGCGCACTGGAACGCTATGTCCCAGGTCGTCCTGGAAACTCCCCCACAGAACGGCCGTTTCACCCCAAACCGACCGTCCCCAGAATTCGAGATTCTGCGCTTTGCCGAGCCGCCCCTCGCGCCGCAGAAAGCGCCGGAACATCGGCAGGCTCACGCCCGCCTGATAGCTGGCTGAAAACAGCGCATAGGCATCCTCCACCTTTCCCACGCGGAGGTCCTGCACCTGGGCCTGCACCACGGCCACCGCCCCCTGCGAGCGAATCCAGGAGAGCGCAATCAGAAGGGCCATCGAAGCGCCCGCTACCAGCAGCCCGATCCCAAAAACCTGGATCGCCCGGCGCACGCGCACCCAGTATCCCCGCCGTGGCTTCCTGGCGGTAACCACCGCCGGGCTCGCCGCCGCACCTTCGAACGACTCGTATGAAATGCCGCCTGAATCCATAGAATCACCTAAGAACAGTGACGAGTGAATAGAAGATGCTGCAAAACCTCTTGGAACCCCGTCAGGGCACGACTTTAGTCGTGCCGACACAAGATTTGCAAGGAGGGGGCTTCAGCCCCTGAGGTACGTCGTGGGCCCTCAGCGGCTGAAGCCGCTTGCTATCCTCAATCGCTTCCGGCACGGTTAAAACCGTGCCCTTCCTACCTACCCAAAAAGCTTTTCAGAAGCGTTCAGTGACGAGCAAACGGCAAGCAATCATTTTACTGCTGTTTTTCTTGTCACTGGTCACTTCTTCGCGCTTCTTCTACTTGTTCTTCCAAACCGGTTTTCGCTTCTCCACCGCCGCGCGCAGACCTTCCTGGGCGTCGTCCAGGTACATCAACTGGTTCAAATAAATATTGGACGAGTTCTTGATGGCATCCGGGATCGACTTCCCGATTGTGTCATAGAGAACTTTTTTGGCCATTTCCAGCACCGGAGCGCTTTGCTCGGTGATCTTCGCCAACAGTTTCTCGATCTCCTGATCCAGGCTCGCCTCCGGCACCAAGCGGTTGACGAGTCCCAGCCGTTGGGCCTCTTCGGCGCCCAGCGGCTCGCCCGTCAGGATCATTTCCAGAGCCCGCTTTTGCCCGATGATATTCGGCAATATGACCGCCGCCATCGGCGGGAAGGTGCCCAGCTTGATCTCCGGTTGCGAGAAACGCGCCTTGGGCGTTGCGATGATCATGTCCCCGAGCGCAGCCAGCTCGCCCCCGCCGCCGATGGCCGACCCGTTCACCACCGTGACCACGGGTTTCGAAATCTCCAGCATGGCCCGGAAGACGCCCTGAAAGGCTTCCAGCATCTGGAAGGCCCGGTCCGGCCGCGAGTCCTCCATCGCCACGCCCGCCGAAAACGCCTTGCACGCCGCCGATGCCTGAACCAGAATGACGCGAATGTCGGGGCGGCTCTCCAATCCGTCGATGGCGCGCGACATCTCCTCCATCATGTCGATGGTGAGGACGTTATACGGCGGACGGTTCAGCGTCAGCCGCGCCACGGTCGTCGATGTATCCAGCAGTATGTACTTGTAACCGGCCGGGGCTGTAATGGTCGTGGTGAATTCCGGCTGCTCGTCGTTCGAGTCCATGGTGCCCTCTAGTTGGATACGGATTCCACCGCCAGCGCCATTCCCAGGCCGCCGCTGACGCAGAGTGTGGCGAGGCCGCGCCCCAGGCCCCGGTTGCGCAGCGCATGAATCAGCGTCACAACGATTCGCGTTCCGCTGCATCCGATGGGATGCCCCAGCGCGATCGCTCCCCCGTTGACGTTCAGTTTGTCGCGGTCGAAATGCAGCTCGCGGTCGCAGGATAGCACCTGCGCTGCAAAGGCCTCGTTGACCTCCAGCAGGTCGAAATCCGGAAGCTTCGCGTCGAGCTTCGCCAGCAGCTTCCGCGTCGCCGGAACCGGTCCGATGCCCATGATCGAGGGGTCCACGCCCGCCGACGAGTATCCGAGAATTCGCGCCAGCGGCTTCAGCCCCCACTCCTTCACCTTGCGTCCCGATACCAGCACGGTAGCGGCCGCGCCGTCGGTGATGCCGGAAGAATTCCCCGCTGTGACCGTGCCGTCCTTGGCAAACACGGGAGCGAGCTTCGCCATGCCTTCCACCGTCGAGCCGAAGCGGATGTGCTCGTCCAGCTCGAAGTTCTCCACGCCCTTCTTGGTCTTGATCTCGACTGGCACGAGCTCAGTCTTGAAGCGACCTTCCTTGGTTGCGGCCTCGGCGCGCAACTGCGTCGATTGCGCGTAGCAGTCCTGCTCTTCGCGGCTGACGTTATACAATTTGCCCAGCTTGTCGGCGGTTGCGCCCATCAGCATCTTGGAGAGAGGATCGGCGAAGCCGTCGCGGTACATCCCGTCGACCAGTTCCTGGTTCCCCATCCGTATGCCCCAGCGCGCGCCTTCCACGATGTAAGGGACACGGCTCATCGACTCCGTCCCGCCGGCCAGGATGCAGTCGGCGTTGCCCAGCAAAATCTCCTGATAGCCGAGCACGATCGCCTTCATCCCACTGGCGCAGGCCTTGTTGATGGTGTACGCGGGAGAAGACTCGGGGACTCCGGCCCGATAGCCGATCTGCCGCCCCGGATTGGGACCGCCGCCCGCCTGCCGGGCGTTGCCGAAGATCGCTTCCTCTATTTTGTCGGGAGTGATCCCGGCCCGCTCGATCGCCGCCTTTGCAACGATCACGCCCAAGTCGGCCGCCGTCATCCCCGCCAACGTCCCTCCGAATTTTCCAATGGGAGTCCTCACACCCGATACGATATAAACCGATTCCACAATCGCCTCCGATACCGCTTCCAACATCACAGTCTAGCATAAGGGAACGGGGAATAGGGAATGGGGAGTAGGGAGTAGGGAATGGGAGAAGAAAGACGGAGGAACCCAATAGCGCCAGAAAATCGGAAGGACAAAAGAAAGAAAAACAGAAGATGGAAATTGGGCAGCAACTTACTTGGCGCACAGGTGTTCATGCTCCGCTCTCCCGAGTCACGCATGAATTTGTCAACTTGGCAATTTGTGGTATCCTGCACGCTCCCCTTCGATTTCATTCTTGACCCTTTAATCGGCAAACGACAGTGCCATTCTTAAACGCATACGAGAGAGCGAGCCATTTTAAGAAACACGGCCAGGATTTTGGACTTGCAGACGAAAACGCATATGAAAGAATGGCGGACGAATTTATGTTCGGGCTAATGAATTCCGATACCAGAGAGTGTATTCGACCGAACGGGAATGATCGCTTGCGTTGTGAAACGGTCGTGCGTCATTTTGGAGTCGCCTCCATCACGCCAGAGTTTTTGAGAACGTTTTACCCAATCAAGGCGTCAACGATCCACAAGCGTGGCGGAATAGGTGGATTTTTCGCATACGAGTGTGGCAGGATTGATTCATGAAATACCGTTGCCCCGTATGCATGTACGAGGAATTACCCTTTCCGCCAAGGGATTATCATATCTGTCCATGCTGTGGCACCGAATTCGGTAATGATGATGCCGACTCCAGCCATAAGGAACTGCGGGACGCTTGGATAGGACGTGGGTATCCCTGGTTTTTTGGCCTTCCACCGCTCGGGTGGAATCCGGAACAACAGATGTTGAATGCTGGACTTTTTGGTTTTCAACGAGCGGCCCTCAAGCAATTGCATGTAAGACTCCAGCCTGTTAGTGCGAGGACCTTTCAAATCACTGGATTCGACGAAGTTGCCGATAATAGCGCTTCTGTAATAGCTGCGTAAGAAATGCCAAAACTATTGATCTTTGCCCCCTGTGAGAAAGTGGCTGTCGGACAACAAGATAACTCTTCTTGTCTCATTGGTATATTGCAAGCGTTTGAACTTGGGGGTATATCTGAAGCTGGCGAAACGCAAATAGAGGAAAGCAAAACTCAGCAGGTTGCACCGCTTCGCGTACCGCTTCACTGGACGATCTTTGCGTTCTGGAGATTAAACGAAGATGAACGCGGTAAAATCTTCGAGCAGTCCTGCCAACTAATCACGCCATCGGGGAAAGTATCCTTCGATCAAGTCATGGAGTTTGGGCAAGACCCAACGGAATTTCAAAGAGTCACAATAAACGCGTTTGGTTTTCCAGTTCCTGAAGAGGGGGAATATACTCTGAAGGTGTCGATTGGAGAGCGGGGAGAACCGCGCATCGAAAAGGCCACATACCCATTGACAGTTAAGCGCAAAGCAAACCGGGTTTCGCCACAAGAAGCGTCTTAATCGCTAAAAATTGCTTCCTTCTTTTCTACTCCCTACTCCCCATTCCCTATTTCTTCTCCACCGGCGGGTGCCCCTGAGGCAGCGGTTGCGCGGAGGGAGGCACGCCATCCGGGGACTCGTCGCCGGGAGGCTGCATCGGTGTAGGGTGAGGAGCGGAGCCGGTTGCGCCGGGCTGGCTCTCGTTCACCTTCCAGACTTTGCCGTCAATGTGAAGCTGGTAGTGAAACGGCATGGAAGCTTTGGGATCGGTGCGGCTCCGGAAGAGCACGTCGGCCTCGGCCTGATCCCCTTTGACCTCGACCTTCTTCATGTCCAGAACGATGTCGGAGCTGAGCAGCCCCGGCCGGCTCGCCAGATGTTCCTCGATGGCCTTGCGAATGTCGGCTTCGGAGTTTCCCTTTTGCGCCGAGCAGCCGGACAATATGGTCGCTGTCACGGCCAGCAGTCCAATCAACAGTGTTGTTTGCCAGTTCTTCATGTTTTACTCGCTCCAAAGAGCGTAGCGCAGCCTCGCCGATTCCGCAAGGTCCGGGTAGGGGCAGGCATTCCTGCCTGTCCCCTTCTCGTGGGCAACCCTTCCGATTTGTGTTCCAGGTTTGCTATTGAATCGCAATGCTGACGCTATTGGAAGTCACCCCGCCGATGCTCAGCGACAGCGGAATCGCATCGCCCGTTGAAGAGTTCGCGGGCACCGGCACGTTGATCTGGTACAGCCCCACGAAGCCCGGCGCCAGCCCTGAGAAAAATACATCCGCCGCCGCT
>ORMF010747804.1_pt1 | contig 25007 bp, 25 predicted proteins | sample 1779871 | NCBI WGS metagenome assembly ORMF01 (sample SAMEA104232316, study PRJEB22302) | groundwater metagenome | biome: forest; feature: aquifer; material: groundwater | place: USA | collected 2011-08-07 | depth 5.4 m | reverse complement strand
ATTAATCGGTGCATATTTGCTAGTTTCCATCTGCGTTTGTTGTATAATCTCAGGTGGCAAATACTGCACGCACAAATCGTAGCCATAGCATATGTCTGATCTGCTGCTTGGATTAAGGTCGGTTGTGTCAAACTTGACACCCACTGGCAAAAGGTAGAACGTATAACCACCCTTCTTTGGATAGTCCTTTACCGCCCTCAGGAACATAGCAGCTGTAACAGCATTAAAAGCGTTGCTCACATCTTTCCTGTCATTATCAGTCCCGGTCTTGTAAATAGCGTGCAATCTGCTGATGAATTCCGAATAATCCTTTTTGATGTAAAGCTCCGGGTGTTTGTCAAGAAAAGTCTTTGCGTCTGCGAAATTAACATTTAGCTTCCTGGAAAAATCGATTTGCACGCCGTCTTTCAAAAAGTAAAGCTTTTCTTTGAGGCCATTTGCATCAGGCATCACAGTCCTCAGCATACTGTCAAGCTGCGCGTCAGCCCTTACAGACTTAGCTAGGTCAACATTTGTCCCAATTGAGGCTTCAGCCTTGTCTGTCAGGAAACAGCCTGCTATGTTCAGGACTAGAATCAGGATAAGCGCTACAAAAAAGTAAAGCATCATTGAAAATATGTCAACCAAGCCAAGCTGGCCCTTCTTTTTTTTAAACAACGCGACTTTGCCCATTTATCCTCTTTTGCCTAATCCTAATTCGAAGCTATGAAAACAGTTTCCAAAATAGCCCCTCCCCCATCTTTCAGGGCAACATAGCGCAGTTCCGAATAAGGCTTCTTGCCGCCTTCGCCTTTTGCATTCGCCCGGGCTATCGGCTGCCAGCGCAAGTACCTGGTTTTGTCTGTGTAAGCTATATGGTTATCAGCGTCAGCCTGCGGGCCAAGGAAATAGTCAACTATAACCTGTTTCTTGACGAACCTTCCAGCAGTCAATGGAGGATTGTCGCTTGCAAAAAGCTGGCCGAGCTGTGCAGTGCTGAACCTTGAGCTGTCTAAGCTGTCTATCACCCCGGGGTAAACCCGTCCGGTCACTTTATCAAATGCGGAAAAGCCCCCTTTTGAAAAATGAGCGGCGTCTATCAGGATGTTGGACTCCTGCTCTGCCACATTTGTTTTGGTAACAATGAACGCAAGAATTATGTACGATGTAACGCTAATGACAACTATAGTGAAGAAGAACCTTGGAATCCACATTATCATCTTATAGGATATCGCGAATCCCTTCTTGTCTTCCAAAAATCTCTTTGGCAAATCAGTCAGTTGCAACATTTTGCTCCAAAATCGCGTTTTCTACTTCAACTGATAAAATATGATTCTTATTGCTTGCAAACACTAGCGTCATATGGCTTCCGAATAGCGTTTTCTACTTCAACTGATAAGCTATCACTCTTCTTGCTTAGCTTAATGAGCATCGGGCGTGCATCCTTGTTCTTGTCAGGCGATATGCTTACACTTAGCGGCGTATCAGTGCTCCAAAAATAATCGTAAATACCAGCTGTACTATCAGGTTCACACAAAGTGCCTTTTACAAAAACCTTGGAATTCTTTATTTCCACCACTAACTTATAAGTCCTCATAGAATAAGTGTATTCGATGTCACCAGGCGCAGCATAAACAGCATCTAAGGAAAGAGCTATCTCCCTGGCAATGTAGTTCTTTTCAAACGTTTTCCCATTCAGGTCATCATATGTTTTCTTCAATGAGCTACACGAAACAAGTCCGGCCAGAATAAGCCCTATAATCACGAACCAAAGCTGCATCGTTGTTGATTCAGCCCCGTGCTTTCCAAGCGCAAGCTTTGCCATGTGACCGTACCATTCCTCTTTTAAACTATTTGAAAAGCAAACTTAATTCCCTAAGGCTTCGACTTCCCTATGTAAAGATTAGTGTCAGAGCCAACGATTTTCTTCTGAAGCGCAAGCGAAAGTGTCTTGAAGCCCTTAATGTATAAGTAAAATCCAGGTGAGTTGTCAACATAACTGGTTGCCTGCTTAACTTCACTGCTACTGACGCCCTGTTGTGCCACTATCGCATTATATTCGGGCAACTTCCTGCAGTCCCTGCCACGGTTATTATCAACATCAGTTTCAGTGCAATCATCATTCACGCAGACGCAAAGGCACGCTGCCGCACCGCACTCAGGAGGCCTTAAGGCCTTGCCGCTATTGGTTGCGCCCCTGTTAAAGCCCACAAGGTATAACTTTTTGTCAACTGTTATTGTTTCTTCTAGTTGAGTGCCTTCTGGCTTTGGCGGCTTAAGTGCGTCTATTTGCTTCAAAAGCCTGAAAAAGCTGCCATCTGTTGAGCTTGCGGCCTCTGCTGTGCCGCCAATTGTCAGGCCAAAAAATCCGCCGCCAATCGGCAGAATAACAAAAATCACAATATAAGCCCCTAAAACATACCCGATAAGAGTGAGCAAGCTAGTTGCCGTCATAGCCTTACTGTTTCCTGAGTTTATCCGCTTACGCATTTTCTTTTTTCAGCACGCAGCAATAAGGCGTTTTACCATCATCCTTTTTTTCACAGCCAAGCCCGTACACTTCGGTGCCTGCCGTGCACTTGCCAGCAGCTTGGCACCCGTCATCAGTCCTGCCTAGGTCGTCTTTGCAGTCGTTAGCGCCACTTATTGATGGCCAGATCTTGCCAATGCCGCCTTTGAATATGACAAGTACAACGAGAAGAACCACAAGCACTATCGCAGCAATCACAATCGTATTAAGTGACAAGCCCTGTGCTTTAACCTGCTTTTTCATGGAAACTCACCATCATTGTTTTTATCACGAACCAACGAATGCCCAACCCATTTTATCCAGCTTGCTGTTCAAGCTTGATTTTGCCTCGCAAACCTCTCGTATCCTTGTGCTCTTGTATTTTAGCTCACTGTCAAGCCATGATTTTTCATCAATACAGCTTATTTTGAGAATATCCTCAGCAGTTTTACCTGCCGGTAAGTTGTTGTTGCTAACGTAGGCCTTAACAACATCTGCATAAATCAGGCTCACTTCGCTTCCCAGGCAGCCGCTGATACGCTTTTGACCTTTCTCCTTAGGCTCAAGGTGGCAGCTACTCTGGAATGCATTGTTATTCTTGTTATTGAAAAAGGCTATCTCAGTATAAGTCAGGGGTGAGCCAGTCGGCCTGCTCCAGCCGAAATTATCGCTTCCAAGCGCATTTTCCTTTCTTCCTGCAACGTCGCAGCCACTGCCACAGGCATCATCAACATCAACAGAAGGAAAGTCGCGATAACCTTCAACAAACTGGTCGTTATAGACACCAATCATGACCTCCTTTAGTTGCTGATCTCTCCCGTCGAGCGCAAACAGAGAAAACCAATAAGCGCCCATCTGGTCAGAAGGCAAGCTGCCTGTTGCAGGATACGTGTAAAAGTTTTCCGTTATCGTTGGATGGCCGAGAGGCAATGGAACCGACAATAATTTTATCTTTCCTTCAGCGTTCAAAGACATAGCGCCTGACCAACTTGTTGTGATTGCAGCGTCCGTACGGAACAACGTAATGTCGTAAGAGTCTATAGTCTCGCTTCCTGCTATCAAAGTCCATGAAACAGCCAACTGCTTTTCACTGTTTGCCGTTACTTCTAGCTCTGTTAAGATTGGACTTAGCGACGCCAGAACCTTGCCAAGCTCGGTATTTACTTTGCCTTCCCACTGGCCGCCACCTGTTGAAGCCCGTGGCACCCAGCCAAGTTTTGCAAGCTGAGAATAGGCGCCTTTCGGAGCAGGCAGCCAACCCTTAGTGCAGCTCATGGTCATTTTAACAGCTTGCTCTGCCCAAAAACTTATTCGGCCTATGTGGTCTTTATATTTGCCCTCTGAATTAACTTCGTTGGCTGTGTCCTCATAAGCAAATTCCAGCATACGCGCTCTTGCAACTTTAACGTTCAGGTCATCTATGTCCTTGTCCCTGCAGCCAGCCAGCAAAAGTTGTGTGGCCTCTAACTTTTTGTCATCAGTAATTATATTGCCCTTGGCATCGCCAACAAGGCCGCAGTTGCTAGCAACGTCAAAGCCAGGCTCGGCAGCTTTCTCAGCCCTAAACTTGACTGAAATATCCCTAAGAACGCCCGACCTCCTCCTCAAATCAAGGGGGGATGCGAATCGTTCCATGAGATTTGTGTTTATCAGCTCTTTTTTGCACTCAATGACATTGCAGTCGTGGAAAGTGGAGTCCTTGCAGCCAGCAATAGGCAGGTTCAAAAGCTCAACGTAGTCTTCAGTATACAGCCCTAAAATAGAGTCTTTCGAATCTATACAGGTGTCAGTACCTTTCTTCTTTAGGCAGGCGCTAAACCTGTACCAGTCAGGAGCTAACTTATCTTTAATGCAGGCAGCCGACACCTGCAGCGCAACCACGCAGCACTTACCACCGTCTTTAGGGCACTCAACATTAGTAACAGCTTCAGGCTTTTCTGTGCCGCTCGTGTAAACAAGGTGGGCTAAATCATGGATAGCCACGTCAGGGGATTTCAGCACAGTGGCTGGCGGCTGTCTTTTTTTGTCTTCGCTTGCAGCGGCGCTGTAAATCTCAAGGACAACATTATCCTTGTTGCCTCCAATTGAAAGCTTGAACTGCACCCCACCGTCCTTACTTGGAGTGGCAGTAAAAGAGGCAATGTTTGGCGTTCCTATGTCTAAGCCGAAAACCTTCGCGGTGTTCTGTAATGCATTGCTAATTACGTTACTAGGCGGCCCGGCGGCAAACAGTACGACTAACAGAAGAACCACGATCGCAAGAAGCTGGCTGAATGCAACCATTTAACCAAGCCTCACATTTCTTATAAAACTAAAATCAATTAGGCCAAAAGCATTTAACATAACAACAACTATGATTACAAGAACCAAAAGGGCGATTATCCAGCCGCCAAGATGCCCCCACGAGGAAGCCTCCTGCCCTTTCTTCAGCCATAAAAATTTCATGCACACACCTTTTTCCTACTTACATTATTTGCCGCTGCTATTTAAATTGTTTACCACAAAGCACTCAAACTGAGGCTATTCAAGCTTTGTCGGAAAATAATTGCAACCAATCTCGTTCGTAAGTATGTCCGCGGTTTTTTCAGGATCCTTCTTGGCATCCCATTCTCTGAGGACAATGAACGAAGCCCATTCAGGAACGTTATCAGGGCTTAAAATATAGGTGGCTGCTTCTGCAATTCCCCAAATAGTCAGCCCGGCGCCAAGAGCAATCCACCCTGCTGGGCCTGCACTGACGCCAAGTCCAACCAGCGTGACCATTGCAGTCCCTCCGGCTGCAGCGCCAAAGCCAACCCCGAATGCCATCCCAAGCCTTCCCTCGGTCGTCCTTAAAAGCATATGATTTACAACATTTTCAATTTCGGCTTCTCCCTTAGCGTAAACAAAAATAGTAGCATAACTGGATTTGGGTGCTAACTCCTTATTAGTTACCGAGTCAAGAATGTCATGGTGGGCTGTGGCCATCTCACTCAGGACCTCCTTCGCCTTATCAGTTTGGAAGCCTGCAAGGTAGTCATAGTAAAGTTTGCCGCTCTTATCAGGCACTTGATGCTCCATCAGATAAAGAAGCGGTCCAGTCACTGGCTTGTCGGTTTTAACGTCAATAAATGTGCACACGCTGCAAAATGTCGCTTCATCCCTGAAAAGGTTCAGTTTGCCCTCACCGAATTTATACCAGCAGTCATACATAGAATTGGCTATTTTTTCATTAGCTGTTTTCACATCAGTAATAGCCAGGCTTTCAGCAGGGCAGTTGACACTTGTTGGAAACTCAATGCCTCTTAGGTGCAGCTTTGCATTTTTTTCCACGCTTGCCTTGCAGGTCACTACGCTAGCAGACTGGTCAGTAGACAAGCGGTAGACATCGGAGAAGAAAACATACCAAACCAGAAAAACCAGTGCCAGAATCAGGAGTACAAGCGTTTCCTTCTCCATGCCTCTTTTGCGCAAAAAAACCATTTTGATTTCAAATCTGCTAATAAACGCGCTTGCAATTGTTGCCAAGCTCTGATGTGGGTACAAGCCGGACAGTCGCCGGATATGTCCTTAAAACATCTCCACCCCCCAAACCTCCTGTGAGAAGATTCTTCCAGTTCAGCAAGTCAACATCAGTACCTCCATCAATGACAGTCCCGAAAATCAGGCCCGTGTTCTTGCCACCCTTATCACAACCTATGTCATTTGCATCATCTCCATTCACCAGCAGTGTCTTGCCATCCTTACTGTTGCCTATGTAACAGTCAACAATGCCAGAACCAGCGGCTATGGTTGACTTCTCACCAAACAACAACCCTTTAGTCTGTGACTGAGCAGTTATAGCAAAAACAACGCTATACTGCTTGTGGTCATTGTCCAGCACTATGTTCCCCCTGTTTTCTGATATTATTTTCTTAATGTCAGGCCGCGTTTTCGCCGCCTCCAGGAAATAATTAAGGTAGGTTTTCTCGTTCTGCGGCGGAATCCCGGATATTTCAGCGTAACCATACATATCACCAAGTATAAGGCCTGGATTTTCCTTAATGAACTCATCATTGGCGGTTATTTCAGAACAAACCACGCACGCTGTTCCTGAAGAATCTACAGCCTGCTGAACTTTCACCTTGCCCTCGCCAAACATGTACCAGCACTCCCGCATGCTCTTCATTACAGCTTCCTTAAGCTGGGCTTCCTTCAGGCCACCATCCTTGCTTAGCTGAACCTTGTCATCTGCCCTGTTGATGCTCTCCTTGGTTATTTCTGTAAAAATCGTTTTGCAGTCCAACTTGAAAGGGCTGTCAAGAACAGTCCAGTCCATAACCCACAAGTCCTTTTGAAGCTGAAAGCTTGCGAGGCTCACGCTCAAGCGGCAGCCCTCAATTATGTCCTGGGCGTTGACTATTGAAACGAACGGCTTTGTGAACATAAGCAGCATAATTCCCAGAGCTAGCGCAGCTACAGCAAGAACGGTCTGTGACTGTGCAAGTCCACTGTTGCGATTCCTCTTAGCTCTTGCCATTTAACAAACACCACCAGACCATGCTCCTGTCTTGCACAGGATATTCTTCATTATAAGGAATATCACAATAGCAGCAGCTAAAACAAGTATGCTCGCCAGCAAGGTCTTCGAGAGAATCAAAGTACCATTCTTACTGCACACAATTTTTTCCATACAAGCAGCCCCGCAGGCAGACTAAAACCTGGCTTAAAACACTGCTAAGTGTTTATTTAAGGTTTTCGGAAACAGCCAAAGAATGCTTTTCTACCTTCTTAGCAAAGGCTCTGTCGGGGCTATGCCTTTTTCTATTACAGACCTTAGAGGCACCTGATAAGGTCCGACAGTGAACTCAACATTTTGACCTTCATATGTCTTTCTTATTTCTGGAGGACTACTTTGAGAAGACTTGATTAAACCAGCGAGACTCATCGTAGCAGTATCATGCCGCCTACCCTGACCGCTCCAAGCTGAAGCAACCAATTCTAAATGAGGTTCTCCATCTTTTTGAACAACCCCTACACTCTTAATTTCCGCATCTCTCTCCAGAAGAAAAGGCCTTGCAGCTATCTTTTCCAAAATAGCGGCAGGCGGTGCACTGGAATTGTATGGGTTTACCTGCTCGCCAAGCCTGTATACCAAAAGCTTAGCTCCGAACTGCGTGTTTTCCCCTCCAGAAATAGTTTCAATTGTAACTTGAGTGTTAAGATTTAATCCACCATAAAGTTGCCTTGCCTTCTCTGCTATTGTTCCTGAATCATCGGCACTTATCTCAACTCCTCCAATTTTTGCAACCATCCTGGTTTTGCCCTCATCCTTGTAACGTTCGAAGCCAAGCGCTCGTGCTACAGCATCAAGCATTATGTTATTTTCTGGGTAATAGACGCTCCCGTTTTCGGTGTACATAACATCCGAGCCTACAATCAGAAGATCGCCAAAAGTCCCGTAATTTTTAACTATGCTGAATTCTTTCTGCTCGCCAAAGTCCGGAGCAGCGCCAACAAACCCCAAACCAGATTGAGATGATGGAAGCTTTTTGAAAATGTATATTATATTTCTTGGAACTGATCCGAATACGCGGGCCTCGTCTATGCTAGGAGATTTATCCTCTCCAAAAACCAAAACGTAGTTATCCACAGTTACAACTTTTGTGCAAGCAAATGTGGTCCTATTTGGATTGCCTTTAGTCTCAACTTTTAAACCAGAAGGCGTATTCAATTTTTCTTCATAAGTGGTAGGAAACCCATGATCTACTAATGTTGCTAAGTCAAATCTTACTGGTTGTGCATTCGCCTGTGATGGCGATAAGAAAGCTATATTACTGTTTTGTCCAGTGCCGCATGTGTATGGTGTTGCAGGAACGGAAGTAGGTGCTGGTGCACTACTCACGCTTGCACACGCTAAGGCTGATCCTAACGTAATGGCTGCCAAAGTGGTTGTTACTGTGGCTTTTAGGGATTTTCCTTTCATAAGTGACAATAAACAGCTTTACATTTATAAATCTTTCGTTTTTTACTACTGTGTGGTGGTCTTTTTGTGTACTCTTTGCCTGATGTTGGTGACTAACTTTTTAAGCCAAACCGCGCACCCGCGTCTTAAATGGCTGGAGACGCGCCAAGCCGCGGTGGTGAGCTGGAACGCCTTGTTGAGGAAAGCCTCGGGCAAACCCCTTCTTTTGATGGTGTAGACTCTGAAGACGAAACTAAAAAAACCAGCCTCAAAAGCCGCTTGATTGGAAAGCTGCCTGCTGTTTCTGCATCAGTTGGAAATGCGCTGCTTTCAATTCCGAATAATCCTGTTTACACGCCTCCTGCTGTTGCAGCTTTAACATACCTTCTTTCAAATTCGGCCTTTGGCTTGGCAAGGAAAAACCGCCTTGCCAAGGGAACGGCTGCAGCCGGGAAATCAGAGTCAAACTATAACCAGGCATTTGCCTACAAGCTTCCCCTTTCAATGCTTTCAGGCGCTGCGGCTTTTGGAATATCAGCAGCTTCCAGCTTGTACAAGATGAACGCAAGCCTGGGTGTTGGCACTGGCAGCTTTTATTTGGAACTGGCTCAGCAGCTTCCAAGCCTCACACCCGAGTTGGCATTTGGCTTTGCAAATGGGCTTGGAGCTTATGCGATGCTAAGCGGCATTGAAAGGCTGATGCATTCTGAAAGCCTGGCAACTTTGAAGCAGAAATCACTGCGCGCCATTTATGGCATTGCAGGGAACCGCAGCAAGACAATAAACTGCTTGGAACAGATGTTAAGAGTGCACCACTCCAAGAAAAAAGAGGCGGCAATCCTGCTCCAGCTGGGTGATGCTTATGCTGATGCTGGCATGAATGCAGAAGCCACAAACACTTACAAGCGGATGCTAATGGCTGCAGCCCGCAAGGATGATTTGACAGGGGTCTCTGACTGGCTTATTCGCAAGCATAAGAGCCCACAAAATAATCACAGCCGCACAGGCAATAAACCTGCCGAAGGAATTTATGGAAAAATTCAGGAAGCAATGCACGAATTTGCGAATGGAAACCTGGAGTCTGCAAACAGCTCACTCAAAGATTCTGCTGCTGCCGAACCTTATAACAGGCAACTGCGAAGGATAAGGGCACTTTTCTTTGAAGCCACCGGAAATTATCAGCAAGCTAACCTTGAAATGCGCATCTACGAAGGGCTCCTGAGGCAGGATCCCAACATGACTTTCAGGGCCCTTGGCGAATCGCGCAACGAAGTCATTGTCCCGAATGACGAAACAGCGGGAATGCCTGATATCTACATAAAAAGAAGCAAGGACATGGCATCCCTGGAGGAAGAAGTCAACAACATCAACGCTTTTTCAGCGGAACTGCCCGGGCTGCTTCCCAGGGTAGTAGGCCAAGGCTTTGATGGCGAATACCATTACATCACGATAGAGAGCCTCGGCACAGCAACAATGAAGCAAAAGGCAGCTGCCGGCATGCTCACAGAAGCTGATGCCAGAGCAACCCTCGACCTTCTAATCAACGTTATGGTGGCTGGAGAAAAACTTGAGAAAGAAGGCAGAATAACAGTCAGTCGGCCAATCGAAGCAGAGACATACGTTTACTCAGCAAGGGGATTATACCCTGAAGAAGATGTTGATGCTGCCCAGCCAAATTTTACAGAAGACGGGTCAAGGCTATCCCTCTACTTTGCCCACAGGGTAACTGACCTTTTCATCCTAACGGTGAAAAAGCTAAATGGTGTTGAATTTAGCGAAGAACACGCTGAGAAAATAAGAGATGGCGCATTTGTTCTGGGAGAAGTTTACTCGCAAGAGCCATTACTCAATAGAACATACACTGATTTTACTCACGGGAACATAATCTTCCAGTCAGTTGCAGGAAATTTAAATGGAAAAATTGACTGGGAAAAAACAAGGTCACTGCCTGTAATGTTTGAGCTTGTCAACATACTTGAATTCTACACGCATAATTTTGGGCATGCCACGCAAGCCAGCTTAATGGAATATTTTATCTCAAGATTTGAAAAAGCGATGCACCTGCGGATTAACAGGCGGGCTTTTAACCTGATTTACCACGCTGCTGCTGTGCAAAGGCACCTTGAATTGGTCGGGTACAGGAGCAGGGATACGGCAGCAAACCCAGACAACGCAAAAGCACAGGTTTACGACCACATCATGGCCAGGATGCACCTACAAACAATTCTAAATGCTAGTCCTGCAATAAAACAGCCCCTGGAACAGATGCTGGGCGCGCTTGAAGAAGCACCAATCTTAAAAGACAAAAGGCAGCAAGGGGAAATTGAAGCCCAAGTAAGGTCAACAATAATGACAGGCATTCCATACACGTTGCACGAGATGAGGCAAAAGAGTTTCTGGAGTAGTATGTTATTCCCGGCAGAGCCAGCGGTTCAACATGCCAAATCACTAGATAAACGCTTCAGATACGGGATGGGCACTGTGCTTGGAATTCCGGCCACACTTGGGGCAATAGGGGCATATACTGTTCTTTCATTTTTTGCCATGCAACAGATTATGCCTTCGATGCGCTAGCCTTTGGCAGTTCCGGCTTCACAGCATCTCAGCAAGCAGCGCCCCGTTCATGTCAAACGTGTCAATCTCTGCAATTTTCAGCAATACCAAGACAGGCAATTCCTCCTTTCCAGCCCTTTGCATTAAATCATTAATTTCACTGGAAATCTGGTAATGCATGTGCGCGAACTCCGCCATCCTTTTCAGGTCAAAAGAGCCGTAGCATTTTTGGAATGATTTAAAAAATTCATTTATTTTGGCATACAACGCCATTAAATCCCTGCTTGGCGCTGTCTTGTGCTCACTACAGTACCTGCATATGTCCCTGTAGCTGTCGCCTATCCTTTCCAGTTGTTCAACTATGTAGTATGATGGAGGCACACGCTTTACCACCCTGTGGCCGATTGTGTTGAGAATCCTCCTGCAGAAGTCAGCATACTTGTTCACGTCAGCGTCCATATGGGCCAGCAGCTCAAGCTTTTTCCAGTCTCTTTCCTGCATGGCCTTAAGGCTATCCTGAGCCATTGTGCTTATTATAAAAATCATCTTGCGCTGGATGTTGCCAAACTCATCTGGAATTACGTGTGAAATATTCTTGACAATAACATGGCTTTTGCCTTCTTCCAGAAGCTCGAAGCCAACAAACTCGCTCATGACATCTTTTATTGTTGAGAGTTCCTCGGCACTGTCAAAATTAACCTCAAACTCATCATAGCCAACTTTATACAAAGCGCCCAGGATTCTCTTAATCATCGGCGTTGTGCCAGAAATATCAACGCTGGCCTTGCCAGACTTGGCTTCAGAAGCTGAGTAAACGGCAAGCCTAGGCCCTGCCTCCTCCACCTCAAGCATGTCGCCCTTCTTCAGCTTATGCTGCTTAACCCACACGCTTGGCAGTGAAACAACGAATGTTTCCTTTCCAAGCTTGATTATCTTCCTTTGCATGGCATCCACCTTATTAGCTTTTCAGTTCCGGGAACGCTACCCTCGAATGGCTTGCCCTGCTCCTGGCTGCCGTTGCAGCAACCAGCTCATTCAGCAGCGGAACCTTAATCGGTATTGCAAACCTTGTGAAAGAGCTGGTCACAATGGCCTCGCCCTTGTCAAGAGATGCAATGTTCCTGTCGTCGCTGCTGAGGTCCTGGGCCGCAGACTCAATCAGTGCCTGCCGCTCAGGTGCCATCTCCATTCCAAGGATTATCTTGGTGTTGATGTTGGCCAGAATCTCTTTTGGAATAAGCGAAGGCAGCTGGGTAATCGCCAGGAGGCCGACCTTGAACTTCCTGCCTTCCCTGGCTATCCTCAGGAACACATTGCCGCCACGCTCAATTACTTCCCTGCCAAGCACCCTGGGCGCTTCCTCAATGACTATTGAAATTACCGGCTTTGTCTCAAGCTGCCCCTCCCTCTTGTACTGCTGGTACCTCCTAAGGGCTTCGCTCGCGAACAAGCTCCCAACCAGGAGCTCAACTGAGCCGGAAAAACTTGAGGTGTCTATGATGACAATCCTGCCGTGCTCAAGGTCATCAATCACATCGCTTATTGTTGACAGGCCAGCTTCAGAATCAAACACGCCCCTGCAGTAAATATCGCCATCTTTTGCTTCAATGTCCAGCAATGAGCTAAGCCGCCTTTTAAGAACCGCAAGTGTCCCCTCCTGGAATGGCGAGGAGCCCTTGTCAGCCTGCGGCCTTTCAACAAGCAGGGACTCAACCCATTTGCTGCCATACTTCTTGCTGTAATAGCCGAGCGCTTCCCGCTGGGCGTCTGACCAATTAACCACGCCATTAAAATGCGAGGGCCTGATATGCCTGAGGTTAACCTTGAGCGTACGCGCGCCAGGAGGAGGGCTGTTCGGAGTGTAGTAGACAACCTTGCCTTTTTCCGGATAGTCCTTCAGCCCAGCCCTGCTGCGGCCATAATACTCATCATGGGGGTCAAGAACCAAAACACCGGCATATTCACTTGACGCCAGGCTCCAAAGCATGCATGAAGTCAGGTTAGACTTGCCCTTGCCAGTCTGCGCAGCTACCATAACATGATGCGAAAGCGCCTTTTCGCCATCTATCCGGACATCAAAATCAAGGGCATGCGAGCCTGAGCGTATCTTGCCCAAAAACAGCGGCGAAGAAGGCAGTGAAAGAAAGGCAAAATCAGATTCAGAAATCCTCCTTACTTGCGAGAAGAACGCAGGCAGTGACTTGCAAATCCTTGCATTATTGCCGCTAATAATAAGCAGAGGCTTCAGGAATGCAAGCGTGTAGCTCCGCAATTCCTTGTCCAGAAGCTCAAGGTCACTTTCACCCTCCAGCTTAACCCCTGAGATAAGCTCAAGGCTTTGCTGGGAAAGCTGCGAGCCGTAAGCCAAGTCAAACACCTGAAGAAGTATCCTGCCATCAGGGGCATCTGCCAGGAGAAGCTCGCCAATCTCAAGCTTAACGCCAGACTTCTGCCTGACGATTACCCTGTCAAACCCGCCAGAAATAACCTGCCCTATAGCCTGCTGGGCATCAGCGCCCTGCTCCAACGACATAAAAGAACAGGTGTTGAAAAACGTTTAAAAAGATTAGCATCTTTATATGTCCAATGACGCAAGGACCTGTTTTTGATTGCCTGAAAGAATGGGCAACAAGATATGTAAGGCACAGGGACATAGCCGCAAATAAGATAGCTGAAATCCGAACTGCAAGCTTTGGCATCTTAGTAGTAAACAAGGACACCACTTCGATAAGCTGTGTTGTCCAGCCTTCACTGGAAAGCTTTAATGCAGATGATGGAGCCATCCAAGGCAAGGCCATAATAGTTACGCTTAACAACGAGGATAACATACGGGCTGTTTACAAAATGTGGGATAAACTTGCAGCCAAAAAAGAATTGCTGATGCTATTTGTCAACCCGTTCTCAGGTTTGGAGGAAAAGTGGCTGCTAAAGCCATACATACACGGCTTGGTTTGTGACAAAAGCTCCCTGCTGCAAGGTCTAAGAACAATGGCTGAGCTTGTAGAGCCAACTAATGAGGGAGCTATGCTCTTGAAAATGAAGGAACAGATTTAGCAGAGCCTGAGCAAGGGATAAAAATAAATAGCCAACACAAGCAAAAGCCAGCTTATGCATAAAAGGGTGTTAAATACGCGATTTAAGGCTCTATCGCTGTTTTTTACAGCATTCTTTACCTTTGCCGCAGTTTTGCAAGGCGCTCAAGCGGCTGCCCAGGTAATATTCGACGGCTCTGTCCTTTCAGGCTCTGAATACAAGACAACAGTCGGCGATGCATTCAAGCTGACTTACGTTGGCTCGCAGCAAAAGGTAATCATAGACCTCCCAGGCGAGTCAATAATTATAGAAAACAACAGCTGTGAGACAGGCAAAAAGATACACGGCTGCTTTAATGGCGCCACATTTGTAGGATACAACTACTCGCTCCCTGACAGGCTTGTTTATGAATACAAAATAAAGCTATCCCTGCTGGCCCCGGATATCCAAGTGAACAGCTACCTTGACCGAGACGAAATTAATGTTGGAGAAGAAGCAACCGTTTATGTTAACATAACCAACACAGGCACAGCTTCTGGAACTGTTTATTTTAGCGCCAAGCCCCTAGGCGAGCTTAAGATAATCGAGCTTCCCTACCAGCTCTGCCAGCTATCAGCAAACAACACACTTAGCTTAATTAAAGATATGGCAGTAGGAGAAGTCAGGCACTGTGACTACAAGGTGGCACCATCAAGCCCTGGTTCTTACACCCTGATATCCAGCGCAGAGTTTGACGTAATAACCCGGGAGAGAAAAGACGCAACTTCCACCCTGAAAGTAAAAGACCTGCCCATATTGATAAATACGACACTCGACCAGCAAACAGTGCCATTAGGCGGCCAGCTTAACCTAACTGTCAAGCTAACACCAACTCAGCAACTGGACGCATTTGAGTTTAACGTGTTTTTGCCAAGCCAGCTAAGCCTTTTCTCCTCAAGCAAAACAGCAAAAACTACTAAAACAGGCAACCTGACGAAAATATCTTACGGTGATGGATTAACCAGCTTCAAAGACAACATCACTCTAAGCGCCAACTTCACGGCAAAAGCAACTGGTGAGCTAATCGTTCAGGTTAGCGCTTCGTGGCGTTTTAACGGCTCCAAGCAAAAAATTGAAGTTAAATACCCTGTAAACGTGACCTTCACCAGCCCTTATTTTAGAGTTGTCAGCTATGATCAGCAGGCCGGAAGAGCCGTGGCAGAAGTTGTAAACCCTGGGCATCTGCCAATTAATAACGTCACGGTAAATTTTAACAGCTTTGCCGAGGCAAGCGGGAAGGCCTTGGTTGCAGCAAGCATAGACAGCCTAAGCTATGCAAGGTTCACCCTTTTGCAAAAATCAAGCGATGCAAATACGACCGGCACAATACACTACTCCACTGAATACGGGCAGAAACTCGTTACAACAGCGCAGCTGCCAATAACTCCCCCAAAAGTTGCGGTGCAAGCACCAGCCGAAAATACTTCCGCTGAAAATGAAACTGCTGAGCCTGCTGCTCCCTCTGCCCAGGAAGCACAGCCATCTGAACCCCAGCCTGCGCCTGAAACAGCCCCGCAGCCAGAAAGCGAAAGTGAAGCAGGATTAAGCAAAAGCACAACCGGAAAAAGGACATTAATCACCGGAGTAATAGTGGCTGGCGTGATAGTCGTGATTCTTATCGTGGTGATGGCTGTGATTGGAAAAAAACAGCAAGGCGGCGCGACAGCCGACTTGATGAAATAAGGCAGTTCATTGGGGGTATGGATAATGACTGCAATAAGTAACATAGGCGATACTCCAGAGAGTAGACAGACGATATATAGCAAGGAGTTTGTTATCAAATGAACCAGCCTAAACGCTTCAAACCTGAAATCAAACTATTTTTTATCGTGGCACTCATAGCCATTGTCATTTCCGTCGGCGGGATTTTGCTCTTTGCGTTTTTAAATAAGTCGCCTGGCATTGCTCCGATAGCATCTGCCCAATGCAACCAACTGGAGCATGAAATAAATGCTCTTGTTATACAGGCAAACTACTGCGAGATGGATGAGGATTGCGTGGTAAGTTCACAAGCTGCGTATATAGGCGGTTGCTTTAATTTGGTGAATAAGGAGGCAGATGTTACTTTCATACAAGAGAAGAAGCTTCAGTGGGAAAATTTGGATTGTGGTAAGGGCAGGCTCTATGAGACTTGTGATCCACCGCCTCAATTGGTCAAATGTCAAGAAAATCGTTGTGTAGGCCCATATTACAGATCAACAACAATCCAAGAATTAAAGGAAGGCCCTGGATTATTTCATACTCGCAATGTTTTGGTCGAAGGCGTCTACCGTTGGGGATTTGAAGACAGCAATTTCGATGAAACTGCGGATTCCAAAGAATACAACATTTGGGTTGAGATAGACGAAGAGGAAACAGAACTGGAGAATAGGCCAGATAACTTTGCTTATATGCACAAATTTCTCGAGCGAAATGAAGTATTGACCTCTCAGGCAGGGGAGGGAAAGGCAAAGATTACGATCTATGGTATCTTCTATGCTTTTGATCCGAATGCTCCAATGAACGAAGTTCCTTCACGCGGCAATTTTGGCCATCTCGGCCTCTGGAAACACCAAATCGTGGCAGACAAAATTGTGTTCAAGAGTGAAGTAGAAGCTGTAACAGAAAAAACAAGGTATTCACCAGATGAGGAGGTGACGGTAGAAATCAAAAATAATTTGGATAAGGATATTTGGATTGATGGATCGTGTGGCCTACCATTCATCTTGCAGCAATATGAAACTGGAGAATGGAAAAGTTATGAACCCTACCCATATAAAAAGTGTTCTAGGGTGCCATATACAATCGAAAGATTTGGTGAAACAACACGCAGCTTCAATTTGAGAAATACCTATGAGTACAAGGATTTTATGATAAAAGCAGGAAAATATCGCTTTCTTTTTAGGTACTCCTTCGCGAATTTGAATCTTGCCGGACAGAAAGCTCAATTTTTTGATGCTTTTTCCAACGAATTTACGATCGGCGATACACAAAGTTCCCAATTCAACGCTCGCATTGTTGGATCGTACGCCTCGCCAGGCGAATCGAGCAAGGTTGCGGTGAAAGACAACGTGGTGTTTCTTACCGATATTTCCGAAGGGCTTTTAGCTATTGATGTTGCAGATCCAACCAATCCAAAACTTCTCGATGGCATGAAAATTGATGGCGGTGGAGCGTATGCGGTTGCTATCCAAAATGATGCTTCTCAACTACTGGTAGGTGGTTATGGCAATAGCAAGATTGCGCTTGTTGATATAAGCGGCGTTATAGGCGAAACTGTTCTAGGTGGAACTAATACTGCAAGGACGCTTCGTTTAATCGCCCAAGGAGAAGCTAAAAGATCAGTTCAAAGCATAGGCTTGTATGGTTCTAACTGGTATCTTGCGATTGATGGGCCTGAGTTTGAAGTTATTCCAACGGAGCTCAATTATAAGGAAAATCTGATACTACGAACAAATTTGGCGGTGGATGGGACATTTAGACCTGGCAAAATAATTGCAGCGACACCAGGTGGACATGTGCTAAGCGTAGAACCTTCTCCTACAAAACTTTTAGCAGCTCAAGGAGAAAAGGGACTGGCAATTTTTAGCTTAGGGCAGACATTTCCCACACTGCAAGAAGCCGTAAATGTTGGAGGATATGCTTATGATGTTGCTGCATATAGAGATGTTGCGGGTATTCCATTTCGAGAGTTTGCCTATGTAATTGCATCTCAAGAACTTATCATCGTTGACATAACCTTGGCAGGAAGTCCAAAGATAAAAAGCAAACTTTCTCTTGCAGGAATAGGCGAGGCAATTGACTTGGTCAATGGTATCGCTGCGGTTGCGATAGGGGAAAATGGAGTAGAGTTGGTTAATATTCAAGATACAGATAATCCAGTTTCTCTTGGAGTTGCTGATACGCCAGGCAGAGCAAGAGATGTCGCGCTTCAGTATGATTCAAAAGATAATATCTATTATGCTTACGTAGCCGACGACCGCGACGATTTGCAGATTATTGAAATTAGAAGATGATACGTATGAAATTAAACTCACAGACAAATCGGAAACTTATTGTGGTTGTTCTAGGTTTAATTATGGGAGGCATTATTGTTTGGTTTGGTGATTATGTTAGATAAGGAATGCAAAATTTAACTATGCTGAAACCGATGATGCTCAAGTGCTTGAAATGCCTTATGATGGCGAAGACTTATCAATGTTGATAATCCTTCCAAAATGGAATGCCCTGGAAAATATTGAAAAATCAATAAATCCCCAAAAATTGTCTGATTTGAAAGACCTGCTTAATGAGCAAAGAGCAGACATCTATATCCCTAAATTCAAATTTGAAACAAAATCTTCCCTAGCTAAAATATTGAGCACGCTGGGCATGCCAACTGCTTTTGCAGAAGGAGCTGACTTTTCAGGCATGGATGGAAGCAAAAGCCTGTTTATTGGCGCTGTACTGCACCAGGCCTTTGTTGAAGTGAATGAAGAAGGGACTGAGGCAGCAGCTGCAACTGGCGTTATCATGGTAACAACATCGGAAAAGCCAAAACCAAAAATTTCAGTATTCAGGGCAGACCACCCCTTTATCTTTATCATACAACAGAAAGACACAGGGAATATCTTATTCTTGGGAAGAGTCAGCAACCCCAGCGAATAAACACGCTAGATAAGGCATTACTTCTTCTTGTCTTCCTTCTTCGGTCCCTCCTTCCTGGCCTTGGTTGCACTCTCAACAAGCTTCTGCATGAAGCCTTTCCTTTTTTCCCTGGTGGCCTTGTCTATGTCCTCAGCAGCCTGCTTGACATAGTTTATGCCCCTTTCAGCCACCCTCCAGTTTGACATTTCGCTATCAAAATCAGTGTGCCTTCCTGGAGCGTAGCCTGCAGCGTAAGCCCGCCCGGCATCAAGCTCATGGTAAGCGACGTTCTCCACCCTGTAACGAAGAGGGGTGGCAGGATTCTCCGCAGCATACCCTATCGTGATAATTCCCAAAGGCCTTGCACTTCCCCTTATCTGTATTATCTCACCAACCCTCTCCTCATTGATGGAGCTGACAAAGCAGCTTCCAAGGCCAAGGGCATGGGCTGCAAGCATCATCTGCATGGCAGCCATGGCACAGTCCTGAATGACGTAAAGCTGCTCGCCCCTCTCGCCAAAGAATCTCTTGTGCTTATCAAGGACGCCAACGATGACAATGTAAACAGGCGCCTGCTCCATCCAGTACTGCTGGGCAGCAGTCTCTGCCAGGGACTTTCTCTTGTTCAAGTCCCTCACCACAATGAATTTCCACGTCTGGAGGTTGCCTGAAGAAGGAGCAAGCCTGCCAGCCTCAAGAATGCTGCCAACCTTATCCCACTCAACAGGCAGGTCAAGATACTTCCTGATGCTTCTCCTATCACGAATAGCCTCAAAAACATCCATAGGCTTAACTCTCAACTGCAGGGTTAATAAATTTATCTCAGCGGCACCAGAGAGTTACGCGGCGGCATCTTTCAAGTCTTCCTTGAGGCTTCCAATGTGCTTGCGGCTGAGTTTCCGCAAGTCCGCCCTATTTTTTGTGATTATGTTGGATATGACATGGTCGCCCCCGAGCTGGTCTGGCAGGACAACGTAGTCCGCGCCCTTCTTGTAAAGCTTAAGAGCATCGTCCTCAGAAAAAGCTGCGGCAACAATTATCGCCCTTGAGCCAGACGATTTCACCCTTCCAATAAGCCCAAGGTTGTTATCCTTTTCCCTTATTGTGGAGATGACAGCCTTTGCCTTCCGCAAATTCAGCAGCGGGTCAATCTCCCAGTTTGTCATGTCGCTGCAGATGCAATGAATGCCCTGCTTAAGCAAGCCGCGAATTTTTTCAGGGTTATAGTCAACCACAACTAGCTTCTCTTTCTTTGCCTGCAGGCGCCTTATAATCTTCCCGCCCATCCTGTAAACGCCAAACACAACAACGTGGCCAGAAAGCTTTTCAGGCAGGCTTTTCAGATGCTCTTCCTTCGCTGAAAGCCGCTCGAACACCTTCAGGAAAGGCCTGAGCGAATGGTACAATGAATTGTCAAACTTAATCGCGTAAGCAGTCAGGGCAAATGTGAACATTGTCAAGATAGCAGTTATTGAAAAAAACTGGCTGCCCAGCTGGTTAAGGGCTATGCCGGCAGAGACTATAATCAGGGAGAACTCGCTGACCTGGCCAAGCTGCACAGAAGCCAGAAGCGCAGTCCTGTTGCCAAAGCGAAAAGCCTTAGTCACGAAGAACGTGACAACAGGCTTCAGCAAAACTACCAACAGAGTGGCAATCACTAATTTTTGAAGCAAGTTATCATAGCCGCTGAGTTTCAGCTGCATCCCAAGGCTCACAAAGAAAAGCGTGAGAAAAAAATCCCTGAGCGGAGTAACCTTCCCTGCTATCTCGTAATTAAACTGCGTGTTGCCAAGGATTACGCCAGCAATGAAAGCGCCAATAGCGAGTGAATAGCCAAGGAACGAGGCCCAGGCTCCAAACGCCATGCAAAGGGCAACTGCAAATATGAACAGGAGCTCCTTAGAGCTCACAATGTAGCGCAATGTTTTTTGCAGCAACAGGCCCATGGCAACAGCGCTAAGTATCAGCACAGCGCCCTTGCCCACAACCAGCGCAATTGCAGCTGGCGACAGGTGGCCTACAGCGCTAAGGAATGTCATGGCAATAACAGCCAGAAGGTCCTGCACAATCAAAATGCCGAGGACAAGCTCGCCATGAAGCGAGTCAAGCTCGTTCTTGTCCGAAAGCAGCTTGACAACAACCATTGTGCTTGAAAAAGAAACAATAAGGCTCATGTAAACTGCTTCCAGCGGAGTAAAGCCAATCTTCAAAAAGACGAAGTAGCTTATCAGGCTTGTAATGGCTACCTGGAGGATGCCAATTATGCCAGATGAGAAGCCAAGCTGCTTTATCCTCCTGATGTCAAGCTCAATGCCAATGATAAAAAGCAAAAGAGCAATGCCAAGCTCTGAAAAATCCCCCAAGACACTGGCATCCTTTACTAGGCCGAGCACAGGCCCTATCAGAAGGCCGGCAACGACATAGCCCAAAATGGTTGGCTGCCTGAAAAAGTTAAAAACAGCCGCAAGCACAGTGGCAGCAACAACAGCAACCCCAATGTCATAAAAAAGCGAAAGGCTCATTCCAAAGCTTTTTCTTGTGCAATAAAGTTAAAAAAGTTGCGTTTTCCCAAAAAATGTCACTCCTGTACTCCATAACAAAAATATATAAACGAATAAGCCCTGATTCCCGGCATGAAATATTCCGAGCTGGTGGAGCTTTACGAGAAGCTTGACAGCACAACAAAGCGCCTGAAGAAAACATATTTTCTGGCAGAATTCCTTAGGAAAACGCCAGCCGATGAAATCGAGCCTGTTGTCCTTCTGGTCCAGGGCAGGGTTTTCCCAGCATATGACGAGCGCGAATTAGGAGTGGCTAACCAGCTCGTGATTAAAGCCATAAGCACAGCCTCAGGCATCCAGCCAGAAGCCATAGAAAAGGAGTGGGCTAAAATAGGGGACCTTGGGAAAGTCGCTGAATTGCTGATAAAAGGCAGGCGGCAGGCAACCCTGACATCTTCAGAGCTGAATGTCAAAAAAGTCTTTGACAACCTGCGAAAGCTGACCGAGCTCACGGGCCAAGGAAGCGTTGAGAAAAAACTCCAGCTAATCGCAGAACTCCTGAGCTCTGCAAAAGGCGCTGAAGCAAGATACATAACAAGGACAATACTTGGGCAGCTAAGAGTCGGCACAGGAGCAGGAGTGCTAAGGGACGCCATAGCCTGGGCTTACTTCCCAAGGCAGGTTGAGGCTGTTTTTGTCAAATGCGCCAACTGCGGAAAAACAGTCCCGCAAGCTGAAAGCTGCGTGGCGTGCGAAAGCAAAGAGCTGAAAGGCGACAAAGGCGGGGCAGCCGACAAGCAGGCAAGGGAAGACTACAATTCAATCCTTGACAAGATACAGGAAGCCTACGACCTCACAAACGACTTTGCAACTGTTGCCAGAAAGGCAAAAACAGAAGGTGCAAGCGGCCTGGACAAGGTCGAGATAAGGATAGGAACGCCAATAAAGGTAATGCTTGCCCTAAAGGCAGAGACTGTGGAGGAAGCCCTTGAAACAGCCGGAAGGCCGGCCCAGTGCGAATACAAGTACGACGGCTTCAGGCTTGAATGCCACAGGCAGGGAAACAGAATCTGGCTCTACACCCGCAGGCTGGAGGACGTCACCAAACAGTTCCCTGACGTCGTGGAATCGCTGAGAAAGCATGTGAAGGGAGACAGCTACATCCTTGACTCGGAGGCAGTCGGTTTTGACCCAAAGACAAAGAAATATGTGCCATTCCAAAACATCTCGCAGCGCATCAAGCGCAAATACGACATAGAAAAAACAGCAGAGGGGCTGCCTGTAGAGCTGAACGTGTTTGACATCCTTTGCCATGAAGGCAAGAATGTTGTTAACGAGCCCTTCACGAAGCGGCGGCAGCTGATTGAAAAAATCGTGAAAGGCGTTGCGCGAAAAGTAGTTGTTTCAAAAGGAGCTGTCCTGGACAAGGAAGCTGAGATTGAGAAATTCTTCAACCAGGCCAAGGCAGAAGGCACAGAAGGCCTGATGATAAAGAAACTTGACGCGCCCTACAAGCCTGGAGCCAGGGTGGGCCACATGCTGAAATTCAAGAAAGTCATGGAAAACCTTGACCTCGCAGTTGTCGCGGCAGAATGGGGCGAGGGCAAGCGCGCAAAATGGCTAAGCAGCTACCACCTCGCGTGCGGAGGCCAAGGAAAGGAAGGAAAACTGCTGGAAATAGGAAAAGTATCAACTGGCCTGAAGGAAAAAAGAGAGGAAGGCCTAAGCTTTGACGAGCTCACTATCAGAATGAAGCCGCTGATTATTGAATCGCAGGGCAGGCTTGTAAAGCTAAAGCCCAAGATAGTACTGGAAGTAGCATACGAAGAAATACAGAAAAGCCCAACTTACGAATCAGGATATGCGCTCCGGTTCCCGCGCGTAATAAGGGAAAGGAGCGATGAGAAAAGCATAAGCGACATAAACACGATAGAGGACGTAGAGAGATTGTACAGGCAGCAGAAGAAAACAAAAGGTTGAGGCTAAAATGGCAGCGAGAAAGATAACACTAGAAAAAGAGCTTTTATTAGGGTTGCTGCTTTTCGTTGCCGGGGTAATGCTCATCTCTATGATGTACAAAAATAACTTTCTACTGACTCTAGTGATGGTAACCGGCTGGCTTGTTGCAAGCAAATTCATTTACACAAAGCGGGACAGCTACATGTTTTTAATCGCGGCACTCCTTGGCGCAACAGCAGAAATCGTTGCAGTGAAATTCGGGGCGTGGCAATATGCCAACCCCACCTACTTCGGCGTTCCTATATGGCTGCCGCTATTATGGGGCTCGGCAACAGTCTTCATAGCGAGGACAACTGAACTGATGATTAAACCGAAATTGGAAATCGGCAAGTCTAGGAAATCCATGTTTGGCACCCTGAAAGGAGTGAGGAAAAAATTCACGAGGGAAAAGTAGATTATTGACGGGTATGACCTCTAAAACAGAAGATTGGCAACGGTGAAAAATAATCTATTGTAACTACTATGATTTCTGTTGCTCCCCATGCAGAGTGGTTAAGGCCAGATTTAGACTTGGAACACAGGTTAATACAGCTAGTTAGTAAAATTCGAGAAAACAGAATAGATCAGGTAAAGAGTTATGGTTTACAACTGCCGAGCATTCATAGTAAAAGAAGAACATCAGCAAGCGATGTAGATGCAATATTTTGTTCAACGCCGTCCCAGATCTTTCCAGATGGTTGGTGGGATATATTGGGCAAGATTGTTGAAGTAAAATTTCGGATGCCTATAGGTGCAGTCAATATAAGGCCACTGCTATTTAGGGACTATCCTGGCTATCACTCGCTTCACAAAGGTATCCCATTAATCGATTACCTAACAGGTACCCCACCTAAATATTGGTACGAAACTGAGCCGCCATTACACGAATTTTTAGTTTTTGAAAATGTACGGGTAGAATATTGAGCTGAACAAAATGGACGAATGGAAAAAGAAACTAAGTTCGGAGCAGTACCACGTCCTGCGCGAGAAAGGCACGGAGATGCCGTTCACAGGCAAGTATGACCAGTTCTTTGACAAGGGCAAGTACAAGTGCGCGGCTTGCGGGGCTGTGCTGTTCACTTCAGAGACAAAGTTTGACTCAGGATGCGGCTGGCCGGCGTTCTTCGAAGCCAACAAGGGCAGCATAGCAACCAAGGACGACTCTACACTTGGCATGCACAGGATAGAAGTCATGTGCAAGAAATGCGGAGGCCATCTCGGGCATGTCTTTGACGACGGGCCAGAGCCAACCGGAAAGAGGTATTGCATCAATTCTGCGGCGCTGGATTTTGAAGGGAAATAACTCTCTGAACTAAACTTTTCTATGCGGCTTAGTAGAAAAAGTCTTAGGCAATAGCCTAAGTTGTAGGCGATTAGCCTACAAAACAGCTCTGCTGTTTGCGTTCTGATGTGCTTGCACTTGAGTGTGCTGCCAAACAATCTTTTGAGTGCCGAGAATAAGCTTTCAACTATGTTCCGCTGCCAGTATAGGCACCAGTCAAAGCAATCTCGTAGCATTTTTCGATGGCGTCCTCGACGGCATCCTTTGCGCACAGGCGCAACCGAGAATGTGCCGTTCTCATCAAGCCATTGGTGAAGCCATTCTGCATCAAAACCTTTGTCCAGCAGTAAAACATCAATGCTGACAGGAACTTGCTTGTGTAAGTTTGGTATTCTTTTTGCTTCGCCATGCGGTTTTGCAAAAAAGTTACCGGCGATGAACTTGCGCCGCTTCACATCAACCAGCGTGATGGCTTGTACCGGCCTATTAACAGGCCAGTCTTGGCCAATTCTGCGTAAATAATAACTGCTCGGGCCAGTTCTGGCAAATCCTGTACCATCACCAGCAGCAAGAGTGATGGTTTTT
>ORMF011234818.1_pt1 | contig 25035 bp, 29 predicted proteins | sample 1779871 | NCBI WGS metagenome assembly ORMF01 (sample SAMEA104232316, study PRJEB22302) | groundwater metagenome | biome: forest; feature: aquifer; material: groundwater | place: USA | collected 2011-08-07 | depth 5.4 m | reverse complement strand
TTACTCGAACCGAGGAACGGTGGATTGGGATGCGACCCGTAAATGTTGGAATAAATGAAAACTCCACTCACCCAAGAAGATCACTATCGGGAGTTTCAGAAATATCGCAAGATGATTCTCAAAACCTCCCCGATTAGTGAATATAATCTCGCGTTCATGCCGTACCAATACGAGGCAATGGACAATATCGAAAAGGCGTATTGGAAAGCCGCATTAAAAGAAAAAAGTTGTAATAACTAGAAGGTTCTCATTCCACGGGGGTTCGCGCTGGTACGCTGAGAAGCTTCCCAGAGTCGCGACCCTCGCGGAATCTAAAAATATGTCAAAAGAATTAACAATCAAGAATAACTATGAACTGGACAAGCCGGTTCAAATGGTCGAAATGGCCAAAGTGCTTAAACAGCACATCATAACCCATAAACTCTATACAAATATCGTCGGCAAGAATTACGCCCACGTCGAAGGCTGGCAATTTGCCGGCGGCCTCATGGGAATCGTCCCGCGCGTCAGTGCGGTTGAAAATCTATCTCAAGGCCAGGAAACAAAGTGGAAAGCGGACGTGGAGCTCGTAAATATCAAAACGGGAGAAGTCGTGAGCCGTGGCTTTGCGATCTGTTCGAACAAAGAATCGAAAAAGAAATCCTTTGACGAATACGCCGTGCTTTCAATGGCGCAGACCCGCGCGATCGGAAAAGCATACCGCAATATCGCCGGATGGGTGATGAAGCTTGCCGGATATGAAGCGACGCCATCAGAGGAAATGGCAAAGATGGGCGACATTGCTACGCCAGCAACCAAGAACGAAACCCAAGCAGAAGAATCTATTTTTTGCTCTGGCGCAAGTAAGGGGGGATGCCCCGATGGCAGTATCATCACGAAACAAGAGGCCGATTATTCGAAGAAGATTTATGGCAAATTGCTTTGCCGGAATTGCCAGAAATTAACCCCACGGAAAAATGCCAAGTGAATTTACCGAGTTCAATCTTTATAATGGCAAAGTCAAAGGCAAGTTTTTTCCAGTCTCTCACCGATATTACATTGACGGCAAGCCGAAAACTGGCGTCACGTCCTACCTGAATATCATCGACAAGAGCCGCCCGCTCATTATTTGGGCGACCGAACTGTATCGGGATTACTTGCTTGAAGCATTAGAACAGGGCATCACCGAAGATCATATCTATGACGGTTGCGTTCTTCACGAAGAGCGCAAACAGGAAGCGGCAGCAATTGGGGATGAAGCGCATGGATGGATTGAGAAATACATCAAAGGCGAGGCGCCCGAGATGCCCCAGCGCAAAGAGGCGCAAATCGCCGTCAGTGCATTTCTCGATTGGGAATTCGAAAACAAAGTTAAATTCCTATCCTCCGAGCGCGTCGTTTATTCTAAAAAGCATGATTACATCGGGAAAATGGACATTGAGGCAAAGGTGAACGGCAAGCTGTCTATGATCGATATTAAAACCTCGAATGGCCTCTATAACACCTACGGCCTGCAAACCGCGGCCTACCTGAAAGCCGATGAGGAGGAGAGCGAAAGAAAATACCATGGTCGCTGGCTAATCCGGCTCGCGAAAGAAACCGAACAAGAATATTTCGCCCGGATGGAGCGCAAGAATATCAACCGGACCCGGAAAGGCAAAGAGCCTATTGAGATTCCACCGTATCAAGTCTTCGAAGCGAAATTCCTCGATAATGAGGAAGGGTCGATTGAAAGAGACTTCAAGGCGTTTTTAAATGCCAAGGCATTGTACGAATGGAATCGAGAAACAGATTATTGGTTAAATAAAAAAGCGGCATGAAACGATTCAATGTTGTCACCAAGAAAACATATGAGCGCGACGGCGAGGAAAAGACCCAGTGGAATAATGTCGGGACGCTCACATTCTTCCCCGCCCGCGAGGACAAAACTGAGAGTTTTATTTTAGAACTCTCTATGTTCCCCCACACAAAATTCTTTATCTTCGAGCAGAAGAAACGGGAGGAAAAGCCATCCGAAGCGGAATCAGAAGCCGACGCGGAGGAATTAACAGACGTAGACCTCTAACATGCTTCGCTCCACTTCACTCAAAACTTATCGAGATGAAGTGGAGCCCACCCTTGGTGCGCGGCAGGAGGCGGTTTTAAACGCCTTCTCCCGCATCGCGCATGGATTCACAAATTCTGAACTCGCCGCATTTCTCGAATGGCCAATCAATACGATTACCCCTCGCGTCAAAGAACTCCGCGACATGAATATTCTTGAGGAGTGCTGCATCAGGGAATGTGCTGTAACGCACCGCAGGGTGAATTGTTGGAAAGTTAAAACGCTCGATTATCCATTAGACCACGATGAACTTTGACCTACTTTGTAAAGCGAGGAAACAAATATAATAACAAATCGACCGAATACGCCGGCATTATTTACCATTCGGCAAAAGAAGCAGACTTCGCCCGCACCCTCGATACCCTCAAGAGCGCTGCCAACCCGTCCGAACGCGTCGTTTCGTGGGAAAGACAGGTTAAAATCAGTTTGGACGTAAACGGATTCCATATCACAAATTATTACGTTGATTTCCGCGCGCAATTTGCGGACGGGCACGAGGAGCTGATCGAAGTGAAGGGTATGGAAACCGAAGTTTTCCGGCTGAAACGCCGATTATTGGAAGCCACCTACCTACACGACCACCCGGAGGTGGAGTATCACATCATAAAGTAATGGAAAAACCCAAGTTGCGAGAACAGATTAAATTCCAAACAAAGATAGAGGATGGACACATCAAAGAGACGAATTACAGTATCTTTATGCTTTCAAAATACGCTCCGGCTCCGGTCTATATATCCGTGGAGCCAGTGAATCGGCGCCGGACGCTTTCCCAAAATGCCTATTACTGGGCTGTGGTCATTCCTGCACTATCAGAGAAAACAGGCTACGCGCCAGGGCAGTTAGATCGCCTTCTTGAGCAGGAGTTTTGCCCACGGGAAGTCATAGTGTGGAGAGGAATTGAGAAAGTCACGATTAAACACTGCAAGGATCTCACTGTGGGAGAGATGACCGAGTTTCTAACCAATGTGATTGCGGAGGCGCAATCGATGGGAGTCGAAATCGAGCCGCCGAACTTTGACCATCAACTGAAATGAGTTTTACACAGATTATTAACAGCAACACCAAAAACCGCCATTTACGGCGGCTTTTGGTATGAGTTATTATTAACTCAATGACATCAACAACACAGTCATTTTACCATAGGTACGAAACGCGTCAAATTTAGTTTTGACGCGTTTTTTCGTGAAGGGTAGGGCGGGAGTGCGAAGTAAAAAAAGTTCCCGCGATAACAGGGCGAGTCTTTATACCGATAAGGACCGCTGACGCAGGGATGAATCTCTAAGTGCGTCTCTAAAAAGAGTGCCATAGCACACGCAGAAGCACCGGCCACGAGTGGTTTAAGTCTTAGAGAAATCGACGCCGAGAAAAAACGGAGTTCCGTCGATTAATTTAAATCTTTCTTTTACCCAGAAGGATATAGGGCTCGTCATTACCCGATAAGAACAAAGCATGGATTGGTCAAAGCTAAGCCAAAACAATTGCCCTGAATGTGGCAATGAAATGCAGAAAACAAAGAAAAAATGGAACGCGCAAGCGAAAGAAGAACGCATCTATTGGACGTGTTGGGATTGTGATTTCAATATTTCAGACGAGCGCAAAGAACAAATTATCTATGATCTCCGATTCGGGAAATGATCGATCATGAATTCCAATCCGTCGCCCTCGAAATTTCCGAAGCCTTCAACGAGAAGGAGAAATTCGGATTATATGCGCGCGCCGTCAAAAAAGTCGGCGTTCAGCGCGCCTATCAGTATTTTTCCGAAGCCAAGCAGGAATCGAAGAACCCGCCGCATTATTTTATTTGGAAGTGTTTTCAGAAGTCGAAATGAAACATAAACGGAAGAGCACAATTAAGGAGGAAATAAACAAGTTCCTAGACCGTATCGAAATCTGGCAGCCTAAATGGCCGGAACTTCGGCGCCAATTCTTTCGTTTTGTTGTCCTGCAAAAACACAAAAGCTGGCAAGATGCGTATCTCACCGCGAGGACTAACGTGATTGAAGAAAATCAAGAGGCCATTAGAAAGCTAGAAATGATGCAAAAGAACCACAATTGTCCAACACATAAACCCAAAAGAAAATGACCGACCGCCAATATCTCTACGGAACCGTACTTGCCTTCACGGGAATCATAGTTGAGCTGATTACTATTTGGCTTGCCGTTCAATGACGCCGCGCCCTGAACTCTGCCCGTGGTGTTATGAACCCCTTACGTGCGATTACTGCGATTGCGGATGGGAAAACCAAACATGAAAACAGTACGAGATTATCAAGAAGCATATAGCCGGAAAGAATGCGAACGCTGCAATGCATGGTACGTAGAAACTCGAGATAAGTGCCCTAAGTGTGGGGAGCGCAACGTTGATAAGAAAAAGGTGAGACCGCCGATGGATTAAGCTCTTTATCCCCAATTGCCAAAACAAATCCGCGCTAAACTACATATGAGCATCGGCTGTCTTGGTCGATCTCACCCGTAAGACCAGTGAGAAGATGGCCAGCTCGCTTTTAAATAATAAATTATGGACAAATCAACACTCGTAAAACGAGGAGAAGACGCCCGCAAGGCAATTCTCCGAGGGGTCAACTATGTATATGACTCCGTTAAACTCACTTTAGGTCCAGAAGGCGGTAATGCGCTCATGCCGCGTACCTATAACCGTGGACCCAGAATCACAAACGACGGCATAACGATCGCAGAACTCCACGAACCAAAGGATGAATTTGAAAACCTCGCCGCTAATGCCTTCAAGGAATCCGCCAAACGAACGAACGAAAAAGCCGGTGACGGCACGACCACGACCATTGTTATAGCGGGTAAGCTTATAAACGACGTTTTTAATCTGATTTCTTCGCCCATTCCGACCGTGGGAGGCGAGAAAATAGGCGTGATGAAATTGAAGAAAGAAATTATTGAAGCGGCTGAAACGGTCATCGAAAAAATCGCCGAGAAATCCACAAAAATCGAATCCCTTGAAGACCTTGAAAAGATTGCAACCGTATCAGTTGAAGATCATGAACTTGGAAAAATCATCGCAGGAATCGTTTGGGAGACTGGACTCGACGGGTTTATTGACGTGGTTGAAGGGTACAAAGGCACGATCGAAACCGAAATCATTAAAGGGATGCGCTTTCCTGCCAAAGTTCCTGCCAAAGCATTTGTTAATAACCCCGCACGCTTTGAAATGATTGGCACTGACGTTCCGGTAATCGTAACCAACTTCTCCCTCGATAACGCTCCTCAAGTCGTAAGCTTTCTCTCAAAACTCAACGAACCAAAGATCGCTATCTTCGCGCCCTCATTCTCTGAATCTGTTTTAATCTCCCTGATTGCTTCACGAAAACAATCAGGATTCACGTCATTTCCGGTTGCCGTCCCATCGCTTCGCACTGAACAGTTTGATGACCTTGCAACATATACGGGAGCCGCGTTTATTAACAAGGATAAGGGCATGAAGCTCGATCGCATCCAAGCATCAGACCTCGGTTGGCTTGAAAAGATTGTTGTCAAAGACGTGGACGCCAAGGAAGATGCCGTCGTCACCGGAGGAAAAGGCACTAAAGAAGTTGAAGTGAAAGTTGGCAAAGACATCATGATCCAAGAAGCTCCCGTTGCCCAGAGAATTAAAACGCTACAAGGACAGCTCGAAGAAACCCGCGAGGCAATCCACAAAAAACTCCTCGAACGTCGCATTGCTTCAATGGCCTCTGCTATTGGAGTTATTCGTGTTGGCGCCCCATCCCAAGCTGAAGCTTTATACAAAAAACTCAAAATTGAAGATGCTACGTATGCCTGCAAAGCAGCGCTTCAAGAAGGGTACGTCAAAGGTGGGGGTCTTTGCCTCAAAGAAATCGCGGAAGAACTCCCTGAAACAATCCTAACTGCCGCTCTCAAAGCCCCGTATGAACAAATACAGGCAAACGCAGCAGGCACACTCGACATTTCTGAAGACATCATTGACCCGGCAAAATCCACTCGATTAGCGGTTGAACATGCTGTCTCTGTAACCGCTCATCTCGCAACCGTAAAGATTATCGTCGCTGAAGTACGCGATGAATCCCCCGCAGAAGGCTACCGAGCAATCGCGCAAGCACTGATGATGTACAATCGAATATGGAACAAGAAAGAAGGAATTATGAAAGAGAACGAACTCGAAGTCGAAAGAGATTGGTCTAAACTCTACGAGGAAAAATTATTAGCCGATAACTAAATCAAACATGGGAGATTCAAGAGCGAGCAAGAATTTAATCTACCGCAAAATAGGCAAACCAAAGTACGCTTCAGCACCTGTTAAAAGCAATTCTACAAAGAAAGCCGCGGCTAAACGTCGCAGGAAGCATGGCTCAAAATAAGGCTTTTTTAAGATTAAACATTCATGGGCGCACCGAAAGGAAATAAATACAGCCCTGGGCGTGGCACTGCGATCAAAGAACAGAAACGTCTCGAAGAACTCTGGAAAAAGTGGAGCAAGCCAGGAGAGGCAAACAAGATATTAAGACGCGTGGGCTCAGGCAAAGAATCCTTACAGGATGTTTTTTTTGCGCTCGGGTACAAGGAGAATGAGCGGATCTTAACTGCGATCTTCAAAAAGCTTTATCCCGATATGGTTGAACAGAAAGGAGATATTAGCGGTGAACTAAAAGTGACTTGGCAGTCCAAGAAATAATAATTCCCTATGAACCTCGCCCGTGGGCAGAAATATTCCATGAATCAACAAAACGCTGGATTGTTATTGTCGCTCACCGCCGATCGGGCAAGACCACTTCAGCGATCAACCACCTTCAGCGCTCCGCTTTATTAGTTAACAATTCCCGATATGCCTACATCGCCCCGACGTACAAACAAGCCAAAAACGTCGCGTGGGACATCGTTAAATTCTATTCGCGAGTCATCCCCGGAGTTGAGTACAACGAAGCGGAACTCTCTGTTAAATACCCAAACGGCTCGCGTCTCACCCTATATGGTGCAGATAACCCTGACAGTTTACGAGGCATTGGATTATGGGGAGTCGTGTTCGATGAGTATTCGCAGCAGCCCTCAAATATCTTTACCGAAATTATTCGCCCTGCTCTCGCGGACCACCAGGGCTACGCTATCTGGATTGGAACACCCAAAGGAAAAAACGAATTCTTTAGGCTTTTTGAACAAGCCAAAGCCGATGAAGCGTGGTTAGCGCTTCACCTCACCGTAGCTGATACCCACTTAATTCCAGACGACGAACTCGCCGACGCTCGAAAGATAATGAGCGAGGATGAGTTCGAACAGGAATGGTATTGCTCATTCGAAGCGGCAATTAAAGGCGCTTATTATGCAAAAGAATTATCACAAGCCCGACAGGACAAGAGAATTACTAACGTTCCATGTGATCAAAGCACAGTTGTTCATACGTGGTGGGACCTCGGCTTTGCCGATTCCACCTCTATTGGGTTTCTCCAAAAGGCTGGACAAGAATGGCATGTTATTGATTATTACGAAGCAACCGGGGAAGGGTTATCTCATTATGCCAAAGTCCTTCAAGACAAAGGCTACACGTACGGAAAGCACTACGCCCCGCACGATATACAGGTTAGAGAGCTTGGGACTGGGAAATCGCGATTGGAAATGGCTTCAGAACTTGGTATCAAGTTCGAAATAGTAAAACAGATGCCGATCGAGGATCGCATCAATGCGCTCCGTATGCGCTTCAACACGCTTTGGTTCGATGAGACTAAATGCGCGTATCTTCTCAATGCGCTCTCGCTCTATCGCAAAGAATGGGACGACAAGCGCGGAGATTTTCGAAACAAACCTTTTCATGATTGGACTTCGCACGGCGCGGACATGATGGGATATTGGGCGCTCACCGATTTTTCAACCAGCTCAGGTGTTTCGGTATATAAACCACAATGGAAAGGTTACGGACGCGCCGCTTGAGTTAAGCAGCTTTTTGTAATCCTTCGCTTATTTTTATTCTATTATGAGGCAATCCTATGTGACACTTGTGGCACAAGGTAATCATTTTATCAAAACGTTTATATGCTTCGTATGTAAGGACACCTTCAAATTCTGGTTCCAAGTGATGAACATCGAAGCGACGCATTCCTTCTTTCCAAATTTCTCCGCATTTTTGACATATATGATTATCTCTAATCCGTATTTTTTCGGCCAGTAATGATAGACCGGTTTTTGTCCAATGTTTTAATTGTTTAGATTTATAACCACTCACAATTTGGTGAACTCTCTGTCGTGAGATACCAAATAATTTGCCGATTGATTCGTAAGTCAAACCTTTCGAACGCAATTCATCAAAATGTTGTTTTCTTTCCATACTTCCATAATGGGTGGCTATTGACATCTGTCAATTGAGACTTATGCACATATCATTAGAACACATTCATCTGTTAGACTTAAATCACATAACTCTAACTAAGTGATTGGGGAAATTCTAAACACAAAGACAGACGTATCGCTCTACCAACCCTCCAAAGAAGTCAGCGACTTTACCGCTCTCGTAAAAAAAGAATACGGGTACGGAGATGAAATCCTTCGTCGCCCGTGGGAAGAATTAAATAATTACTCTGTGATTGACCGGGATCAGAAAGATCGCCGGACTTTTAATTCCTACGTAGATGAATCGGTGGAAGATCCAGCCGAGGCGTGGAAATGGCGCGGGACCCGCTCTATGGCTCGCAACCGAGCGATGGCGATGCACGCTCACTTAACCGCTCAATACGTTGTCCCAATGGTGATTGCCCAGAATGAGAAGCAAGAGGACGACCGGGAAATGGGCAATGTGATGCGAGATATTCTCGAATGGATGACCGTGAACTCAGGCTATCGCCCCTCATTTTTACTTGCCACCATGGGAATGCTCGTGAGTCCGGTAACATATCTAGGAGCTGAATATTGCGAAGTGTTTCAAACAATCAAAGAGAAACAAGACGATGGAACACTCTCAACCAAGGAAATCTTGGATGAAGTACTTTCAGGGTTTCAAGCCCCCGTGTATTCCGTTGACCAAGTGTTAATTACCAACGCTTACGAGCAGAACATCCAACGCCAGCGCTCAATTATTGAACGCCGTTACGTTGAGAAATCAGAACTCGAAGCCAAATACGGCGACCATGAGAATTGGCCATTTGTTTTGCCGGGTATTCGAGCAATCTACAACTCCGATGATGGAATGTTCTATGACGTGAAAGATGAGGATCATCCGTATTTAGTTGAAGAAGTCACCTACAAATGCCGGCGCGACGACATCGAGGTCTGCTTTATCAATGGCATTTACTTTGGCGATTCTGATGTTGAAGCAAATCCAATCAGGCACCGAGACAACCGTGGCGCCCCAAAATACAACAAGATTCCTTTCGGATATGAACGCATTGGAGAACATTACTTCTACTGGAAATCGATGATTAATCGTGTCGGTTGGGACCATCAACTCATGGACGCGATGTATGAGACCACGATGAACAAAGCGTTTCTTGACCTTTTACCGCCGCTTTCCATTTCAGGAGAAGATAAAATTGATACCTCACTTGTTTTTCCTGGCGCGGTGACCGCATTTAAAAATGAAAATACAAAGGTAACCCCAGTGCTTCCGCCTTCCAATCCCGCAGCTGGGTACAATGCCTTAAATGAAATTGAAAAATCAATGACGGAAGGTTCTATTTCCGATACCCAGATGGGGCAACTACCGGAAGCATCTCAAAAGGCGTATTCCGTTGCCCAGGCCGCGCAGAACGCAAAGACGATTCTTGCGGGGGTGGGGAAGTCACTGGGCGAATCGATCGCTCAATTCGGCCAATTAATGATTGATATTGCCCTCCAGCATCTCACGACGGCTCAAGTTGATGAAATCACCGATGCGACAACCTATCGGCCTTTTATCCTTCACGATCAAATGGTCAACGGGAAAAAAGTATCCAAGAAAATTCTCTTCGATGAATCATTTATGGGCACTACGATGGATGACAAACAAAAGGAAGAATACCAATTAAGGCTTCTCACAAAGATTGGTTACCCAGACCACGCCGAACATCTCTACATGGTTAATCCGTTCTTGTTTTCGAAAATGAAATACCTCGTACGTATTGAACCCGACATGATGGAGGAGAAAAACAAGGAATTCGACAAAGCCTTATCGCTTCAACTTTACACGACACTCAGACCCGATCCGATGGTTGAACCAGAATTCCTTATCCGTAAGGTTGCCAATTCGTTTTACCCGCAAGATGGTGACGACATGATTAATAAAAGTCCTCAACCAGTGATGCCCGGCACACCGGCAGCACCCGGAGCGCCAGCAGGAGCCGCACCTCAACCAAGCAATTCCGCTATTCCCAAGCAATTATCAACAGCCCTTAGTGGGTCTTAAAGGGTAGAATAAAAATATTATTAGATAAATTTGAACAATGGAACAAAATAAAATTAACGGCTACGTCCTTGTGAATTCAGAAAAGTTTAACCGCGCGATTTTTGGAACGGTTGGCGCTGAAGGAAAGATGACGGGAGGCGTTGGAGAAGGTGCAAGCCCCGAAGCGATTCTTGCTGAATATGACAAGCTCGGCGGGTTGATCTTAAAGGACGGTGTGAAAATGGAAATGGGCTCGTTTTATGACTTTGAGAATAAATGCCCACGCGAAATTGCAATGCCCGCTCCCGCGGCAGCACCGATGCCGAAAGCAAAAAAAGCTAAGAAAGCGAAATGACCCTTGAAAAGAAGCATAAGGTTCTCACGGATACCGTTGCTCATCACTTCAACACCGTAGGTGAAAATGACATTCTCCGCTTCGAACGCGGAAAATGGTTCGCTGAAGGGCGCGAGTTGAGCGAGGCCGAAATCAAACAGTTTAGAGAGGAGGCCGAGTTAATTCTTAAACTTCCGCTCTGGAAATTGTTAGAACGCGAGATCCAATACCAAGCCAATCAGACAATGTTTTTTAAATCACAAACTGAAACTGACATCTTGGCTGGCAAACTGCTTCTGTACTATCTCGATATTTTAAAAACAAGATTGCATAAATTATCCACGGGGTAATCCCGATGCCGAAAGGCTTAAATAGAGCACCACCTCTTTAAACTAGATGCCACATGGCTGATGAAACAAAAGTGGAGACCGAAACCACAGAAAAGACGGATGCTGAACCAGTCGAAGAAGAGAAGACTGATGAGGCTAAAGAACCAGAATCTTCACAAATTGACTACGAAGCCGAACTCGCCAAAGAGCGTGAAGCGCGTATCAAAGCTGAAAAAGCAGCCGCAGACCTCGCTTTCAAAAAGCGAAAGGAAAAACGTGAAGAACCCGAGGAATCAAGCGACGATGATGAGGAAAAACCTCTCACTCGCAAAGACATAGATCAACTCCTCGAATCAAACCGTCAAGCGACCCTTAAACAGCTTCAAGAGCGCGAAATTCAAGAGATCGCACGAGATATGTCCGAATCTGATGCGGAGGCCAACTTAATTGTTGAGATCCACCGGAATCGAACATTTCCCTCAAATCTCTCTTTGCAGGAACAATTGGAAGAATCCTATGCGATCGCAAATCGCAAGAAGGTATTTCCAAAAATTGCAGAACTCAAACGTGCCCTCAAAGGCAAAGAGAATGCAAACGCTAACCCCGCAACCGCTCATAGAGATGCTCCCGGCGCCGACGAGCCAAAAGTCCTATCGCAAGATGCTCAAGCTATTAAGTCAGCTGGCATGGTATGGGATGGGAAACTTCGCCTTTACAAAAAGGCGCTCGCAGGTGGCAAAAAGTATCTCTACTTTGATCCAAAATCAAAGAAACGTTGGACGAAATAAGCTCTGTAGTCAGCATTATTAGAATAGCTGACTTATATGGCAAAATTTGACATTAAAACCGTTGGAATCAACGGAGGCGCACGAACCTTTCGTGTAGCCGCTTCCGCAACAAGGTTTTACACAGGTGAGCCAATTAACTTCGCAGGAACATATACATCCGGTGTGGCTTCGGTCAACACTGTGGTCGTTATGACCGACGCAAAACCCGTCATTGGGACTGACCTTATGGTTGGTATTGCTGCAAAAGATGCAGAAGTTAATTCTTCGGGTACAGTTACCGCTCACAAAACCCAAGTTACGGTTCCGATTCCTTACGTGACGAAAATCCGCGGCAAGGCCAAAACGACGACGAACGTTGACACCGATTCAGAATTGCTCGGTGTTCTTTGGGATGTTGTGCTTTTTGACCTGACAGCCGCTGTTTACACAATTGATGAAACAGCAGCCGCAGACACATCAGGGCTTACGATTGTCGATGGAAACATCGCCAAACAAACTCTCGATGTGACCGTTGATGCCCGTGCAATGCGTGCAGACATCACATAATTAATAGTTAATTCTTTACTTCAATGGACCAAGGTGGAAATACAACACGACTCTCCCCGGATGGCTTTCAGACCGCAATTGATGCGTTTGTCGCGGAAGAATACGAGAGAGACGAACTGCCTAATGTCCTTTCCAGCCGGAACGATATGTTCTTCAAACAGCGGAGCACCGATTCTATGGCCGTCATCTGGGATGAATGGTCAAACGTCGGTACTTACCAGCTGACTGATGAACAAGAAGAAGTCAATGTGACTTCAGTCCGACTCGCGAACCAGACAGTCAAGAGAGTTTCCAAATACACGAAACGCATTCCGATTTCGTGGGAAGCTTTCAAAACTGACCGTCATGGCCTTCGCGAACAAATTGGAAGGAACGTGGGCGACCGCGCCCGTCTTACTCAAGACCAGCGCGCGATTCTCGACAGCTACGGCGATGCATTCGCAGGATCAGTAAACGTGACCCCGGATGGACAGGCTCTGGCTTCGAATTCACACACGACGGTCAACGGCGACACCGTTGACAACTTGGAAACCGGCGCACTTGCTCCAGACGCACTCTGGACATGCACGGTTTCCCTTGGAGGACAGAAAGCACAGGATGGAGAACTCGGAGGCTACAACTTCTCGGGAATCCTCGTGCCTTTGACCCTCTACAAGACTGCAAAAGAAATCTTGAATTCGTCATTACTTGCGAATTCAGGTGAGAACAACTTAAACATTTTCGACACCGATTATGGACAAGTTGCAATCAAGCAGTCGCCGTTTCTTGGCTCGGCTTACAACTCAGCCTCGAACGCAAACACTTCGTACCACTTAATCTCTCGCCAGCACACCGTCTCTCGAATGGTGCTTGCCGGTGTTGAGACGGAAATGGTTGAACCGAAATATTCAAAAAATGACACATGGGTACTCGTATCCCGCTATGCGGAGACCGTGTTCCCAGAATCATGGGCGGGATATGTCGGTTCCAATGGAACTGCTTAATTACTAACCACCAACCACCATATGAAAAATAGCATTGTATCTGCACTCATCGCCGCTCTCGTAGCGGGGATCATTGCGGTTATTGCAGTGGGTATGGTTGGTAATAATCAACCAGTTTCCACTATCGCTGATCTTGGTGCGACGATTGGCACGAGATTCATCCACGGGTTGGCAACAACCTACGTGGGAACTCCCGTAACCAGCAATACCACCAATTCCAGTGTTCGCAGATGTCAGATTTCGTCTGGCAGTGACGCGTGCTCGGTTCAAAACAATTCAGGAACAACCTGGGTTGTCCGCCCCCGTATTTATCTCACGGGAACGGCAAGCACGACCAGCATGGAAATTACCGTTTCAACTTCATCTTCCGCGTTATCCGTTATCGGCGCTTATCCTTACGGATGGGCTACCTCGACAAACGCAACTCTCGCTCCTATCAAACACCTATTTTCCACCACGACTTATGGTGGATTAGGAACAGGACGAGTGTTGATGGCTTCATCGACCGCCGCCAGCAATAACGAAGGAGCATTCCTAGTTGGAAATGGCGATTACATCCACTGTGTCGTCGCACTATCCGCACTCGCTAGCGACCCGACGAATGGATACTTTGAAGCTGCAACATCGAGCACATTTGGCGTAACAACCAACTGTATCTACGATGTGCAGACGATTGGAACTCCGACTGACAACAATCTCTAAGGGGTTTCCCCTGACTGCCCTTCAATCTGGAGGGCAGGAATGGGGAAATCGCATTATTAAAAATCTAACAACATGAAAAACGGAACAATTATTCTTATCGCGCTCATGTGTCTCGTTGTTGGGCTTGTGATCTACCGCCCGATTCCAACGAATCTCGGCTCTAGTTTTGTGCGACCCGCAAACGTCTTTTCATCGGTTGCCACGTCCGGGATTGTGCTTCTTGGACCTGCGGCTTCTGTGAACCACGGATATGGCAAAGCTCTCACGGCGCACTCGAATCGCGCTTGGGCTTCGCTTTCAAACAACTGCGGCGTGAGTCTCAAGCTCTGCTTTGCTTCGACATGCTCGAACACATCAGGCATCAACTTCGCTTCATCAACCGTTTATGAAATCAATTCCCTCAATCTCTATTCAGGAAACGTAACGGTTTATGCAGCCGCGACCTCGACGAAGTGCCTCACTATTCAAGAATCCACTTATTAGATGACCATTTCCCAAGTCAAAGAGAATCTGACCGGGATGCTGCACGGTGGGACGCTCAATAAAGTCCGCAACCTTGAAGCGCTCTTTGAACGTGTGGGAAATAAAGTCTTAGCTCAAATCGATCCGATTGAAACAGAACGCATTGTGGCGCTCTCGCAATCGGTTCACGACAATCTGAACAACTACGCCCTCGCATCGGACTTCAAAAGCCTGATTGATCTCTATCCGCAAGCGAATCGTACAAATGCCGACCAAGCCGCGCGGAGATTTGCAGAACCGTTTGATCTTTTAAAAGCGCTGACCAACAAAACCATTTCCATCGAATCAAACGAAGGAACGAAATTCCTGCGGATCAACTGGAAATGGCGCGCGGCAAAAACGCTTCACAACATGGATTCGCTCACCGCGAATGGAACGTGGAGCCTGGTCGGTTCAGCGACAGGATTGAGTGCAAACACGATCTATAAATATTCAGGCGGCGCTTCGATTGAATTTGATCTCGTGGCCTCGGGAGATGGGATTCAGAACACTTCTATCACCGCGCTCGATCTCACCACTGAAGACGAAAAAGCAGACATTATCATCCCGATTTACTTTAGTGCTACGCCCACAAGCGTAACCGTTATTTGGGGCAACGATCTCACCACGAACTATTGGACTTCAGTTACCCAGACGACCCAGGCAGACGGCACCGCATTTCGCGTGGGCTGGAATCTCGTTAAATTCCCATGGTCAACAGCAACCGAAACCGGAACCGTTGCGTCAGCAACGATCGATTCATTCAAACTTACTGTAGCCGCGGGCTCGGCGATCTCTAACATTCGGGTTGACAACATCATCTTTTCGCTCGGCCAGCCGTTCGATTCAAAATATTACTCGCAATACATCTTCAAAAACACCTCGGGAACGTGGATCTCACGGCCAACATCAGATGATGACACGATGGTTCTTCAAGGAACCGCCGCTGAGATCTACTTACGAGAATGCGTGATCGCAGCTGCTCAACAAATTGAAGGGGAGGATTCTGCAAACGACATAAATTGGGCGACCGCAGAACTGAAAGAACTTTACCCGCGCTATCGCGGGGAACATCCCTCGCAATCAAAGAAAGCCGTTACTAATTATTTTGGCGCGCCGCGCTTTAAGAATTGAAAAAATACCAGCTAATTGAAGAATGCTTAGGATATTGGTCGGCACCCGACAAAACAAACACCGATCCGCGCTTTCTTGTTGGCGGTTCACAGAATGTTTTAATTGATCGCCAGCGCAAAGTTCATTCCCGCGGCGGCTATTCACGCTTAGGCGCTGCAAACACTGCACTCACTCCCGTTAGATCAGCTTTCACTTGGCTTACATCTTCGGGCAATGAACGTGCGCTGCGCTCGTATGATGATGAACTCGAAGTTTATCTCGATTCGGTTGACGGAACATCCGTTGCCGCCTGGACCCGCGTCGTTGCGTCTTTAAGCACGACGGCCACGATTCGATTTGCACAGTGGTTTGATGCGACGGAGAACATCGATCTGCTTATATTTATTCAAAGTGACCACAATATCTACGAATGGAACGGTGCGGTTGCTGTTGTTGGTTCAGTTCCTGGCGCCAATTCCGTAACTAAAACTGGAACAACCACATTTGCCCAGAATCGTTTTTACACAACCAGAAATAAGACCTTCGTCTGTGTGCGAACCGGTACAGAATATACTTACACTGGAGGCGAATCGACCACGACGTTGACGGGCATTACCGATACAACGGGACTTCAGGCAGGGGATATTCTCATCCAGAAAATTGTTACCCAATCCAACAAACCCGCGGCAACTTTCACCAACGACACCATTTTCGTATTCGAAAACCAATTAGTGCTCGGCTCGTTCTTATCCGACCAGGTTTACCTCTCGAAAAATACTTCTTATTACGATTTCAGCTATTCAAGCCCGCGCGTTCCGGGCGAAGGGGGATTGCTCACTTTAGATGGCCCCTCGGGAGGATTTGGAAACTTTGGCAACATTCTCATTTGCTTTGCCGGCAGAAGTGGGATTTTCCGCACGGAATATGAACAGATCACGGTTGGAACTACACTTGCCGAAACTCTGAAAGTGAGAAAATTAAAAACTGGCGTTGACCAAGCCGCGCAAAGCCCAGACTGCATTATCCCGATCGGCAACGGCCTTGCGTATCTTACTTATGAACCTGCGTTGCGGCTTATCGAAGACGCATCCACGATAGAGGCGCCAAAGATTACTTCGCTCTCAAATCCTATCAAGCCTGACTTTGACGGCGAAGATTTCACAAACGCTTTTGGCCTATGGTTTAAAAACGCAATCTATCTTTCCGCACCGGTTAATTCTCACGCTTATATCCTGGAATTCACCGAGGATGCAGACGGAAAAACGCGAAGGTTCTGGCAGGCGCCGCAGATTTTACCGGTGAGAGCCTTCTCGATCATTAGCGATCTTCTTTATGGACACTCAAATTCAGTGCCGGAATCGTACAATCTTTTTGCTGATAGCGTGTTTTCTGATCTCTCATCTGATGACGACAAGCTACCGATTAACGCGATTGCCGCTTTTGCATATTGGAACGGCAAGAATCGCGCGAATCTAAAATCCTTTGATGAATATTTTGTGGAAGGGGAGATTTCAACCCAGACGAATGATCTGTCACTTATCATCAACTACGACTTCGGAGGCCACACCCAACAGCTTACTGAAAACATCGATGGGACTGACTTAGACATTCTTGAGGAAACCTTACTCGCGACTTCGCTTGGCCAGCAACCGCTTGGCCAGAATCCTTTAGGCGGATCTACCAACGCCCCCGACGACACCGCGAAATTTCGTGTGATCTTCGAGATTGCAAAAGAAGACTTCCACGAGATCCAAGCCATTTTCCAAACCAATGAAATTGACCGCTATTGGGCGATCCTCGCGCATGGTTCAAACGCGAGGATTTCCCCACGGCAAAACACTATTATTAAACGATAATTAAATTATGAAATTCATCATCTCAACATTACTCGGAATCGGAATGGCAATCGGCGGGATGCTTGGTTTCCAACAAGCCCCACTCATTTATGAAGCACCAGATTTAGGAGCAACAAACGTGCTTCCGATCGCCGGCCAAACCTACACCTTAGCGGGTTCAGGAGTTTCGTCATCCGCGACCTCGCTTACACTCACGTCATTCACGCTGCCCCAAAACGGCTATAAAATTCAGGATTCTGATGTTTCCTCGACGTTTTACGTCACGCTTGAGCCTGGTTCACGCACGCGCCAGGAAATTGTTTCTTGCACAACCGTAACCCAGAACGCCAACACAACTGCAACGCTTTCGGGATGCATCCGCGGGCTCTCTCCAGTTACGCCTTACACAGCATCTTCAACGCTCCAATTTGCTCACGCAGGGGGCACACAACTTATTTTCTCCGATCCACCGCAACTCTTTAATCAATTCGTTGCAAAAGACAACGACGGGAACGTGTCAGGCACAATCAACTTTTACAAACTCCCGACTTCCACATCGACGCCCGCAAACAACCAGGATCTCGCTACTAAATCTTATGTCGATGGCGTATCCGTAGCGGGCGCAGCAAATGCAACAGAAGCGGTGAAGGGCATCAGCGAGCTTGCAGCCGGAACTGATATTGCCTCCTCGACATTAGCAGGAGCGACTTCGGCACGTCTCACGGTTGGGGCGAATCTATTCTCCGGCTCTTGCACTTCAGCGACTACCACCGCGCTTGCTACAAAGACCAATGGGAAGATCAATAGTAATTGTTTTGATTCATTTTTTAGGATCGGCACATCAACTCCCTGGAAGGGAGCCACCATTGCTTTTGAGCAATCCGGCGCATCAATTCCGTGGCTCGTTGGCGACACGGGTACTTCAACACCTCTCGCTTACATCAGCCCGAAAGGAGCTTTGGTGATCGCTTCGACGACGCCAACATCCGGCTCGACACTCGGAACGAAATATAAACTTATTGTGAACGGTTCATCATCCACGAATGGCTTAACCATACCCACATTGGGAGGACTTGATTCATTTTCTTTTGATAAAGTTTTGACTTCCAATTCCACAGGCGCAGTTAGCGCACAATCCATTGCATCGCTGAACACATGGGAGCTTATTACTGCATCCACGACTCAAGTCTCATCAGCCAACTCGACTTCAGAACAAACTATCTTTGGATATACCATTCCTGCAAATTCACTCGGACCAAACGGAATGATTCATATTGTGCTTCAAGGGCAAATGACATCTTCGGCAAATAACAAAGTCTTTACCGTTTATTGGGGTGGCCGAGCGGGTACAACAGTTAATGGATTTACATACACAACAGGCACAGGGACATGGCGCGTTGAGGATTATATTTCAAATCGCAACGCAACAAATTCGCAGATAACTTCAAATCTTTTCAACAATGGAGGCAGCCAAGCAGTTAACGAAGGCAGTGTGACAGCTTCTCGCGACACAACGGCAAATCAAGACATCACCGTAACGGTTGCGAAGGCGACTGGTACAGAGACCTTCACCGTTGATTATGGATTCATTGAAATAATGAAACGACCTTAATGAGCTTAGTCCCCAACAAAAATTACGACCCGACTGATCCGAATTCACAGCCTTTTGTCTATGAGAATGCCGATGTTGCTCAACAAACGATCGGAAATAATTTCACGGGCATCGCGGCCACACAGGGCGGCACGACAAGTTTAGTCTCGGGGACTGAACCGGTGTTGCTTTCTTCAGAGAATGCCATTTCAACACTCAATCAGAAAACCGACACATTAAATAAACTCTCACCTCCGCCCGCCGCTCCGACCGTAACCGATCCGTCGAAGCCGGCGCCGACCCAGACAAGCAAAGTCACCTACATCAACGAAAACGGCCAGACCATCACCGTCGATCCGAATAATAAGGACGCGGTGAATCAAGCGTTAAACCAAGGCTACAAAGTGGAAAGTGCTGATCTTACGGGGGGAACAAAATCCGATATTTTTGGCACCGATTCTCCCGAGATTAAGCAGGCCAAAGAAGAAGCAGCGCAGATGGAAAGCGACATGAATTCCTTAAAGACCCAGCTTTCTCAATACACCATTTCAGATGCTGATTTAAAAGCTCAGACCGATGCAATCGCCGCTCAATGGGACGCCCGCATTCAGACCATGCAGGATATTAATCGAAGGAGAGTGGGAGCGATTACCACCACAGGAGTTCGCTTAGGCGACCAGTACACTGGAGGCATGGGGGGAATGTTCGGGGGGATTATCTCGGAGGAAGAACGCCAAGGGGTGCAGCGCATCGCCGACTTAGAGGCACAAAAACAATCAGCGATTAATGCGGCCAAAACCGCAGCACGTCAACAGAATTGGGAAGTGTATTCCAAACAGGTTGATATGGCCGAGAATGCATACAACGCAAAGCTCAAAGAAATTGACAATCTTAACCAAGCAGCGATTGCCCACACCAAAGCGATTCAAGACGCCGCGGCAGCACAGCGCACTCAAGAAAAAGATGCTTTTGATCGATCGCTTAAAATCGCGGACGCCATGGCGCCACTCGTTCTCCATAACTTCACAGGAGATGAAGCGAAAGATTCTGCCATGCTTAAGGATTTGGCTGGTCAATTTGGCCTTGATCCGAATCTGCTCTTATCTCGCGCCGCTGCACTTCAAAAAGACCCAACGCAAGCGAACATGGGACAGGATTACAATGTACTTTCTTCATTCCTTGGACGTGCTCCAACCCAGCAAGAATATCTTGATTTCCTTAAACGCCAGCATGTAGCGGGAACGAATCCGTCAGACAATGGCCTCACGCCATATCAGGTACAGCAAACCATCAATCAAATTTCAGGGCAGTTCGATAACGAAGCTGTCGTAAAAAACTACAATATTGTTTCGGAGGGCTACCAATTCGCAAAAACTCTCGTAAATAAATCTTCGCCAACGGCATCCGATGACCAGGGGCTTATTTATGCGTTTGCCAAGGCAATGGACCCGAATTCTGTTGTTCGAGAAGGCGAATATGCGACTGTTCAGAAATATGCTCAATCATGGGCTGAGTCCTTTGGATTTGATGCAAAGAGGATTTTCTCCAACAGTGTCTTCTTAACCAAAGAAGCGCGCCAAAACATGCTCAACACTATTGAGAGTAAATTTAAAACCTCGGAGACGAATTATAAGAATATCTACAACGAATATCAGCGCCGGATTCAAGACGCTAAAAGCGGAAAGATTAACGGAAGCATCACGGATTACAGCAAGGCGTATGGAGATACCGGAGGCGGTTCGCCGAATGATTTGCTCTCTTCCGACATCACTGACAATGCGTCAAATTATTCTTCAAGAGAGGATCTTCTAGCCGCACTCAAACCCCTCTATCCAGAATTCACCACCGATCAAATTATGGCGGAGATTATGAAAGCTTGGCCTGACAAATAAATGGGACGACTTACTGAACAACTTCAACAAAAACCTGCTGGGCGACTTTCGCAATCCATTTCTACTCCAACTCCGCAACCAGAAAAGTCAGGCTACCAGAAATTCAGTGACACATTAGGCCAATTTAGCGAAGGGGTAGTGCAAGGCGCCGGCAGTACGATTTTTGGTATTGGAAAACTTGGAACGAAGCTTGGCCGAGCGCTCTTACCAAAATTCGCTGAACCTACCAGTACACCGTATGAAGGCGCGAAACCTAATATTCTAACCCCAAAAACGACCGCCCAAAAAGTTGGATTCGGCGCAGAGCAAGCGGGAGAGTTTTTTCTTCCGTCTAGTGTCGTTTCGAAAGGCGAAAAGGGAATTCAAGCATTACTTGAGACTTCAAGCATTGCCCCGAAACTTGGATTAGCACTCAAAATCTTAGGAGGCGCAACGTTAGAAGGGATTGGGGCGGGTGTGATCCGCGCTGGACAGACGGGAAGCGTCGAAGAGGGCAAACGAACTGCGCTTATTTCTGGCGCCGTTTCAGTGCCATTTAAGGCGCTCGCTGCACTTTCGCAACCGACCGCTGACGTTCTTCAGGCATCGGCGGAACGAAAAATGTCACAGGCTCTCGGAGCGACCACAAAACAGAATAAAATAACGTCCGACAAAATCGTTCCGGCATTATTATCGCGTCGTATCTCGTTTTTTACCCGCAAAGGGCTCGATGCCACCGCCGACGAGGGAGTTGATGCAGCAGGAGCGGCATTAGAGCAGGGTTATGCTGCTTTACCTACGGGGAGTAAGGTCGCTATTGCTCCAGTTCTCCATGAACTTGAAGGATTAAAATCATCCCTCATGGTCGCAGGAACAAATACCGTTCCGGCCGCGGCACTTCCGAAATATCAAGCACTCCAAAATATCCAAAGAGAAATGATCCAAATTGCCAATGGGCAAAGTGAGGTGCCAATCGAGACAATCAGAAATTACCGCCAGATCCTTGATCAAACTATCCGAGAAAGTGGGGGAGGCTTTGGCTTTACTGGTTCGGAAAAAGGCGGACTGCTCGCGACCAAAGCTATGGCAAACAGCATTCGTTCCGAGCTTGCAAATCAATATCCAAATATCGCGAAACTCAACGCAGAATTTAATTTTTGGTCGAACGTAAAGGAAGTTATCGGAGCAACGATTCAACGCACAAAAAGTCAAAATCCATTAGGAGAAACTTTAGCGGAAGGAACGGGCGCTGTTGTGGGCGCAGTCAAAGGCCGCGGAGTTGGTGATGTAATCTTAGGCGCGATGGGGCTCAAACTTCTTGCCAATATTGTGAAATCGCCAGGGTGGAGGAGCGTATCCGCCGTGACACGGGCAAAACTCGCAGATGCACTTGCGAGTAATGGACCGGAAGCGATTAATATTCTTACCCGTCTAATTAATTCCCAGATCGCATCGCAGTCACAACGATGAGAAGGAAAACGACGATAACAGCTAACATATGATTGATACTCAATATTTAAGCAAACTAAGTGCAAATCTGTCAACGAAGGGAGGGGGATATTTCGACACACTTAAACAAAAGCTTATGAATCCCTACACGACTGAACAAAAGCAAATGCTTGGCACAATGATCGATAAAACGAACCGAAGCGCGGGAGAAATGGTGATGGGTTCTTTGCCGATCGGCGCGACAGAAAAAGTTGGAGCCGCGGCAGCCCGTGCAGCTGCAAAAGCAACCGAAGCCGATGCAGTACAAGCCGGAAGAGATTTAGTCGAATCAGGACTAAATAAATTTGTGAACACGCACAGCATGGCGCAGATGAAATATATGCACTTAATGGATGAAGCAAAAGGACTCTTGGGAGATTTGCAAAACGGATATGAAATACACAACGCAATTAGGCGTGGCCATGAGATACTTAAATTAATCTCAATGAAATGAGTTTAGCTGAAGCAATCAAAACCCATCGAGAAAAAGGAACCCCGCTCGACCTTCGATTATTTGTTGCTGAAACACTCGCCCGTTTTCTTGACGAACGCTTACCAGCGATCGAAGAACAACTCTACAAGGAATTATTTTCTGAATTCGATCCACTCTTAAAAGCTGAACTCACTCAACCAAAATTCAAAGGCGAGAAAGGAGACACCGGGCCACAAGGTAAACAAGGCCCACAGGGCGATCCGGGGCCACAAGGGCCAAAAGGCGATTCAATTGTTGGACCGCGAGGGCCACAAGGCGAAAAAGGCGATTCCGTTGTCGGACCCAAAGGCGACAAAGGAGATCCAGGCAAAGACGGCTCACCGGACAGCGCAAAACAGATTGCAACCAAACTCAACACTCTAGCCGAAGTTCTTGAAATTTCCGTTATCAAAGGATTGCGCGCTGAATTGACCAAAGCAATTCGCAGTCAAATAAAACTTGGTGGGACAGGAGATTCAGTCGTCGCGGGTTCAAATATCACGATTACCCGAGTGAATGGGCGCAAGGTTATTGCGTCCACAGGAGGAGCCGTTGCCACTATCTATTCAGAAACCCCAACAGGAACAATTGACGGCGCCAACAAGATTTTTACTACGGCTCACACGATAACGACCGTCATCAGTTTTGCGCTTAACGGACAATTCATTCATCCATCAGAATATTCTGCCTCGGGAACGACGATTACCTTTGTTACCGCCCCTGATGCTTCACTTAGCGGCACACCATTTACTATTTCCTACACATGAGAATAACCAAATATTTCATTATCGCCACGCTCTTACTTCCCCTAGCATCCTATGCGGTGATTTTTCAACCCATTCAAGGAGGAACCGGAACTTCCACGGTAGGCACCAATAAATTTTTATTTGGCAATGGTACAAGCCCGTTTCTCTCGACATCATCTCCGACATTTAATTATTTCACGATAACGGGCAATGCAACCTCGACCGTTGGCTCGGTTAACGGGGCGACCGGAGGTATAGAAATTACTTCTGGAGGACTCAAGATTTCCACCTTGAAAGGGTGTGACACGATTGATACCACCGCCGCTGGCGTTTTAGTCTGCGGTTCAGATTCTACTGGCTCCGCTTCAGCTTTCCCGTTTACCAACAACACATGGGGAGAATCAACCACGTCAGTTATTGGACTCCTCGGGGGCTTCGTATCCTCAGGGGCTTCTTCTTCAATCTCTGACCTTCTTCACTTAAATGGTTCGGTAAATGCAAGCTCAACATTCCACGTGAGTGGAAACTCCATCTTTAATACGATTACTGCCTCTGGACTCTCCTCGCTCGCCGGCGCGAATCTTACGGGTGTGCTCAACGCCAGTTCAACTGCCCACGTTACCGGAGCCTTCGGAGTTGGCGGACTTTCTACCCTAGCAGGAATCAACGCTTCAGGGGTTATCAATGGCAGCTCTACACTCCATGCGCTTGGGATTACTGGCAGCGCCCTTCGTATCACAGGGCTTGATTGTACGGGAAACACAAACGGTGGAGCCTTAACCGCGTCTGCGACAGGAGTTGTTTCTTGTACGGATGATGATTCGGGCGGAGCCGCGACTGCGACCTCAACAAAGCATTATTGGGATGTTGAGAAACTTCTTTCAAGCACCCTGCGAGCTACTTCAACTGCGCTTACATTCTGGCAAGGAGGTTTGCAGCGTGGCAGTTTTGACACATCAGGTAACTTTAATACTTCTGGCGCAATAAACGCTTCCTCAACATTACATGTCACAGGAGCCGCGACCTTCGGAGGTGCGATTACCGGACTTACGGGAACCGCGCCAATTACCTATACCCCTTCAACCGCTACGATTGCGCTTTCAACTCCGCTTGCTCTTACCTATGGAGGATTGGGATTTAATTCAGTCCTTGCAAAAGGTCAGCTCGTCTATTCGTCTGGCGTTGATGTTCTCACAACACTTCCCGCAGGGACACGAGGGAATATTCTTGCGATGACAACCACAGGAATCCCCGGTTGGATTTCCACGTCAACATTTGCTCATTTATCAGCGAATAATATCTTTAGCGGACTTAATTCATT
>ORMF012611246.1_pt1 | contig 25047 bp, 27 predicted proteins | sample 1779871 | NCBI WGS metagenome assembly ORMF01 (sample SAMEA104232316, study PRJEB22302) | groundwater metagenome | biome: forest; feature: aquifer; material: groundwater | place: USA | collected 2011-08-07 | depth 5.4 m | reverse complement strand
TTCCTGCGGTATTTGATTGGGCAGACTAAGTGGAAGATTAATAACGTCTTGTTGTGAGATTTAACAATGTGTTCAACCATTACTCAATGGTAACCTAACGGTGCCCTCGCAGTAAACTGCGGGGTAAGATGTGAATCTAGTTTGATATTTACATATAAACAAAAAACACCCGTTCGATAGGCCGGGTGTTTTTTGTTTTACTTAACTGATAATTTTCTAATTATTAAATTCCACTCATTGTCGTACTCGTAACCTGCCCCGAAGTCACAGTATTTCCACTTGCATCCACTGACTGGACCTTGAAGTAGTAAGCTGTACTTGTAGCCAATCCCATGACTGAAACAGAGTGGTTTAACGTCAGCGCACTATTAGTGATGAATGAAGTAGTACTTGCGTTCACATCCAAAGGGTTTGTACTCGAGTAGAACACCTTTGAAGTTGCGAGCTCATCAGTTGTCCAAGCAATAGTTGTGGTTGAAGCGCCCGGAGTTGCGGTTAGAGCACTGATAACTGGAGGTGTGACATCAGCTGGAACAGTTACACTACCAGTATGAGCAGAGAATGTTGCTGAAGTTGTCACATTGCCAGCGGTATCAGTTGATTCAATAACTAGGTAATAAGTCGTATTTGGTGTAAGTCCTGACAATGTAAGCAAATGAGTTTTGGTAGTACTTGCATTGGAGACATACGAAGTTGTGCTTGCATTCAATACAACAGGAAGAATCGTTGAATAATAGACGCGATCGGTTGTATTTTCATTTGTTTTCCACCCGACATTGATAGTTGAAGTTCCGATGAGAGTAACCACGTTACTGATGACTGGAACTTTGGTATCAGCCGATGGTGCTAGTGTCGTGAATGATCCAACGCTCGAAATGGAACTGTTACCAGACGCGTCATTTGATTTTACAACTACGTAATAAGTCGTATTAGCAGTTAGGTTTTTCAAGATAATTCTGTGATTTTTGGTGAAATCATTCTTGGTAATACGATTTGTGGCAGTATCAGAGGTGTCGACTGAAGCAGTGGTATTCCAGAAGACAATAGAATTTGAGTTTTCATTTGTATTCCAACGAACTTCCGCTTGAGTTTTTGCGGGATTGAAAGTGACGGCGCTCAAAACTGGAGCGGTCACATCAGGAGTTGTTGAGGCGTTATTGCCACTAAATTTCTTGTTGATGCCGAATGGTAACCAACAATTTGAAACATCGGTGTCACCAGCACTATTATTCTTTATCCAACCAGGCGCGACCAAATGACCGTATGCCTTGAAACATTTACCGAATGCAGAGTTTTTATTTGAATTTGAAGAATTTTCGCTAGATTTTCCGCGTGAATCTGAATCGTTATCGGAATCCTTGGAATCTGAACGTGCAGAAACAGAAGATTGAACTTTCACGTTTTTTTCAACCTTTTCAACTTTGTTACTGTTATCACTTTTGTTCATATTCTTTTCATTCTTATTATTTTCTTTAGCAAAACTAACTAGAGGACTCATGACTAGCGTGAGTGCTAGTGTGCCAATGGCGAATGAAGTAATGTAATTTTTCATAAAAATTGTTAGGTATTATTAATTTATAATAGGTTTGTAATACTTTGTAATATTTGTCAGCTTCATAAAAGCTAACAGATATATAAACGGACTAGAAACATAAACCTTACATCGACACGACTGCACATTTATTGTATATTCTATGGACGTGAAGTTTTGCCCAATTTTACTCAAAAAGAATAAACAAGCCGAAAACGTAAGAATAGCGCCATTCATTCGTTACATATCATGAATACCGATAATCATATAAACAAGCTCCGAAGTACATTTACTGACATATACAATACAGAGGCAGATGCCTTGTTTCGTTTTTGTCTTATCCGAGTCAGCGATCGAGAACAAGCGCTTGATTTGGTTCAAGAAATATTCACTCGCTTTTGGCAGACAATGAATCAGGAAGGTCGGTACATAGACTATCCGCGAGCTTTTCTTTTCACGGTTGCACGAAATGCTATCATTGATTGGTATCGCAAAAAGAAAAGTATTTCTTTGGAAAGCATGGCTGATCCAGAAACAGATGAACCGTATGAAGCGATTCAGGATTCAGATCTAATGGATAGCAAATTGGAAGGTGAAGGACGATTCCTGATTTCTGCCATAAGTAAATTGAGTTCTGGTCATCGCGATGCCATTTATCTAAGATTTGTTGAAGGATTATCACCGCCAGAAATTGCCAAGATCTTGGGGATATCAACCAACGCAACATCAGTTAGAATTACCAGAGGAATTGAAGAATTACGGAAATTGACAGGGTATGACATAGAAATTGATGGTGGAGATGATTTTTCTAAAGCAGGAGATGCTGATATGACAGATAAATTAAAGTCAAAATAAAAACATGAAAGACACACGATTCAACAAAGCAATAAAAGATATAAAGAATATATCAATGACATCCGCGGAAAAGCAGGTGGTTCTTGAACGCGTGATGAAAATTTCTCCGATTAAAAGTCCTTGGACTGTGTATTCTTTTGGTAAGTGGATACAGACGCATCGCCCAATTTCAGCTTTAGTGGTTATTGTAATTGTTATTTCGGCGGGAAATTCTGCCGTATTAGCCTCACGTAACACACTTCCTGGTGACACGCTTTATCCGATTAAAGTTAATATGGTTGAACCGATTCGCGTTGCCTTTGCTCCAACTCCGACGATTAAGGCGGAGATTCAGACTGAATTGGTGCAGAGTCGTTTGCAAGAAGCAGAAACATTGGCGGCGCGAGGTCAGCTCAATACAACAAAAGAGAAGGACATTAACCAGCGCATAGATCAGCAAGTTTCAGATTTAACCGCAAATATTGATAATGTAAAGAAGAGTTCTCCTGAAAAAGCTGATGATATTAGTACAACGCTAGAAGCAAGTATAAATACACATGAGCGAATACTTGATGCGATTGCTATCAATCAAGGTGAGTCTCGTCATGGCAAAGAAAATGGCACTACTGGATCTGCCGCCGTCACAACTGCTACCGCCACAATGGTTGCGCCAACATTAACATCAGAATCGACACAGACACAGACGCAGGCACCAGAAACTTCTCCGAAACTTAATAAAAAGTCAGAATCAAAAGACGATTCAAATAAAAATAAAAAATATTCAAAAAGAAAAGAATCGGTGGAATCATTAATCCAATCAACAACTGCTGACGTTGCCAGCGCGACTACAACAGCCACGTCTTCATTACTTCAAGAAACTATAGTTAATGATGCGCGTATCAACCTTGATCGTGCCCAAGAGAAACTACAAGAAGCTCAAAATCACAATAGTAACGGCAATACGAACGAAGCCTATTCGGCACTGATTGATTCTGAACGGGCCACAAAAGAGGCGGTGTTGTTTATTAAAGCTACATCACGACTGGAGAAGGAAGTAAAAAATGAGGAGATGAAGGCTTCTTCACAAGGAAATAGTAATGTCCAAGGCGGTCAATCGGGAAAAACGGAGTAAGGTTCGTGGACTTGATTTTCTGGTGTTTGTGGCGTAGATTGTTTTTAGAAACATTGAAATAAACCGACGGAAAAACTAATAGAAGAAAGAGAATTGTATGAAAACAACCTACGTGTTTTTGGTCAGAATCGAGGACGATATTGTCGTCAGATCCAAAAAGCCGGCTGACGTCAAGATTCTTGGTTCTCGAACTTGGTGTGTCTGGCGAGATGGAAAGCGGGCTTTCGATTACACTGAAAGTATCGGTGACAATCATCGTCGATTTTTGTGTAGTGATAATTATACTGGCACAGTTGGCGTCTTTGACATTTCAAAGCCAAGCCACATGAAAGCACTTGTGAAAGCGGCTATCTCCAATCGACAGGAACAACTCGGTTATGAGCTGGTGATTGGTTTGCGAGGTGTTTTTGGTGAAAAGGTCTGGTTGGAGGCGGGCACGACTCGGCACACCGGTTTCAGAGGACAACAGAAAAAATTGCCGAAAAACGTGCGCAAGTATCGAGAAATCGAGTCGATGATCCATGATACTTGCAGACCTGTAATTTGATTGTCTAACTTAAAACGCAATCCTGCTCTGGTGAGTGGGATTTTTTTATTGCCTATTTCGCTATTCTTAAAGTAAATGGTTGACTTTCAAAATATTTTTTGCTAGTATAATTCAAGTTACTAGTCGCCAATAATTGGCAATTGAACCCGCCCACAAGGCGGGTTCCGACATTACACCAAATCTTTCATGTACCTTCTTATTATCTGAAAATCTTCGTAAGAAACAGTGTCAATGTAGCGATTTAATCTTTTAGTGCTGATTAAGCGTAATTGATGAATCTTTGCCACACGAGTAATACCACCGCAGGTAAATGTGTAGTGAATTCTACTTTCCAGAGACCACTTTTTTGTCGTGAGAGGAATAATCCATAAAGTCTCATCAGTAAATATACGAAATATAATCACTGGTCTGATAAAATTATCACCTTTACCATCCTCTTCACTGCCAATATTGCAACCAAGAAAACACCACCAGATATCCCTTTCCTTGAATATGAGTCTTTCTTTTTTATCATGAACAACTTTTTTCTTTATGTTCCATGAATCAAAGTTCTTTATATATTGTTTTGCTATTCTTGTATCCATCTTCCAACTCTATCAAATCAGAATGAAGAAACACTGAAGAAACGATAAAGAAACAGTGAAGATTTTCAAATTTGACTTCCTCTCACCCATTTGCTACTATAGTCACACCTTCATAAAACAAGGTTTTTCATACAAAACAGTGATTGGAAGCACACCCTTAACGGGATAGCTAACCAGTCCTCATTTTTTTGAGAAAAATTGCACGAAAGTTACTCGAAAGAGCGCGTCGCCAACCCAAAATATCACCTTATGGCAAAAACATCAGTCATCGTACGATCCCAAAAGAAGCCGAAATTCAAGTCGCGCGTCGTTCGACGTTGTTTCCGATGTGGACGTAAGCGCGGTTATATGAGAGATTTCGATCTTTGTCGTATTTGTTTCCGAGAATTCGCAAACGAAGGTGTGATTCCTGGCATCAAGAAGTCTTCATGGTAATAACTAATTTTTTCATTTCCCACTTTTAATTAACTATTATGGTAACCGATTCTGTATCAAACCTCATAATTCGCATCAAGAATGCCAGCGACGCAAAGAAAGCTTTGGTTGCTGTTCCAAATACAAAGTTGGTTGAAAATATCGCGCACGCACTGAAAAAGACAGGCTACATTTCTAGTGTCCAAAAAAACAAAGACACTCGCGAGCTTGAGATTGGCATCGTTTATTTCGATGGAGCTCCTCGCATCAACGGTGTTGAGCGTATTTCCAAATCATCTCGTCGCGTATACATGAAAGCCAACGACATTCGCGTTTTTCGCAGTGGTTTCGGTAACACATTTCTTTCAACTCCAAAAGGCATAATGGTTGACATGGATGCCAAGAAACTAAAGGTCGGTGGGGAAGTCTTATTCAAGATTTGGTAATATTTAATTTCAATAAACTACTATGTCACGCATTGCCAAAAAACCAATAACTATTCCACCAAAGACTGAAGCTTCTTTTTCAGGCGGTGTCATGACCGTTAAGGGTCCTTTGGGCACCTTAACCAAAACATTCCGTCCATATATCAACGTTGTTGTTGAAAATGGCGCTATCACACTTACACCAAACGTCAAATCATTGCAGTCACGCGCTCTTTGGGGCACTTATGCTTCTCATATAAAAAATATGCTTGCTGGTGTTAACAAAGCATATGAGAAAAAGCTCGTCGTCGAAGGTATTGGTTTCAAGGCTGACGTAAAAGGTACCAATCTCGTCATGGCTCTCGGTTTTTCACACCCTGTTTCAGTTCCTATTCCAGCTGACCTCAAAGTGACCACCGAAAAGAACAATGTTATTGTTTCTGGTATTGATTGTGAAAAAGTTGGACAGTTCGCCGCAGTTGTTCGTGCCTCAAAGAAGCCAGAACCATATCTTGGAAAGGGTATTCGATACTCTGATGAGGTTATCAGACGTAAGCAAGGCAAGAAGGCGGCATAAAACGAATTACGAATAACGATTCAAGATTCAAGAATACAAACAAAAACATGAACACACTTCAAACAAAACAGAAAATATTTGCTCGCAGAAAGACACGTATTCGTGCCAAGATTTCTGGTACCTCGGAACGCCCTCGTCTGGCTATTTTCAAGTCACACAAATATATCTATGCTCAAGTTATTGATGACACCAAGGGACATACGCTTGCCGCTTTCAATTCACGCATGTCAAAAGCCAAGACTCCAGTTGAGCGCGCGAAAGACGTTGGTATTGAGATTGCCAAGAAGGCAAAAGCCGCCAAAGTCACCAAAGTCGTCTTTGATCGCGGTGGATATATTTACACCGGCAAAATCAAAATGGTCGCTGATGCCGCTCGTGAAGGAGGGCTCCAATTTTAATATACATATATGACAGCAAAAGAAATCAAAACAAATAATGACGCAAACGATGTAGTGATCCCTGCAACCGGTATTGATGCCGCCGCGGTTGTTTCGGCTGTCGACAGCGCTTTAGAAACGGCAACTGAATCCAAAGATGTTGCTCCAGTTGTTGCCAACAAAATCACTCCAGGTCGCAAAATGCGTGGTGATCCAGCTCGCCGTGGAGGTTCTAGTGGTCCACAAAATCGTGGAGGTCAACGTGGTGGAGGTGGTCGTGGCGGGGAAACACGTGAGCGCATCAAACCAGAGTTTGATTCTAAAATTATCGACATTCGTCGTGTGACTCGTGTGACATCCGGTGGTCGTCGCATGAACTTCAGTGTTGCCGTTGTTGCTGGTGACCGCAAGGGTCGCGTAGGTGTCGGTCTTGGTAAGAGTATCGATACTGCATCTGCAGTTGAAAAGGCTACTCGTGAAGCCAAGAAAAACCTCATCAAAGTTCCATTGTCAGCCCAGATGACTATTCCTCACGCTGTTGAAGCCAAGTTTGCCAGTGCTCGGATCATGATTTTTCCAGCTCGTGGACGTGGTGTGGTTGCAGGTAGCTCGGCTCGCGCAGTTATCGAGTTGGCTGGTATTCGTGATGTTTGTGCCAAGTTCATTTCTGGAAGTAAGAATCGTTTGAATAATGCAAAAGTCGCAATTGAAGCCTTGAAAAAGTTGAGTAAAGTCAGTCGCGCATCACTTACAACAAAGCCAGAAAATAAAAAGGGCGCAGGAGCAATAGTGGCATAATTTTAATTAAACATCATGCAATTCCATCAACTAAAACGAAATAATCCAAACATGAAGCGCATCACCGTTGCGCGTGGTGGTAAGCGTGGCAAGACTTCAGGTCGTGGTGGTAAGGGTCAGTCAGCTCGCGCCGGTAACAAGCGCCGTCCAGAATGGCGTGACATCATCAAGAAACTTCCAAAGTTGCGCGGTCGTGGCGTCAATCAAAACAAGCCAGTCTCTTCTGCTTTGATCATAGTTAATATTACCGCTTTGGAAAAAGTATTCTCCGCTAATGATGCGATCACTCCAACTATTCTAGTTGAAAAAGGTCTTGTAGCAAAATTATCTGGAGTTATGCCTATGGTCAAAATTTTAGGCGATGGAGAAGTTACCAAGGCCTTCAAAATTTCTGGCTGTACTATTTCCGGATCAGCAAAGGAGAAGATTGAGAAAGCTGGCGGTTCAGTGGTAGCACTTCCTTCACGTGTAATTCCAAAGCAAAAGGGTCCATCACATGAAAATGACAAGAATACTGCGCCAGTCAAAGTAGAGAAAAAAGAAGCAAAAAAAGAGAAGAAACCAAAGGTGGAGAAGAGCACTGAAAAGAAAGAGAAGAAAGCATAATTTACGGTCTCTATTTGAATGGTATAATAAAGAGTAATTGAAACTATAAAAAACATGAAAAACTTTTGGGATAAAATTTCAATAGCACTCAAAGATGCAGTCTTACGAAAAAGGGTTGGTTTTACCATTCTTGCTCTTGTTTTGTTCCGTCTATTGGCCACAATTCCAATTCCTGGTGTTAATGCTCAAAATCTTTCAACATTGCTCAATTCAAGCCAATTCTTTGGCTTCTTGAATATTTTTTCAGGTGGAGGTCTTTCAAATCTTTCCATTGTTATGCTTGGCGTAGGACCATTCATCACCGCAACTATCGTTATTCAACTTTTGACTATGATGTTTCCAAAATGGAAAGCACTCATGCATGATGAAGGTGAAGCAGGTCGTATGAAACTTTCCAATTATTCACGTTGGGGTTCGATCCCACTCGCGGTTTTGTCAGCTGTCGGTTTTCTTTCACTATTAGAATCACAAAGTGTGCTACCACATCTTGGTACTTTTGCATTCATAATCAACGTTATTGTTATTACTGCCGGTTCAACACTTCTCATGTGGATTGGTGAACTTATTTCAGAATTTGGCATTGGTAATGGCGTCTCATTGCTCATCTTTGCTGGTATTATCTCTCGTTTGCCAAGCAGTATCACTCAATTCTTCGCGAGTTATGATTCAGCCAACATACCAGTTTACGCCGCGGCTGTGGTCATCGGACTAGTTGTTATTGCAGGTGTAGTTTTCGTCACCGAAGCCGAGCGTTCTGTGCCGGTGACTTATGCCAAACAAGTTCGTGGAAATAAAGTCTACGGTGGTGCTTCAACATATCTTCCATTGCGTCTCAACCAAGCTGGTGTGATCCCAATCATCTTTGCACTTTCCATCCTTTTGTTCCCTCAAATCATTTCAAACTTCTTGTCTCATGTTTCGAACACAACGGTTGCAGATTACGCTGTCGCATTTACCACATTCTTTAATAATCCATGGGTATATGGTGGTTTTTACTTTATCCTAGTCGTGGCCTTTACTTATTTCTACACCGCCGTTACATTCGATCCAAAGCTTATTTCAGAGAACCTCCAGCGTTCAGGAGCATTCATCCCTGGCGTTCGTCCTGGTGACCACACTCGTGACTATTTGGCGGCTATTGTGACCCGCATAACGCTCGTTGGAGCACTGTTCCTTGGTGTCATAGCTATCCTGCCTCTGATCATGCAAGCATTCACCGCAAACAAATCTCTAGCAATCGGTGGTACGGCGCTTCTCATCGTGGTGTCAGTCGTGCTTGATTTACTCAAGAAGATTGATGCGCAAGTAAGTATGAGGGAGTATTAGGAGGATTGTCAGTTTTAAAAATGAAATATAAGCAAAACAAAATCCCGTTCAAAAACGGGATTTTGCGAGGTTTACCTTCGTAATTTAGATTCTTCCCCTTACCAGTACTACAAGTATAAGCTATTTAAATGAAAAGTCAAATTTTTGCTAATTTTAATGACCACCTTACCCTGTGGAGGTGACGGGAGTTGCACCCGCAAACCTCAACTGGTAAGGAGAAGTTCCAAACTACTTGGCACCCCCACAGGGTAAAATGACCATTTATCAACTATCTGAATGAATCCTATCAAACCGGAATGAAGAAACACTGAAGAAACGATAAAGAAGTAATGAAGATTTACATGAAGATTTACAAAGTTGACTCCCATCCCCAATTCTGATAGTCTATATTCTACCTATGGAAACAAAGACACCAGACAAAAAGAGCATAGAAGCAATGTTCACAGCCGGAGCCCACTTCGGACTTGGACGCTCACGACGTCATCCTACAGTGACGCCATTCATTTTTGGTACAAAGAATACCACGGACATTTTCGACCTCGAAAAGACCGCTGATACACTCGAAAACGTCAAAACTATGATTTCCGCGCTTGCCAAGGAGGGCAAGACTATACTATTCGTTGGAGGCAAGAAAGAAGCCTCTGTGGCCGTCAAAAACGCCGCTATGTCCATAAATATGCCTTATGTTGATGGTCGCTGGATTGGAGGCTCTTTGAGCAATTTTGGCCAGATCAGGAAGCGCATTGATCGTTATGAGAAACTCATTTCAGATCGCGAAAAAGGCGAACTTTTAAAGTACACCAAGCGTGAGCGCATGTTGATCGACAAAGAGATCGCATCTCTTGAGAAGATGTTCTATGGCATTGTTTCTTTGAAGAAGATGCCAGATGTTATTTTCATGATTGATCCTCGTCGTGAGAAAAATGCCGTCAAAGAAGCAACTGATATGAATATTCCAGTTATTGCTCTTTCTGGTTCTGATTGCAACATTACCGAAGTCAAATATCCTATTGTTGGCAACGATGCCTCAAAAGCAAGTATTGATTTTTTCCTAGATGAGATTGTGAAAGCATATCAGACCGGAAAAAAGGTTAGTTAAGCATACGCTCCGAGGCTACAAGCCTTTATTCCCATGATCAGCCCATTCCTGTTATGGAAATCGAATAAGAATAACGATAAAAAGAAACCACCCAGTTCCGATGTTTCTTCTTTGAAAAATCTCAAAGAAAAACAAGCCTCATTATCAAAGAAATTCTCCATTCCATCTGATCAGATTCCAAAAATTCCAATAACTGACCAATCAACACCAAATAATTCATCCAAATCATCAACTAATCAATCAACTATTATGTCAAAAACAATCACCACCGAACAAGTCAAAGCTCTTCGTGACCAAACTGGCATTTCTGTTATGCAGTGCAAGAAAGCTCTCGAAGAAGCTGGAGGTGATACAGAGAAGGCTATAGTCATTTTGCGCAAGAAAAGTGGTGAATTGTCCGCCAAGAAGGGTGATCGTACTTTTGGCGCAGGTACGATTCAGGCATATATTCATGCGACCGGAACAGTTGGAACTATTGTTGAGCTCAATTGTGAGACTGATTTCGTTGCCAATAATGACGAATTCAAGACTTTGGCACGAGATATCGCTATGCATGTCACAGCTACAAACCCAAAGTTTTTAAACAAAACTGATATTAAAGAATCAGACATGACCGCCGCACGTTCTGTTTTTGAAGAAGAGGTAAAGGGCAAGCCAGCCGCAATGAAAGACAAGATTCTCGCTGGCAAGCTCGATACTTATTTCGCTGAAATGGTGCTTGCAAATCAGCCATTCATCAAGAATCCAGAAACGACTATCCAAGGACTAGTTGACGCCGCTGTACAGAAATTCGGCGAGAAGATCGCTGTTGCGCGTTTCAAGAGGTTCAAAGTGCTGGAGAATTAGCTTACTAATCTCCAATTATGTACACCACTATCATCACATTCTACATAGCAGTTGCCATCGTTATAGCGATGATCCTTTTGAAACGCCATGAAGTGAAAAGTGGACATCCAACCATTATTTCTCGCCTGGGCAGTGGAAGCGATCACATTTTTCATGCTATTTTTAGTACAGTAGGAAAAGGATTGTCATATATCAACAAGCACACATTTGTAGCTTTGGCGCACTGGGTAGCATTCCATATCCTGCTCCGCATTCGCAAAGTCTATATTGAGGTCAAGTCGCGCGCTATTGCCAATCCTCAAGGCAAAAAAATGCTCGACGCTGTTCGTGGTCGTGGCGAGATCAAGAATCACGGAGCTTCGTTTTATTTGAGGAGGATTTCGGAGAAGTAGTAGGAAAGTGATAGGTGCAATTTGCAGGGTGTACACCGTAGAGTTCTGGCGCAAAAAGCGCCTTTTTTCTTGCAAAAATGTCAAAAAATTGGTAGTCTGTTTATCATCGCCGACATAGCTGTCTTGGTAGGTATCGACATAAGGTGATAGTGTAGATTAAAAATGTAATGTTCGTATGGTTTGCCGACATAGCTCAGTTGGTAGAGCGCCACTTTTGTAAAGTGGATGTCCGGGGTTCGATCCCTCGTGTCGGCTCCATAATTAGTTCTAATATATTTGGATCGTATTCATAAGGTGAAATATTCCCGTTTTTTTGCTACAGTAGTATGCATGAATCCCAAAGATCCGACTATTCAAAAAGGTCACTTACATCCGATGACCCAAATGATTCGTGAAATTCAAGCGATCTTTCAGGAGGTTGGCTTTGAGGTTGCACAAGGACCAGAATTAGAGACGGAGTTTTATAACTTCGATGCACTCAATATTCCGGCGGATCATCCGGCTAGGGCAATGCAGGATACATTTTGGATAAGAAAGGAAATACAAAATTCCAAAAACGAGACAAATCAGAAATCAGAGACAAATCCGAAATCAGAAATTCTAAATTCAAAACCTGCAGAAAAACTCGTTTTGCGCACTCACACATCACCAGTCCAGATTCGCTACATGCAGATGCACAAACCACCATTCAAGATCATTGTTCCTGGTAAGGTCTATCGCAATGAGGCGACTGATGCTACACACGAGGCACAATTTTATCAAGTTGAGGGACTTTATGTTGCCGAAAAAGTTTCAATGGCGGAACTCAAAGGCACCATGGAATACTTTTTCAAAAAATTGTTCGGTGCTGATGTTCAACTCCGTTTTCGCCCTAGCTTTTTTCCATTCGTGGAGCCGGGCGCAGAAGCGGACATCTTTTTCAAGGGGAAGTGGTTGGAAGTCATGGGTGCCGGTCCAGTCCATGAAAATGTTCTGCGTACAGCTGGTATAGATCCAGAAAAGTATTCAGGGTTCGCTTTTGGTGGAGGAATTGATCGATTGCTGATGATTAAGTATGGTTTGGATGATATTCGTCAGGTGTATTCGGGTGATTTGAGGTTTGTTAATCAGTTTTAATAAAATGTCAAAGAGTTATTTATCTATAAAATGTGAAATTCGTAAGAGTGAAATCAACGGACTTGGTGTGTTTGCTAAAAATCAAATTAAAAAAGATGAAATTTATGCTGTAAAAGGGGGAAGTATCGTTACGGATGAATTTTTGGCACAATGCAACAAAGATCTTTTGCGATCATTCCTACAGATTGAGCAAGATTTATTTATTGGGGCTATTTCCAAACAAGATTATCACTTATCAATGATTGGTTTTAATCATTCATGTAATCCTAACGCCGGTTTTAGTGGAAATATTATATGCGTTGCTATGCGAGATATTACAGTTGATGAGGAAATTACTTGTGATTATGCTATGTTTATGACATCCAATTATCTTTCTTTTAAATGTAATTGTTTATCTACACATTGTCGCAAATTAGTTACGTGTAATGATTGGAAAATAAAAGATCTGCAAAATAAATACAAAGGATATTTTTCTTTATATATAGAAAATAAAATAAAATGAAACTCGGCATTTATAAACATTCAAAAAAGGGAACATTGTATCGTGTTATCGGCACAGCTCTTCACTCTGAAACATTGGAACCGATGGTAGTCTATAAGGCACAGTATGACAATCCAAAATCAAAATTGTGGGTTCGACCAGAGGCAATGTTTGAAGAAATAGTTGAGGTTAATGGTGAGAAGGTTCCACGTTTTCAATTTATCAAAAAATAATGAAAGAACATATTGAACATAATAATACAGGCGAGAAGATTGATATTCTTGAACGTGCACCGTCTGGTTATGTAAAACTGTCAGATATTGATCTAGAATCAATTGTGTATAATCTAGATCCTGAAAAATTGAGAGATTTCTCTGAGTACATTTCAAAATCGTATCTTGAGCAGTTTGGTATAGAGGTTGAGATTGTATTTGTGAAAGAGCCACAAGCTAATAAAGAAAGTGCCGCTATAATTGAGACCTACTTAAAGTTAAAACAGTTACAAGAAGGATTTAAATTTGAGCAATTAAGATTGTTTAAAATAATTAAAGATGATGACATTCATGACGGACATTATTATATTTCGTATGATACAAAAGGTATAAGAGATCTGGACAATATTTATGCCGACGCGATTTATTACGAAGCCAAGAATCTCGAGTGTGAGTATGATGTAAAGAATCCGTTTACTGGAGATGTTGTAAGAAAAAATAAAACAAACTTACAAAGTTCACTACGTCATCATCTCAAGATTTCTGGTGGGAAAAACAGATGGGAAATTATGGTTCCTGTTAAGGATAGGGGCACGGAAAAAAGTTACCTTGAGGTCTTTCAAAAACCTGAAGATGTTAGTGTAGAAAACTCATGCCGTGAACTTGTTAAAAGGTCTGGTAGCTATGTGATAGAGCAATTAAAAATACGAAATAAAAAATAATGAAAATCTCCTACACACAACTTCAGACATACCTCGAAGACAAACTACCAACACCGGAAAAGTTGGCGGACGCTTTTACTTTTCATGCGTTTGAAATTGAGAGTTTAGAGAAAGTTGGCGATGATATTATTTTGGATATAAAAGTTTTACCAGATCGCGCTTGCTATGCGAAATCGTATGAGGGTATTGCACGGGAAGTTTCAACAATACTTGGACTCAAAAAGAAGGATGGTATGGTGAAGATCCCAGTTTCCATGCGCACTATCATTATTTCAGTTTCTCAAATAAATGAAGTGCTTGGCTCTGAAATAACCCCAAAAGAAGCGGTTTCAATTTTGACTAGAATGGACATAAATGTGACTGAAAAAGGGGATACGTTAGAACTGGCAGTGCCTGGTGATCGCCTTGATTTGCAGGTCTGGCGCGATATTCCCGAGGAAGTTGGGCGGATTTATGGTTATGACAAAATTAAGTCGATTTTGCCAAAAAATACGACATCTAAGCCGGTTGTTGAGAAGTCATTTTATTATGCTGAAAAGATCAAAAATATTTTGGTTGATGTTGGTTTTTCGGAAGTCTATCTATACAGTCTGGTGGCAAAAGGTGTATATGAAATCGAAAAGCCTTTGGCATCTGACAAAAACCATTTGAGAACAAACCTAACTGATGGAATTGTTAAGTCACTCGAATTCAATGCGAAAAATGCAGATTTACTCGGCTTGGATGAAATTAAAATTTTTGAAATCGGTAAAGTATTTACCAAGAATGGCGAGCACACCTCGTTGTGTGTCGGTATAAAAAATATCAAGAAAAAACCACCTGAAGGTTCGACTAAAGAGAGTTGGCAAGAAAAAGAAAAGATCAAAAAGATTCGTGGTGAAGTTGTTAAAGTTCTTGAAGTAAATTCGACTATTCTCTGCACAGTTGATGATTCTGGCGGAATTATTTCTTTGAATGAGGAAGCAGTTGGCATGACCAATAATTCTGATGGTATTTTCGAGATTAATTTGGACAAAGTTGTGGCGACATTGCCGGAGCCGACTTCGTACGCGGATCTTAATTTTGATAAAGCTGTTTCGATCGAATACAAAAAGTTCTCTATGTATCCGTTTATTGCGCGCGATATCGCTGTTTTTGTACCGGAGACAATCGATGATGCGGCAAAAGTTTGGTTGGCGGTTGAAAAAGGCATTGCTAATGCTGAAGCCACGAATTTATTGGCTCATCATTCATTGTTCGATACATTCAAAAAAGATGGCAAGGTTTCGTACGCCTATCGTATGATATTCCAATCCATGGACAAGACACTCACTGATGATGAGGTGAATGCGATCATGGAAAAAATCTACGCTGAAATAAAAGACAAGGGTTGGGAGGTGAGGTAAAAATAAGGGGTATTTTTATCCCCAATTTACACTATTTTCACCTCAAAAAGCGCTTCCTTTGCGTACCTGAATCTGCTATAATTAGAGGCATAAAAGCAGTAAATCAAAGGAGCAAAATACACCTATTTTAAGCCATATTTTGACCCTTTTAGTAGTATCATTTTTTATTTACACCTCATTTAATAATAATTCCACATGGCAACCGAAAAAGAGACCAAAAAAGATAAGAAAAATCCTGCAAAAGGCTCTGGCAAAGGCAACTATGACGCATCATCGATCACTGTCCTGGAAGGACTAGAACCAGTCCGCAAGCGTCCTGGAATGTACATTGGTACGACCGGACCAGATGGTCTCCATCACCTCATTACCGAGATTTTCGATAATTCACGCGACGAGGCGATGGGTGGTTTTGCTAATGACATTGAGATCGTACTTTTGCCGAACAATCGCGTTCGTGTAGTTGATAATGGTCGCGGTATTCCAGTAGATGTGCACAAGCAAACCAAAATTTCCGCATTGGAGATGGTTATGACGGTTCTTCACGCCGGAGGCAAATTTGGCGGTGAAGACAGTGGGTATAAAGTTTCTGGTGGATTACATGGTGTCGGTGCGTCGGTGGTTAATGCTTTGTCAGTGTACGCGCAGGTTTTGGTGCACAAGGACGGTGGCATTTATATGCAGGAATATTCGATCGGCAAACGCAAAGCCGCGGTCAAGAAGATTGGTTCAACAAAACTTCATGGAACCGTCGTGACTTTCCAACCAGATCCAGAAATTTTCAAAGAAGGGGTTGTTTTCGATTTTAATAGAGTAGTCAATCATATGCGCCAACAAGCATATCTAGTTCGTGGACTTCGGATCAGTGTGATTGATGCGCGCACACAAGTAGCTGGTTTCGGTTCTGATAATGAATTATTTTATATTCGTGATACTGGTGTTGATGCACCATCTTATACTTTCTTTTTCGAAGGAGGTCTGGTTTCATTGATCAAATTTACCAATCAACTCTACAAACCGATCCACAAAAATATTTTCTATGTTGAGAAAAAAGTAGAAGGTGTCGAGTCCGTCGAAGTTGCTTTGCAGTATTCTGATGATGTTTCGTCTCGTGTTATGGCTTTTGCGAACAATATTAGCAACCCAGAAGGAGGCACACACATAACTGGTTTCAAGACGGCACTCACTCGTACTTTGAATACTTATGCCAAAAATAACAATTTGTCGAAAAATGGTGAAGATAGCTTCACTGGTGATGATGCATTGGAAGGACTGACATCTGTTGTTTCAGTCAAACTTCGCGAAGTCCAGTTCGAAGGTCAAACCAAGGCCAAACTCGGCTCTATGGAGGCTCAAGGCGCCGTAGCGACTGTTTTCGGTGATGCGTTCGCGGCATTTTTGGAGGAAAATCCTGATGACGCGCGTGGCATCATTAACAAAGTTATTTTGGCAATGAAGGCACGCAAAGCCGCTAAAGCAGCCAAAGATTCAGTGCTTCGCAAAGGAGCTTTGGAGGGTATGACTTTGCCTGGCAAGCTCGCTGATTGTCAGTCGAGTGATCCTGCTGAGTCGGAAATATTCATCGTAGAGGGTGATTCTGCTGGTGGTACTGCCAAGCAAGGTCGCGATCGTCGCATCCAAGCCATCCTTCCACTTCGCGGAAAAATCTTGAATATTGAACGTGCACGTTTGGATCGTATGCTCGGTTCAGAGCAGATCAAGAATCTGGTCTTGGCATTCGGTACGGCCATCGGTGACACATTCGATATTTCCAAACTTCGTTATCACAAAATTATTCTAGCAACAGATGCCGACGTTGATGGTGCGCACATCCGCACGCTTATTTTGACGCTTTTATATCGTTATTTCCGTCCACTCATTGATGGTGGCCATGTTTACATTGCTCAACCACCTTTGTACAAGGTGAAGAAAGGTAAAGAAATCTTTTATTATTACAGTGATGAAGAAAAGATCAAAGCGCTTGGTAAGGAGGCTGAAACTATTGAACAAGCGGAGGCTGATCTTGATGCTCAGGATGTGAATGCTCGCGCTGAACTTTTGGAGCGTGCCGAAGCAGAAGCTGATGCTACGGAAGGAGGAGCCGAAGTTGAAGGTGCTGTCGAATCCGGCAAAGGGAAGTCACAAAAAATTTCCATCCAGCGCTACAAGGGTCTTGGTGAAATGAACCATGATGAACTCTGGGAGACTACTATGGATCCAGCTCGTCGCATTCTTCGTCAAGTGACGGTTGATGATGCTCAAGATGCCGACAAGGTGTTCGATATGCTCATGGGTGATGATGTGCCTGCCAGAAAGTCATTCATTCAAAGCAATGCGAAGTTGGCGACGCTGGATATTTAGTAAATTAAAAATACCCTTGCCCAAGGGTATTTTTAGTTCTTACACCGTCTTGACTTTCAACTTTGACTGCCTCTTCTTATCTAATTTAGGTAATTTCAATATGAGCAAACCGTGCTTCTCAACAGCCTCTGCTTCATCTACATCAATCTCTTCGGGGAGCTGAACGGTACGCGAGAATGAACCCCAAAAGAGTTCGCGAGTAAAATAATCTTCGTCGCGAGCGATGCGTTCTTCTTCGCGAGTACCACGGATAGTGACCATATCACGAGTAATAGAAACATCTAGATCTTCTGGACGTACGCCAGCAATCATGGCTTTGACTACGATCATTTCAGGCGTCTGATAGACGTCAATTGTGAGCTCGGCGTCTTTGTCAGACTCTTCTTCGGCCCAAGTTGCGACTTCGCCACTGCCTTTTTTTGCGACTTTAGTTTCTGCCGCTTCATCGTCCATGCGGACGGTGCCAGTGAGACGCTCGAAGAATGATCTTTTGTCTTTTGCCATAGTAATATTTAGTAAGATGTATTAAGAATTTCCTTGTAATTATAGAGCAAATAAGAAATTAAAGGAAGATTGATAAAGGTTAATAGCTGTGTATAAGTGCGTTTTACTATAAACATCACCACAACTTGGGGCGGACGACTTTTATTTCTTCAAATAAAATAATCATAATAACAACTGCTCCCCAAATCCAAGAAAATGTTTTGAGTGTGTCCGTGGGATTTGATTCGAGGATAGAAAGATTGAACGCGGTGTGTATGGCGATCGCTCCGCAGAGTCCGACGATAATAGCAATAATTTTCGTGAATTTACCGTGGTAAAAAACATATCCTAGTGTAAACCCAACACTTGCCGAACTGACGACGTGAAGAAGAGTCGCGCCCATAAAGCGCATATTTCCAGTAACAATACTTCTGGCAATTTCTCCGCCAGAGAGCGGACCCATAATAAATAAGGCATTCTCTAAAGCGGCGAAACCAAGAGCAGTAACAATGCAGTAAATCATCGCATCGATAGGTTCATCATTTTCTTTTGAATGTAGAGCGATGACGGCAACAGCTATGAATTTGGATATTTCTTCAACTGCCGCCCAAAGAGTATAACGAATGGTTTCATCATTATATATGCTAGCAACGTATTTTTCCGCGAACACAGCCGCGATAACTGCCGCCATGCCTCCCAGAAAACATGCTACAAGTAATGAGCGCGGTTCAGGGTGCTGACGATCTTCGCGGAGCCAAAACCAGAGCCAAATAAAAGAGGGAAGTAGTCCAGATAATATTGCGTATGTAAGAGCGGTGGCTGACATTGACTTATAATACTAGTATATCAAAGTTTATTTGAGCGCGCCTGTTTATAATAAAAAGGGCGGATCCGACATTCGGACCCGCCCGGCCACTTCCAACACACGTAATTTATGGAAATGACTTGGACTGGTATATTCTACTATAGTATTGACAAATACGCAATTATTTGCTAGAAAGTGTACAGAATCTACATTGTCTATTAATTGAAGTCAGGACTCACTATTGAGGTAATGAATGTTCCTAGTGGACGTTCTTCTGTATCATTGATTGATAGACTACATAGAAAGAACCATGAAAATGAAAATGAAAATGAAACTACTGAAGATTATCGCATTCGCGTTTTTTAGCGTGATCATCGGAACTAGTGCCGCAGTGGCACAGATTGCAACAAAAGTAACGTTCTATGACTCCCCGGTTTCTCTGCCGGATGTCACGACTCCAGAGTTCGGTACGGCTCGGGATAACCTCCTGACCCGCGTCAAGATGGGTGGACCATTGGCGACTGGATCCAGAGTCAATGACCCGACAGGTCTTGAAATTCGTACGTCATCCGAAGCTGGCGACATAAGTGTCTCAGTTTCGTCAAATCTATGGCGTTCGGTGTTTAATCCTGGCGGTGCGTATGCCACTCAACACGGTCAACGCAAATACGATCCGGTTTTAATAGTTGGCGTTGACGGCAAGGTATCGTTGAGCCGAGTCTCATACCACGTATTCTGTGGGGTCGGACTCTTGAGTAATCAATCTAGTCTGGCAGGTTTGGACTACTCAATCAGCAGGATTGGTATCCAAGCTGGTCCCGATGGTCAACTGTTCACGGCTGATGATGTGTTTGTCCAAAGTGGTTCAGGAACAAATCTGGTTGACGCGGTTTTATTCATTGGCGCCCGCGTTGGTGCTGATGTTGAAAACAGTGCCGACTTGGTAAGCTTGGACGCGGCTATTGGTCCAAGTGGTACCTATATCTGGTATCAATACCAGTTCCAATCTACCTCGTCGGTTATCACACATGACTATGTGGTTTCATTATTCCAGCGAGGAGGAATACCTTCGCTGAAGAACACTGTTGAATACTTTCATGGTCCGAAAGGAATGACTTTCTCATTGGTTGGACCTGCGGGTTCTGCGCCAATCACCATGCATTCGTCTCGCAGTGTTATTGGACCGTGGAGTCTGGTGACCGCTACGGCAACTGAAGGAACGTCAGGTTTCTGGTACTTCACAGGTAATCCAACCAATGATCAAGGTTACTTCAAATTGGGTAATACGCAGGCGGTCGTTTCAGTTTTATTTAAGCCGGCGAAATCTGTCATTGGGTCCTTAAATGGCGCAAAGCTCATAATTGTCTCATCGGAGGGAACTGAAAGCGACCAAGATCGCTGAAATAAGGAAAAAATTCTTGAAATGGGCGTGAAGGTGTAAAAAACCTCTCACGCTCAATTTTTTTACTCGATCATAAAAAATATGTGTAGGATTTAGCCAATTTTGACATATACTTGACAAAATTGTGAAATTTGTTAGTATCTCGCATACACAACCTCCAAAGGTTTTAGTGATTATTATGAATAATATCTATATGAAAATAACCAAATTTATCGCCCTTTTTGCTGTTCTAGCCCTTGTCTTTGGGTTATCTCAGTCACACGCTCTTGCTCTTACTAGTGATAGCTCTTCAGAGGCATCTCAAGATTCAGTAGCCGGAGTAGCGTCAAGCCCTTCTACTCAACCAGCTCAAAATTCACCGGCTGGAGTGATTTCGAGTCCTTCTACTCAATCAGCTCAAGACGGTACAGCAGGAGTGGTTGCGAACACCTCAGGTGATTTGAGTCAAGACTCTTTCACACCAACCACTCCAGCAACCCCTCCAGTTACCACTTCAGGAGGTGGTGGCTCGTACTATTCAGGCGGTTCATCGGGTGGTGGTAGTTCATTTCTTGCTTCTGCTGTTTCTACGGTAACTCCTACAGTTACACTTGTTTCAACTACATCATGCCCACTTATCACTGACTATCTCAAACTCGGTGGCAATAACAATCCCGCACAAGTCACCAATCTTCAAATCTTCCTCAAGAATTCTGAAAAGTTCGGTGTTGACGTTAATGGTACATTTGATCAAAAGACTGAAGATGCGGTGAAATCATTCCAGCTAAAGTACCTTCCATCAATTCTCGGTCCTTGGGATGCTACACGCGCAACTGGTTTCGTATACATTACAACTACCAAGAAGATCAACGAGCTAGCTTGTGCGTCACCGATTGTTCTCTCTGCTGATGAGCAAGCTATTATCGCCGCATACAAGGCGCGTGGCGTTGTCGTAGAACAACCTTCAGAAACTGTTGCTCCTGCAAATAGCAATGCAACTGGAACTCTAGAAGTTGGTACAAATGATAATGGTCAAGCTGTAGATAATACAGCGGCAGTTGGCGGTGCATCAATACTATCTCGTTTCTGGAATTTCATCGTGAATCTATTCAGGTAATTATTTAACATCTAAATCAAAAAACCACTCTGAGTTTTTATCGAAGAGTGGTTTTTTGTTGGGTGGTAAATATTGAATTACTTACTCTCAGTCTAACATCCAAGCCTTTTTGTTCCATGGGCACGAATTTCTTTTGGTGCGCCTGAATTATTTAGTGCATCAGAACTATTCAGCGCGCCAGCCAAGGCAATCATCAAAGCATTATCACCTGAAATGTGTTGAGAAGGGAGATACAATTGGATCCCATATTCTGTTGCGGTTTTTTGAAATTGCGCGCGAAGTATGGAATTGGCACTGACACCACCACCAATAATGACTGATTGAGCGCCAGTTTCTTCAATAGCTTTGCGAAGTTTTGCGTCAAGCGTTTCCGTTACGGAATCTTCAAATTCACGCGCTAATCCTTTTTTGAATTCATCGCTCAAAAAATTATCTTTTGAGTTTGTTGATTTTTCCTCATCTTTGACTGCATAAAGAACCGCGGTTTTTAGTCCTGAAAATGAAAAATTCAAATCCTTGCTGGAAATCATCGGGCGAGGAAGTTTAACTGTAGATTTAATTCCTTGTTCACGCGCTGATTGTGCCAGTTTGGAAATATGTGGACCGCCGGGATATGGTAATCCAAGCAAACGCGCAACTTTATCAAATGCCTCACCAACTGCATCGTCTTTTGTTTGACCAATGATGGTATAGGAAAATTTTTGGGCAGCCAACATATTTGAATGTGTCGAATTTGAAGATGTTTCGACTTTAACCAATTCCGTATGACCACCACTTATCAATAACGCCAAAGCTGGCATTGGTAACGTTTTTAACTTTTGCCATTCGCCATTTGCAACATCTGATTCTAGCAATGATCCGACGATATGACCTTCCATGTGATTTACGGGAATAACAGGTATATTCCAAAGTCGCGATAACATTTGGGAAAATACGATCCCTGTCCATAAAGCTGGCTCAAGTCCAGGACCTTCGGTGACAGCTATAGCGTCAATGTTTGGTTTATAAGCGAGAAACTGTGCATTCACTACGGATGCCACCAAATCGGAATTTTGTTCTGCGAATTCAGTGCGGAATGAATTGACTAATGCGGAGGTGTCAGAAATTACGCGTGAAGCACCAGAGATATTTTCTTTTTGATTTTTGTCCAAATTTTTGACTTGGAATTCCTCATATTGTCCGAGTAATTTTTCCAATAATGGCACCAAATTTTTTTCATGTTCTCGTTTTGCCAAAGTAGGGAACACTCCGCCATACGCACTGTGAAGCTCCGCCTGTGAATGGATCAATGATGAAATAACTCGACATTCAAATATGCCGTTATTGTTGCGTGTCTCTATGATTGCGAGCGCTGTTTCGTCGCAAGATGTTTCAATGCCTAGGATGATCATGGGTGTTTGGAGGTGTGCTTATTGTACCAAGTCCGAACCTATTTTCAAAACAAAAAAGTGTGTTAATATATATCTATATGATCTCGGGAAAAATAGAAACTCCTCAGGCTTTCGCGTTATTTTTTACGCTTGTTCTTGGTTTTTTTACATTTATAAATTGGACCAATCAGCAATATGATTTAATATCAAACATTTCTCCTTCTTCACAGCTGGCTCAAGTTTTTACTCAACCTGACCCTGCCCAAAACCTCCTTATTATTTATAATAGCAACCCTCTTGTTCCAGAAAGTGTTGAATTAAAAGATTATTATCTTGCCAATCGTCCTGGCATCGCAAATGCCAATGTCTTAGGTATCAATGTTGATAAAACTGCAACCGCATTCGACTATATTAGCAAATTAGACTATATCAGCGAAACAGATTTTAATTCGATTATCCGCGCGCCAATTGTAGCCTGGCTCCAAGCCAATTCCCAAAAACCAATCAGATATATTGTCATGATGTATGGTTTACCCACACGCGTACCTGGTGGATCTGTAACTGGGGTTGGCGTTGAATCCGGTAGTGTAGATTATAGAATCAGCAGGGCTTTTCAAAGTCTAAATTTAAGAACTGGGGAACCATATGACATTGGGGCATTATACCCCGCCCAAATTTTTACTCACTTTACGCCTGAATACTATCAAGGCACTATCGCGCTCGTGACGCGCATGGATATGGGAACGGTTGCTGCAACCAAAGCATACATTGATAAACTCGTAGCCATGTATAATAAGATGCCAAGTCCCAATATCATTATCTCTGCAGAGAACACTGGTACTGCAGGCAACACATATTACTTTGATGATGCGCAAGGATATAATAATGCCTACAATGGCAAAGATGCTCAGACTGCCGTGCTTAATGAAAATCCATCAGCACTCACTGTCTATGCCCCCACAGGTAGTCCTAGAACATCTGGCGTCCATATTTATAATGCCAGTAATGTAAAAGGATATATGACCTGGGGAGCTAATGGTTACCTCGGACCAGACTATGCAAATAACAGATCTATCAAGTTTTCTGGAAATTCTGGTTGGTACATTTTACAGACCATAGAATCGTGGAATGGTCAGCGTGTTTTCACTGGATGTCCCGACTCGTGCCAAGGAAACTTTGTTGATTGGTTTTCCTCCAATGCATTTGGAGGCACGAACTATGAGAATACTCCAGTTGGAGCAGTTACCCATGTTGAAGAACCGGGATTGAGTGGTGTCAATTTGCCACAATACTTTTCCCTATGGGAACGGGGCTATCTTTTTATTGAGGCTGCTTGGGCCAGCAGGGCTACAAAAGCTTTCATGGCAATCGGGGATCCACTCGTGAGAAGTTCTGCATCAGAAATCCCAACACCTCCACCACCGACCGTTACATTCACCGCTTCTCCCACGTCTATCACTTCTGGGAGCAGTGCGACTCTCACATGGTCTTCTATTAACGCATTTTCTTCTACTAATGCTTTGATATGTCTAGCAACAGAGGGAGTGGACGGAGCATTCGGTGGAATGAAAACTAAATCTGGAACAGAAACAGTTTCACCGACTGCTGATACTACATACAGCATCACTTGTAAGGGTCCAGGAGGTAGTTCACCCGTTATGACTGCTTCTGTTAAAGTTATAACAAATAACCCGATACTTCCAGTTATTTCTTCAATATCAGCTTCGCCTGTCACAACAACTGGTACGACTATTTCTTGGTCGGTAAATAAACCTGCAACATCTCAAGTATTGTATGGACTTACTATATTATACGGATCTAACACATCTATTTCTAGTTCAAATACGCAAACTCTTTCGGGTTTAATCCCAAACACTGTATATCACTATCAAATCAAATCTACCGATGCCACTGGTAATATTGCGACTTCTTCAGACAATATATTTACCACAGCAGTACAGCCTATAAACTCTACTATTACAATAACCACTAGATTCACATCTTACCCCGCAGTTTACTGCGAGGGCACCGTTAGGTTACCATTGAGTAATGGTTGAACACATTGTTAAATCTCACAACAAGACGTTATTAATCTTCCACTTAGTCTGCCCAATCAAATACCGCAGGAA
>ORMF010258710.1_pt1 | contig 25056 bp, 24 predicted proteins | sample 1779871 | NCBI WGS metagenome assembly ORMF01 (sample SAMEA104232316, study PRJEB22302) | groundwater metagenome | biome: forest; feature: aquifer; material: groundwater | place: USA | collected 2011-08-07 | depth 5.4 m | reverse complement strand
CCTGCGCCAGGCCGGCGTCGAAGTCGAGACCGGCGGCTGCCGCGAGGAGGCCGAGCGGCTCAACGAGAGCTTCGTGCGGTTTATCCGCACAGGCTTGCCGTTCGTGACGCTGAAGGCGGCGCTCACGCTCGACGGCAAAATCGCCGCGCCCGACGACAACAGCGGCTGGATTACCAGCGACGAAGCCCGCGCCAACGTCCAGCAACAACGCCATGCTCACGACGCCATCCTGACCGGCGTCGGGACCATTGTCGCCGACGACCCGCTCCTCACCGATCGCTCTGGCCTCCCGCGCCGTCGTCCTCTTCTGCGAGTGGTGATGGATTCGCGCCTGCGCATTCCGCCCACGGCGAAAATCCTCTCGAAGATCGATCGCGACCTTTTGATCTTCTGCACTCACGCCGCCAGCGACGAACGCCGCCAGGAGCTGGAGGAGCGTGGCGCCGAGGTCCACGTGATATCGTCGGTGGGCCGTCCCGGCCTGCGCGAAGCCGTCGAGAATTTGGGCGCACGGAAGATCACGAGCGTCTTGCTTGAAGCCGGCCCGGCGCTGAACTGGTCGGCGCTGGAAGCTGGAATAGTGGATAAAGTATTTCTTTATTATGCGCCGAAGATTCTGTGCGGCCTCGAAGCGCTGCCGCTGGCGGGCGGTCAAGGCATCCGGGCGGTGCGCGACGCTTTGTCGGTCGAGAGAATCCGGTTACATCGCTTCGGCCCGGATTTTGCGGTGGAGGGTTATCTCCGCGACGTATACACGTAGCCACGGCACGTTTTTTGTGCCGTGGGCTTTTACCCCGCGCATCCGAGCCGCGACCGCAAGCGAGCGGAAGCACAGTCAGTGACATGTGGCAAGAAAATCAGAGCCGCGACCGCAAGGGAGCGGTTGTTCTTAACGAATAATAAAGGATCGCCATGTTCACAGGAATCATCGAAGAAGTCGGCACCATCGTGGAGTTGAAAAAAGGCGCGGAGCCCGATGGCGGCGCGAGAATCGTCGTCCGCGCTAAGGACGCCGTGCGCGACGGCCCGTCCGGCCCGCGCCTCCAGCTAGGAGAAAGCATCGCCGTCAACGGCGTCTGCTTGACCGCGCGCGACATCACCGCCGAATCGTTTTCCGCCGACCTCGCACCCGAAACGCTCAAGCGCAGCAGCCTGGGCTCGCTTCGCACCGGCTCACGCGTCAACTTGGAGCGCGCCATGACGGCCGCGTCGCGCTTCGGCGGCCACATCGTCCAGGGCCACGTGGATGGCGTCGGAAAACTAGTCGCGCTTGATACGCTTCCCGACGGCAATTTTTGGCTAACGGTGGAAGTCCCCGAGGAACTCGAAGGCTATGTCGTGTGGAAAGGTTCGATCGCGCTGAACGGAACCAGCCTGACGGTAGCGAAGCTCGAAGCGAACCGCGTAGGCGTCGCGATTATTCCTCACACAATGGAGCACACCATCCTGCGCGATTTGAAGCCCGGCGATCCGATCAACATTGAATGCGACGTGCTGGCGAAGTACGTGGAGAAGCTGCTCTCGACAATCGAGATCCCCTCATCCTTCCAGCGAAAGGGGAAGAAGGCGCCGTCCCTGACGGTTGAAAAGCTGGTCGAGGAAGGGTTCTAGCTGATCACTTATCCCGTTAATAGTCGGCGGTTACGACCTCTCGGAGCAGCGACACGCTGATTTTTGCTCTCTCGCACTCCTGGGCAAGCGCGTTGTCAACCGTCAGAATTAGTGGGTTCCGCTCAGCATGGCGGCGAGCAAGCTCCAACAGGCCAATATCGACAGGACCGAGCTTTACGACCAGGTCGATCTGCATTTCAAGAAGCCTGACCACTTCCTCGCCCATGTCCATTTGTTTGAATTCTTCGTGTACGCGATTCCACAGTTTCGACTGGCCTTGTCGGTCAGTTTCGCGTATCCAATAATGGAGTTCCGCTACTACGGAAGCGCTGGTTGTCTTGTGCCTGAATGAAGCAACAAACTTGCCACATCTTCGATAGGAGCCCTCGTCAAGGAAGAACCGAATTCGCCGCCGCAGTTTCTCGAACCTATAATGGTGGACTGCATGGAAAAGCACAAGTTCCGTAATCGGACCCGTGTCGAGTATCAGCAGATCCCGGTGCTGTATTCTAACTCCAGATTGAATGAGCATCCTCGGTGAAGTTGCGTGCAGGAAGAGGCGGTGCCGCGGGAATGTCAAATTTACGACAGAGCATTAGACGATGATCCTCTAAGTCGCGTCGCAGTCCGCTGGATATCTGCTTAAGAGATTCTGCGCCTTGCTCTAGGGAAAGAAACGATTGTCTTCTCTTGTAAGACTCGGAATCGAGCTTGAAATTCCCAGATACCTCCATATTGATTCGGCGTAGGGGGCGCTTGCCAGAAGGCTTGATATCAAAGTTGGAAAGCTCAAACTTTTGGGCGTAATCGTTCCAAAACTTGTGCATGGTGTAGTGATGCGGGAGGAATTTGATTCGATTAATCAAATATTCCGCGACGTACTTGGGCAGGTCCTCTTTCATGTAGATCAGACTCTGATATTGCGGTTGATGTGTGTTGACACGCGACTCGTAATCCTGGAGCGACTTGTTCACCTGTTCCAGAAAAATCGGCGTTCCGAGGAGGATGTCGCAGAATTCGTTCGCGTTGATCTCCACCGAGGACACTGCGCTGTCATGCTTTTCGAATTTATCCTTAAAATCGCCGTTGTCGGCCAAAAAGTCATCGTAATTGGGCCAGTAAGCGGGTTCGATGTACTCCGTGATCGGGCGAATGTATTCACAGCGTCTTCGGTCACAACGCCAGGTTAGATTTCCTTCTTCGAGCAGCCTATCCTCACGCAACAAAGATTCGATAAGCGGATTCATGATCGTATAGATCCAAGCCTCAACGCGCTTCGAATGCCGTCTTCGCCCGGTAGTGGTTTTCGAACCCATGGCAGCTATAGCTTAACCCGGTTTCCTAAGATTTGGGAACAAGAAAACCGTGTTTTCCTTTTCTCCATTGCGGTGATTTTGGCGGCGAGGTCTTTGTGAGTCTCGGCTAGTTGCCGAAGATCGACGAACACGCGCATGATGGCAATGTTCACCGGTACGGAGCGAGCGCTGCGGAGCACGGAGGAAAGCATTGCCCCGCCTTCTTGGGTGAAGGCGTAGGGCAGAATCTCGCCAAGACTGCGGCGCGAAGGTATCACACTTTGTGATACCACCTTCTCTCCCAGCAAACAGGCGGAACGAGAAAGGTTATAGGTCGCACGGGGAGCGCAGCGCCAAGGACACTTCCGATTGATAAACGACTACTCCTTCTTCTGAACGACTCCGCAAGCCACGCGGGCGCCGGCGTTGCCGACGGGCTGGCTCTTCAGGTCGTCTTCCTGGGCGTGAACGATGACCCCTTTGCCCTCGATGCTGTTGGGTCCCTCCGCGAAGGTGAGGAAATCCACCGTGCGGTCCAGACGCGCCTTGCCCTTCGCATCGGCCTCAATATTTCCCAGGTCGCCGACATGGTGTTCGGAGGCTTCGGGAGCGCCATGGTTCTTTTTATCCGGGTTGAAATGACCACCGGCGCTGGTTGCATCCGGCGCACTGCAGTCGCCCTTTTCATGAATGTGAAGGCCGTGCTTGCCGGGCTTCAGCCCCGAAATACTCGCGACCACGCGTGTCTTCCCGTTTTTTTCCGTGAACCGGACAGTCCCCTTCACTTGGTTCCCCTGCGTTGGCTGCAACGTGGCGCTGCCGCTATGAGACTCGTTCTTAGCCTGCCCCCAAGAAACTACCCCAGGCACGATAACACCCGCCACAAACAGTGAAGCCACAAACAAACCCGCCTTCTTCATCATATTTTCTCCTCGCTGTTGAATCGTCGATTTCGTTCCAAAGCTCAATCGGAAATCCTAATCCCAACGGTTCAAGCGATGCCGTCCGTTGGCAATCAATAAATACAACACAAAGCAAAAGCGGGTCAAGTTAGAATAGGAATTCAATATTGGCTCAGGCTGAAAGGAAATTCAACAATGGCGCATCACCATTCCCCACGGTTTTTGAAGCTGATCGAAGACACAATGAAGCACGTCGGCGAAATTGGCGCGGACGAGTTGAACCGCAAGCTGGAAAAGAAAAGCGCCTTCCATCTGGTGGACGTGCGCGAGGCCGAGGAATACGCTGCCGGCAGGATTCCGGGCGCAAAGCATCTTTGCAAAGGCATCATCGAGCGCGACGTGGAGACGGCGATTCCGGATGTGAATGCCGAGATCGTCCTCTACTGCGGCGGAGGCTTTCGCTCGGCGCTCGCGGCGGAAAGCTTGCAGAAGATGGGCTATACGCGCGTGCTCTCATTAGCCGGAGGCTGGCGCGGATGGCTCGATGGCGGCTACAAAACGGAAAAGCCGTAGTTCTGCCGCATTCTATCCGCCCAGCGTGAAATTGACATCCACCGTGGTGATGACTTCAACGGGTTCGCCGTTCAGCAACATCGGTTGGTAGCGCCATTGCCTCACCGCTTCCAGGGCTGCCGGGATCAGCAAGGGATGTCCGCTCACGACCGTGAGGTTTTCGATCGCACCATCCTTGCTAATGACGGCCTCCAGCCGAACCGTTCCCTGAATACGAGCCTGCCGGGCCAGCGAAGGATATACCGGCTTGGGCTGGCTGATGAGCTTGGCGGCCGCCACTTGTCCACCCACCCGGATGGGAGCTTGCGGCGGAGCAACGGGTGGCGGCAGCGACGGAACAACGGGGGTGATAATGCTGGTCAGCGGGATCGCCGATGCTTCGCCCGTGCCACCGGGGACTCCGATATATCCAGTCGCCAGTCCGGGTGGCTGGGGATCTTCCTTTATTATCGCCACATGTTCTGGAATGGTTGTCGGCTGCACGAATTCCTGCCGCTGCTGGACCGGCTTCAGCGTCACGCGAACTTCCGTTGCCGCAGCCGGTGGTGGCGATGGCGGTGGCGGCGAGGGAGGCTCTATGAGAAAGGCCGTTAGCTGACGGCCCGGAAGCGCTTGCCCATATATTAACGGAATCAGCATCATGATCCCCAAAGCGATTACCTGCAATAGGAATGAAATAGCGACAGTCACGGGCTTATTGGTTTTTCCCCTGCCGGCGGAATCGAACAGACTATCTTGAAACATAGTTCACCGCCCTCCTACCTTTCTTGAAGAAAGGAGTAGTTAACACCGACTCAGTCGCGATCGCTGGTTCTCAGCTCCGCTTGTTCGCGCTGTTGCGGACGTTTGCTAAGTTCACTTGCAGAATCAATCCCCCTTACTCAACGCCGCCCGGCCGTCCCCTGCGTTGTTCACTATCCCTTTAATCCGTTTAGACACCCGTATTGCGAAAAGGTTCGTAATCCCCGCCGGTTGGAATTTCAGCCCGTTCCAGATTAGAATCTACACAGCCCCGATCCGCGTTGGCGGGTGTTGTTGCCGGGAAGAGGTCTCATGTATTTCAAACAGTTTTATCTGGCGTGTCTTTCTCACGCCTCTTACATGATCGGCTCCGAGGGAGTCGCCGCGGTGGTCGATCCGCAGCGCGACGTGGAGATTTACCTGAACACGGCGGCCGAACAGGGTCTGGAGATCCGGCACATCATCGAGACGCATTTGCACGCCGATTTTGTTTCGGGACACCGGGAGCTGGCGATGCGGACCGGCGCGAGCATTTACCTAGGCGTGGGATCGGGAGCCAAGTTCCCCAACGTCCCCGTCCAGGATGGATACGAGATCCGTATCGGGCGCTGCCGCCTACAATTTCTGGGAACGCCCGGACATACCATGGAAAGCGTCTGCGTGCTGGTCACGGACCTCGATCGCTCCGCCGTCCCGTTCGCGGTGCTGACCGGCGACACGCTCTTCATCGGCGACGTCGGCCGTCCCGACCTTTCTCCGGACAAAACGCCGCAGCAACTGGCTTCCCTCTTATACGACAGCCTCCACAACAAGCTCCTGACGCTTCCCGATGCGGTGCAGGTCTATCCGGCGCATGGCGCGGGATCGCTCTGCGGACGTCAGATCAGTTCCGAGAGCGCCTCGACCATCGGCAAGGAAAAAGCCGGCAACTACGCACTTCAGGCCATGACGCGCGAAGAGTTCGTCCGCCTCACCACGTCGGAGCTTCCCGACCGGCCCGGCTACTTTGAGCAGGATGCGGAGATCAATCGCGCCGGAGCGCCGCCGATAGCGGAGCTTCCGCCTCTTCAGGCCTTACGCCCGCTGGACCTCTACTTTGCGCAGCAGAACGGCGCGCTGATTTTGGACACGCGTCCGGCGGATCAATTCGCCGCGGCTCACGTTCCCGGCTCCATCCAGATCGGACTTTCCGGCCAATTCGCGATCTGGGCTGGCCGGTTGTTGGGACTCGAGCAGGAGCTGGTGCTGGTGGCCGAAGATCCGGCGACCGTCAACGAAACCCGCACGCGGCTGACACGCGTAGGCATCGACCGCGCCATCGGCTACCTTGCCGACGGCTTGGCTGGATGGGTGCGGGACGGGCTTCCGGTCGGCAGTGTCCCGCAGATCTCCGTTCAGGAGCTGCACCGGCTGCTGGAGGAAGACGCCAGCGCTATCCGCGTGATCGACGTGCGCCGGCCGGCGGAGCGGAAAGCCGGATATATCGCGCAGTCGCTCGCGATGCCGCTCGATCAGCTGATGTCTCTCGCCGAGGGAATGGATCGCGAATCGCTAGTGGCGGTCCATTGCAAAAGCGGCTATCGCAGCTCGATGGCGGCAAGTCTCCTGCTGCGGGCGGGCTTCAAGCAAGTGGTCAACGTCGTGGGCGGAATGGACGCCTGGCAAGTCTGCAATTTTCCCTCGGTCACGGGAAAATGAGTTGCCGCGCGGCGCATTTGGACAGCAAGCGCTCACCTGCCCGATCCCGGCTATAAGCCAGAGATCCCGCGGATTACAACGGCGAATTTGTGGGCAACCCGATGGTGCTCCGCGCCAGCTTCGCCGCTGTCCCCGAACTCGTGTAAAATCGGTCGCGTCGGCTTACCATGGTTTTGTGGAGAGCAATCATGCGACACACAATCGTCCTTTTTCTTTATTTCTGCCTGTCAGCTGGAATGGTCTTCGGCCAGCAAGTGCCCGCCGCGATTCCGGACGAGATTTTCTTCAACGGAAAAGTCATAACGGTTGACCCTGCGTTCCGCATCGCGGAGGCATTCGCCGTCAAAGGTGACCGCTTTTTTGCCGTGGGAACGAACGCGGCGATGAAGGCGCTGGCCGGCCCCCGGACGCGCCTCACCGACCTTGGCGGCCATGCCATCATCCCCGGTTTGATGGACAACCATCTGCATCAGTACACCGCCGCAGTCATGGATTTCCGGGGTGTGGACTTGTCCGGGATCGCGTCCATTGGCGAAATGTCGGAGCGGCTCCGGCGCGCGGTGGCGGCGGCAAAGCCGGGCGCGACCGTGTTCACCAACACAAGTTGGAGCGAGGCGGCGCTCCGGGAGAAGCGAGCGCCGACGCGGCAAGAACTCGATCAAGTCTCGCTCGACCATCCCATTGTGGTTTATCGCGCGCGCCGCACCGTTTACGTCAACAGCGCGGCATTGAAAGCCGGCGGAATTTCCCGGGATTCCCAGGCGTTGGCGGGAAATACCATTGAGAAGGACGTCTCGGGGGAACCGACCGGGCTTCTCGGCGGGGCGTCCACGGTGGATTCGCTCGTCGCCAAGATCGTTCCCGCTCCGACTTTGGCGGAGGAAAAAGAGATTATTCGCAAGGGGCAGACGTTCCAGCATTCGCTCGGACTCACCAGCATCCGGGAGGTGGAGCTGAGTCCCGAGATCATGCGTGCGTACCAGAGCCTGAAGCGCGAGGGCCAACTGACCATGCGCGTCAGTATGAATATCGATATCGCCGCGGTCGAGGCGGACCACGTGGGAGAAATTTTGAGCCCTTGGGGCGTGGGCACCGGCTTCGGAGATCACCAACTGCGTCTGGATTCCGTGGGGGAATTCGCCGTGGATGGCATTCCCAGCAATTCCTATCTCCGGGAACCGCATTTGAACCTGCCGGGCAAAAATCTGGGCGATTTTCGCATCACGGCCGAGCAACTTCGGCAGGCACTTGTCACGATGGACCGCAACGGCTGGCGGCCTTCCATCCACATGAACGGCGATAAATCCCTGGACATGGTTCTCGACGCATACGAAGCGATCGACGCCCAAAGTCCCATCCGCGCCAAGCGCTGGATCGTGGAGCATATTCCGCTGGTGCATCCGGACCAGATGGATCGGATGGCGCGATTGGGCGTGCTGGTCTCGGCGCAGTTTCAGCCCTATAACGGAGCCGAGGGATTGATCCAGTCGTGGGGAAATGAACGAGCAGACCGCGCCGTGCCGATGCGGGAATTGCTGGATCATCATTTGACGGTGAGCGCGGGAAGCGATCTGCCAGCCGGGGGAACCAGCAATCCCTTCGTGCCGATTTACTTCTACGTGACGCGCAAGACCTCCAAGGGGACACTGTCGGGAGCCTCGCAGAAGATCAGCCGGGAGGAGGCGCTGCGCGTCTCGACCATCAACAACGCCTATATGACTTTTGAAGAGGACGTGAAGGGATCGATTGAAGCCGGAAAGCTCGCCGATTTCCTGGTCCTCTCCGGCGACATCCTGACGGTTCCCGAGGACCAGATACTTTCGCTTCGGCCGCTCGCCACGTTTGTCGGAGGAAAGAAAGTTTTCTCCCGCGACGGCAGTGGATTTTGACGTATGGTTTGGAAGCTGCGCGGAAGACCGTACTAATGCTTTCCATATTCCGGGTTTCCCGCGGCGACTGAGGAACGTGTGGTTGCCATCGGGTCGTTTTGAGATTGAAGCTTTTTCCGAGGAGGAACCATCATGCGCGGAGCAATGGGAATTCTGGGGCTGGTGGCGGTCTTGGCCGTCGGCATGTTCCTGTATCGCTCGTATTTTGCCGGCAGCGCGGCTGTCGGGACACTGGGAAGCAACAACCCTCGCGCGGTTGCCGACGTGACCGGGGTGAAGAACGAGATGCTCGTCATGGCGCAGTCCGAGCGGACGTATCTGATGCTCAAAGGCAACTACGCAACGCTCGAACAACTGCACTCCGAAGGAGCCCTTTCGATTGACCCGGCGCAGGGGCGGCAGGGTTACACATATTCGGCCGAGATCAGCCCCGGCCACTTCACCATCAAGGCGACCTACAGCGGCCCCGCCACAGGAATGCCGGCGCTTTCCATCGACGAAGGCATGCAAATCACGGAGCGTTGAAACAACATCGCCTGCGCCGATCTCTGCGCCGAGTGCCGGCCGAATGTGGTAGTATATTTTTGTCATTCGTATCACTTACGGCAGGTTGGAATTGGAGAGGCGCATTTCCTGGGCCGTACTCTATTATCCCAACCGTATCCTGGTGCGCCCACGGAAGCGCGCGCCGCACCGCAGGAAAGAACGAAAACTAGGAGGTTTTCATGGAACGGATATTCCAATCAAAACGACAAAACGGCGTGCTGTTGCTGCTATCCCTGGTGGCTATTGTCGCCGCATGGGTGCTGGCAAGCGGAATGAGCAGGCGCTCCGACATGGGCAACGAACTGAGCAAGGGAGCGCAGGTTCTCGAACGGCGTCCGACCGGCTCCGCTCAACTGGTTTCCATTGAACCGTTCCCGGAGATGGATGGAGAGATGTGCCAATGGACGGCCGCTTCGGCCAGTTCCACGATGGCCGAAGCTCTGGCCCAAGAGCGAATGGCGGCGCTTCGCGCTCCGGCCGCCGACACCGGCGCGGAAAAATCCGTGGTACTCGACCGGAATCCGGCGCGCTCCATCCGCGATCCGAACCCCTCCTTCAGCGCCATCGCCGTGGAGCCTAACACCAATATGCTGGCGATCACGGATGAAAACCTGTTCCGCGTGATGGAATACAACCGCAACGACAACACGCCGCCCAGTTCGAGGATGACCGAGCCGAAACGGGTCGTGGGCGGAAACAAGACCAAGGCCGAGATGATGTGCGGCGTCTATATCGACCCCAAGACGCTCGATATGTACGTCGTCAACAACGACACGCAGGACTGGCTGTCGATCTTCTCGAAGAACGCCGTGGGCAACGTGCCTCCGGACCGCGTGCTGGCTGTTCCCCACGGAACGTTCGGAATCGCCGTCGATGAGGGCAAAGAGGAGCTCTTCCTCACCGTCCAGCACAACAACGAGGTGATCGTGTACCGCAAGATGGCCGCCGGCAACGAGAAGCCGCTGCGCGAGCTTTACGGCGACGATACGCATCTCGAGGACCCGCACGGAGTTGCACTCGACACCAAAAACAACCTGATGTTCGTCACCAACCACGGCAGCGTCTCCTACCGGGGTAAGGATGCCAAGGGCGCCCGCGGATACGAGCGCGGCTCCGGAAAGTTCGGGCCGCCCTCGATCACCGTTTACCACGCCGACGCCAAAGGCAACACTCCCCCGCTGCGGGTCATCTCCGGACCCAAGACCGGCCTCAACTGGCCCATGCAGGTCACGCTCGACGAGGAGCGCGGAGAAATCTATGTCGCTAATGACATGGATCATTCTATCGAGGTCTTCAAGACCACCGACGAGGGCGACGTTGCGCCGACCCGCATCATCAAAGGACCCAAGACGCTGGTGAAGAATCCCACCGGCGTCGCTCTCGATCTCAAAAACAAGGAATTCTGGGTGGCCAGCATGGGCAACCACACTGCTACCGTCTTTCCGCTGGACGCAAATGGAAACGTCGCTCCCAAGAGGGCCATCCGCGGCGGTCCGGCCGATGAGCTGTCGCTGATGATCGGCAATCCCGGCGCCGTCGGTTACGACACCAAGCGCGATCAGATCCTGGTTCCCAACTGAGTGGCCCATCCGCAGATTGCGGTCTTCGCCAGGTTGGCGAAGGGCGGCGACATGCCGAAGCGTCTGATCGCGGGCCAGTCCACCAAACTCAGCCGCACCATGCACGACATCCGCTACGACGAGGTTCACGACGAATTCTACGCTACGAATCCGTTCGCGCAAGCGATCCTGGTTTTCGCGGGAGACGCCAACGGCGACGCGGCCCCCAAGCGGATCATCCAGGGGCCCAAGTCCCAAATGTCCGGCTCGGACCGCCTCGAGATCGATCCGGTTCACAACGAAATCATAGTGCCGATGGGTGACTCCATCGCCGTTTATCCCATGAACGCCAACGGCGACGTGGCCCCCCTCCGTGTGATCAAGGGACCCAATACCAGATTGAAGCAGGCCACCGCCGCGGCGGTCGACCCGGTGAACAATGTTTTGGTTGTCGGTCTCAACAGCGGCGATTCCGGGCAATCCTCGGCGGGGCAGGAACCGAACGGCGCTTTGTTGATCTTCAACCGCACCGACAATGGCGACGTGGCGCCCCGCGCCGTCATTAAGGGACCCAAGTCCGGCATTACGCGCATCAACCAGATGGCCGTCTATCCGCCTCGCAAGCTCATCGTCGCCGCGCAGCCCGGCCCCATCGAGGTGATGGAGCCGGAGGGTGCCTACGTCGGTATCTGGAGCATCAACGACAACGGAGACGTCCCGCCGCGGTACGTCATCAACGCCAATGCCAAGACCGGGATGAAGAAGCCTCGCGGCGTCGTCCTCGATCCCAGGCACAAGGAGTTGATCGTCGCCGACATGCGGCTCAACGCCGTCGTTACGTTCTACTTCCCGGAGATTTTCTAGGGAATTTTGATCGCAGGTGTAACCACGGCATGTGTTCCATGCCGTGGTTATCTCTGCGCTGTTAGAGTCTACGCCTTCGGTAAAGCTGCCTACCGCCTCGCCAGATACCCGCTCAAATCCGATTCCAGCTCCGCATAGCTAGTCCGGAAAAGCTGACGCAGCGCATCCGCCATGGTCTTGCCCTGGCCCAGCACCTTCAGCAAGTGCGCCAACTCGTAGGCTCCGTACTTATCCTGGATCAGTGCTACGGCCGCCTGCGATTCCGCGTAGGCCACGGCGGCCTGCACCGTATTGAATTGCATGAACGAGCCTTCCAGCCGGTCGAGCGGTATCTGCTTCGATTGGCCGTAGAGTTTCCCGAGCGTCGCCGCGGATACGGCGGGTTTCTCGCCGCTTTCCACCTGCGCCAGTCCTTCGTTGAACCAGGTCGGGCAGCGCCCTTGCACCTCGCGATGGACAAACGAGTGGACCATCTCGTGCTTCAACACTCGCGAGAGTTCCGCCGTCATGCTGCTCAGGCCCTGAACCGGGACGCGAATCTTCCCGTCGTTGAGCGCGCCCACCCAACCCGGTACGCGCGTGATGTCGGCGAACTGCTGCGCGGGATAGAGGATCACGACGATCGGCTCGCGCGGCGAAAAATCGAGCGCCGCTTCCAGATCCCGATAATGCTGCTCCATCGTCTCCAGGATTTGACGGCTGAAGGATTCCGAGATCTCCGAGCCTTCCCGGCTCAGCGTGAAGTGATTGCTTTGCGCCTGAACGAACTTGCCCTCGACGTCCTCCTCCTTTTCGGTTTGCTCGATCAGCTCCTGCAGCTTCGGATCGGGATGCAATGAGTTCGCTTGCCTCCAGTATCGGTTTGCTCTCTCCGGACCTTCCAGATAGTAGAAGGCGTAGCCGAGCAGCGTCAGCACATAGGGTGACTCGGGCTCCAGGCTCTGCGCCAGGATCAAATGATTGCGTGCTTCGGTATACTGCTGCCGCACGATGTCGAGGTGCGCCGAAAGGATCAACGCGTTCAGGTCTTGCGGCGATAGACGCAGAGCCTCTTCCGCATACTTGCTGGCCGTGCCGGATCGTTGCTGCTGCGCCTCGAAGGCAGCGGCCACCAGATAGGAATTCACCGCGTTCTGGCGCTCCAGTTGCCCCTTTCCGGCCAGGGAGACGACCGATTGGAGCCGCTCCTCGTCGACAACGTTGTTTCGGATCACGCCTTCGGCATCCTTCTGCGGCACGCGGATCTCGACGGCCAGCGCTTTGGTGAACTTACCGCTGGGCGTCTCCACATCGGGCGGGCGCTTGGAAGGCGACGGCGCAGCATCGTTCTTTTCGATCGTCTCAACGAGAGATTTGGGAAGCGAAACCCGCCCGCCTTCTCCCTCATAGAAAACCTTGTCGCCTTCTTCCATGACCGACTCGGCCACGATCCGGCGTCCGTTCTTCAAGATGATGGTATCGGCCCGCGACTTTCCAGCGCCGGGGAACAGCAGGCATGCGAAGGCGAGCAGTGCCGCAAGCGCTTTCCGGCTGCCGCCATTGATTGGACTCTTCGTCATTTATTGCCGTCCACGCTCGCCCACAGATACCATGCCGCCACCGAGCGATACGGCCGCCATCGGCGTCCCAATCGCTCCAGAGTGCGAGCCGCGGGCATGCGCCCGAAACCATAGGCGCGCTGCACGGCTTTCAGTATACCCAGGTCGTTCAACGGCAGCACGTCCGGCCGGCCCAGCGTAAAAATCAAAAACATTTCGGCTGTCCAGCGACCGATTCCCTTCACCTGCGTCAGGTGGCTGACGACATCTTCATCCTCCATGGAGGCCATGCTCCGCAGCCGGAACGAGCCGTCCACGACACGTCCCGAGAGGTCCCGGAGATACGATATTTTTTGCGGCGATAGGCCCGCCGCGCGGAGCCGTTCGTCCGGAGTGCCTTGAATCTCCTCGGGCGTCGGAAAGCGCCGAGTTGGATAGAGCTCACGGAAACGGCCCAGGATCGCCGCCGCCGCGCTGCCTGCTAGTTGCTGATAAACGATGGCCTCGACCAGCGAGCGAAAATAATGGTTGCGCCGCGCCATCGCAAGCTGGCACGGCCCGATGCGGGCGACCAGAGCGGCCATCACCGGATCGGCTCCCGCCAGTTCCGCTGCCGCATTCCGCAGGAAAGGCTCGGTTTTCAAATGTGTCTTGGTATCGAAAATCATGGCGCCTTGATATTCTTATACCGCAATGTAGCATAGTATTTGCGGTGGAAGCTATCCGGCCGAATACGAACAGGCACTCCGGCCTGTCCCGATACAAGCCGGAGGCCTGTACCTACCTGGAGGCTCCAGTGCGAACCGCGATCGCTCTTCTGTTAGGTGTATGGCTGGCCGGAACGCTCCTGCTGGGAGGAGTGGCCTCGGAAAACTTCTTCATGATTGACCACCTGCTCGCGCCCGGCTCCCATCGCTCGTTCCAGCGGGACGCCGCGCAACTGGGTCCGGCCGAGGCGCGCGTCATGCTGCGCTACGTGTCGTCGGAGTTGAATCGGTTTTACTTCAACGTTTGGGGATGGTTTGAACTGGTTCTCGGCGCGCTGCTCCTTCTACTGGCAGCGCAACGTCTGAAACAAAGAAGCATAACCATCGGATTTTCCGCCATGCTAGCGATTGTCGCGGTAATGCTCTTTTACATCACGCCCCGGATAGTCGATGTGGGCCGCAGCCTCGATTTTGTCCCTCGCGATCCGCCTCCGCCCTCGCTCGCCCAGTTCGGCATTCTCCACGCCGCATATAGCATTCTGGACCTCGGAAAGCTCGCGATCGGAATCTGGTTGGCGGTGGTTCTGGTGCGGTCGGAGAGGTCCGCCGTCGAACCGAGCCGCCCTTCGACAGGCTCAGGGCCGTGAGCGAAGTCGAACGGCGACCGAAAGGGAGCGGTCCGCGCCGGCTAACACCCGGAACCGCTCCCTCTCGGTCGCGGCTCGGTTCCCCTACACCAATTTCTTCCCCGGCATCGGCGGCGCGCTCGCCAGCAAAAACTCCACGTGCGAGGATTTCCAATCGGCCTCTTCGCCGAGCCGCGCCAGCACGATCACGCACCCCACCTGTTCGCCGACGGTGCGGAGCATCTCCATCTCGCTGCCCGAGTGCGCGTGCGGCTGGCGATGCTGGACGTTGATGACCCCGACCACCTGGTCGCGGGAGATCACCGGGACGGAAATGAATGCCTCGAAGGTATCCTCGGGGAGGTTCTTGAAGAAATGAAACCGCGGGTCCTTATTGGCTTCGCGCGGTATGGCAACCATGCGGCGCTCCTTGGCCACCCATCCGGTGAGACCCTCTCCCATCTTCAATCGAATCCGCCCGATCTCGGAAGGATGTGGATTGTTCGAGGCGCACAGAACCAGCTCCCCGGAATCGATCAGATAGATCAGGCAGGAGTCGCAGCGCGTGGCTTCGACGACCAGGGCCACGATCGCCTGCAGCACCTCCGGCAGGCTCATCTTGCGCACCATCAGACGGCTGATTTTCTGGAGCATCACCAACTGCTGCTCGGTACGCTCCAGCCGCAGTTCCAGGTCCTGAAGTTTCTTGGTTCCCGCCACGTTTCCTCCGCTCACCGGGATATTCGCCCAGTCTTCCACGATAACCCGGCCAAGCCTTTTGTGAAAGCGAAATCGGATTTGCGAAATCCGAGCCGCCCTTCGACAGGCTCAGGGCCGTGAGCGAAGTCGAACGGCGACCGGAAGGGAGCGGGTCTCCTACGAATCGAAGCATCGCTCCAAGTTGCCCGCTCCCTTTCGGTCGCGGCTCGGATGAGGCACAGAAGTTGCAATCAACCCGCGAGCGATTATAATGTTGGTCTCCAATCTATCGGCGGATCGGATCGAAACTAACTGCATCGGGAGGACTGAAGTATGAAGACCGGAGTCGCGCGTCCGCTCACCCTATTGTTATTTCTCTTTGCAGCCGGCTCTAGCATCGCAGCGGCTCAACAGAACGCCCCGCCGGCGGCCCCGGCGCCTCCACCGTTGGTACTGACGAGCACGGCTTTTGCCGACAGCACCCCGTTGCCCACCAAATTCTCCTGCGCCGCCCAGCCCGCCGCAGTGTCCCCGCCGCTCCAGTGGAGCGATGTGCCGAAGGAAACTGTCAGCTTCGCCCTCATGCTTCACGATCTGGAACCGCGTCCGCGCAAGGGTGTCGACGATATTCTTCACTGGATGATCTACAACATTCCCGGCGACGCTCGCCAGCTCCCCGAGGGCGTTCCGTCCGGCGCCCAACTGAAAGACGGTTCCATGCAGGCGAAGAACAACGCCGGAGATCCCAGCTACCGCGGGCCGTGCGCCGGCCCCGGCCTCGCGCATCACTATACTTTCGAGCTGTTCGCGCTGGATCAAAAACTGGATGTGCCGCCCGGCGCCGCTCGCTCCGATGTTTGGAAGGCGATGGATGGCCACATCGTCGGACACGCCGTCCTGATCGGGCTCTTTCACCGATAGCCTCCGCGCCGGCTCTCTTTCTACTTGGGCGGAATTCCGCTCCGATGCGGCATCCGAACCTGCGGCAGACTCTTCGCGTCCATGACCGCGTCTTCCTTGATGAAGCCGTTCAGATGGAGCAGGTACGCCGTCACCGCGTACACCTCGTCCGCCGTGAGCGAACCCGCTTCCTCACCCAGAGGCATGGCCCGTTTGATGTAGTCCCAGATCGTCGTCGCAAACTGACGGCTTACAACCACGCCTTTTTCACCCGCCAGCAGCGGTGCTTTGCCTCCTGAAGGCGGATGCGCGCGCAACGGCCACTGATACTTTCCGTCGGCCCCGTGGCACTTGGCGCAATGTAGCATCCAGACCTTAGCGCCGACTTTGGCTGTCCCGCTTCCCGGCGGAAGCTCCTTCCCCTCGGGTCCGATGCCGGTGTCCCACGCCCGCAGTTCCTCGGCGCTGAGTGTCTTGCCCAGATTATAAGTAGGCATCTGCGCCACCGCCGCGACGGATAAAAGCGCCATCCCCGCCACAACAAAAATCAATCGAAGTAGCATTCCGATCTCCCTTCATAGTCGTTAACAGAAGCTGTTGCAGAATCTCCTGGGAGCCTAGTAAGGGCACGACTTCAGTCGTGCCGATGGAATGGGAGTAAGGGAGGGCTTTAGCCCCTGAGGTCCGTCCTTGGCCCTCAGCGGCTGAAGCCGCATTCCAGAGAGCCTCTGTTCGGCACGGTTAAAACCGTGCCCTTACAATACCTTAAAAACAGGTTATGCAACCGCTTCTAGCCGTTGCAGGACCGATCCTTTCCATCAGGATTGAGACGCACCGCTGCCGCTGACGTACCCGGCACCGCTGGCGGTGTCATGTGAGGCCCGAACGCCGCCTGGTAAACACTCCCATCGCGAGTAATCTTCCAGGGTTGCGTGCCGCTGAACCGCTCGCCAGCGGATTCGCTCGATTTCCACGCCTCCGGATTGTCGCCGAACTTCTTGCGTATTTCCGAGAGCAACACCTGAGTGCGACCGCGTTCGTCCGTGCAGCGCGACTCGATCACGCACTCTTCTCCGTTCCAATTCCACGGTAAGCGAAAGCGCGTGTGCGCCAAACGCAGCACCGGCTCCTGAAGCTGGGCGTCCTTCCACGTGCGGCCGCCGTCGGTGGTTACTTCGACCCTGCGGATGGCGCCCCCGCCGGTCCAAGCCAAGCCGCTGATCTCGTAAAGCCCAGGACCCGGCAACCGTTGACCGCCGGATGGAAACGTGATGAGGGATTTCGGCTCGAACGCGCGTTCCCCGATCATCTTGCCGTCGGGCCCTTCGCGGAATCCAAGATCGTCCTTGGCCATATAGGCCCGGTCCACCACTTTGATTCGCCGCAGCCACTTGACGCTGTTGTGCCCCGCCCAGCCGGGGACGATCAATCGCAGCGGGTATCCGTTCTCGGGACGCACGGCCTCGCCATTTTGCGCGTAGGCCACGATCACGTCCTCCATCGCTTTTTCCAACTGAAAGCTCTTCGCCCGCCTGGCATGTTCGCCGCCTTCCGCGTAAATCCAGCTCGCTCCTTTCTGTACTCCAGCCTCCTTCAGCAACAGAGAGAGCAGCACTCCGGTCCATTCCGCGCAGGAGGTCGCGCCATGCATCATCTGCGCCGTTTCATGGAACTGGATGAAGTTCCGTTCCAGCAGGCCGCCGTTCCCGGTGCATTCGAGCCAATGAATCCGGGATACCGAGGGCAGGCGCTGCAACTCCTCTAGCGTGAAAATCATCGGCCGGTCCACCATTCCGTGGATCACCAGACGATGTTGCCGCGGGTCGATCTCCGGCAGAGGATACGGTGCGCTGGCGTCCACGAAGTAATGCAGCGGGTTGGGTGTGATGATCCCCTTCAAGTCCTGCAGCGGAGTCCTCGACGGCGCGAAGATCAGATAGGGAGTAGTCTCCGGCGTCGTATCCTTCGGCTGGATGGGCCAGCGCGATAATGTCTCGAACGGGGAGCGCTCGCCGTAGGCGCGGCTGTCTTTGGAGAGCGCCTTTTGTGCTGGGGAGGATTTTTCGGAGCCGACGGTCTGTCCGCTCACGGACGTTATCGCTCCCACGGCCAATCCGGCGAGCGCGGCGCCTTCCCTCAGGAATCGTCGACGGCTGCTTTCTTTGGAATTCATCATTCACCTCCTGGGATCTTCCGCCGCCCATTTTACGCCAATTTTCCACCAGCGCACCGTCCTACTTGTATGAACAGGGGAAGCTGGCGTATGCTGTCGGGCAAACCAGAAGCGCTCCGTCGTAGATCCCGGTTCGGTTCTGCGATGGGCAACGGTTTCAACAGAGTTTTCCGGGCGGGAGATGTAACGATGCCAAGAATGAAATTTTTTGAAGCGATCCTTCTCGTCCTCGGGGCGATTCACCTTCTGGCGAGACCGGCCTCTGTTGCGGCACAATTCTCTTCGTCGGCGACAACCACCGTAGGGGTGAGCACAAAGGAAGCAGGCGCCGGCGAAACGTTCAAGGCGAGGCTTACCACGGTGCCGATCGATGCGACCATGATGTTGAAAATTGCGGGGTCCGGATCGCTCACGGCGGTGCTGGCCGGCAAGAGGCTCACCATCAACGGAACGTTCGAGGGCCTGCGCTCGCCCGCCACGGTCGCGCAGGTTCACCGAGGGCCTAAAGGCATTCGCGGCCCGGTGGTCTTGGACCTGATCGTTTCGAAGGCAACGAGTGGCTCCATCAGCGGCTCGCTCGAGCTGACCCCGCCGCAGATCGACGACCTCAGGAATGGCCGCCTCTACGTCCAGATTCACTCCGAGCGAGCCCCCGACGGCAATTTGCGGGGCTGGCTGTTGCGGTAGGTGTTAGGTGAAAGGTGTTAGGTGCAAGGTGTCAGGAGCGGAGGAAGTAAACCTTATGTGTGTTGCGAATCTCCGAAACCGGAAACCTAAAACCTAACACCTTTTACGAGGAGCTGACGATGTTCAAATCGAACGCATATCGACTTCCGGCGGGTGCAGCGATGGGAGCGATTATAGCCCTGCTCGGCATTGCTATTGCGGCTGGCCAGCAGCCCTCGGCGACCGGTATCTACACCGCGGAGCAATCGAGCGCCGGACGCGCCGCCTATCAAGCCAACTGCGCCGGCTGTCACCAGACCGATCTCCGAGGCAGCGGCGAAGCACCTCCTTTGGCGGGCAGCAACTTCATGAATGCCTGGAGCGGACGCACCGTGACCGACTTGTTCGATTTCATCCGTACGTCCATGCCGCTTGACAACCCCGGATCGCTCGCAGAACAAGCATATGTAAATCTCGTCGCGTATATTCTCCAGACCAACGGAGCGACGCCCGGCCCCCGACCACTCACGCCAGCGGCGGCGGTCGCAATCGGCTCAGTCGCAAAAGGCCAGGCAGCTTCCGCGCAGCCGCAAACCGCGCCGCAACCTCCAACCGCACAGGCTCCCCTGCCGGCGCCCGAGTCACCCCGCGGCCTCACTGTCACGGGCGAAGTGAAGAACTACATCCCGGTCACCGACGAGATGCTGCTCCATCCCGATGGCAGCGACTGGCTGATGATCCGGGGAAACTACCAAGCATGGAACTACAGCCCGCTCGCCCAGGTCACACGCGCCAACGTGCAGGACTTGAAGCTCGCCTGGGTCTGGGCGATGAACGAGGGCGGATGGAACGAGCCGACTCCTCTCGTTCACAACGGCATCGTCTATCTGGTAAATACCGGCAATGTCCTGCAAGCGCTCGACGGCCGCACGGGCGAGCTGATTTGGGAAAATCGCATTGGTCCCGATGCGCCGGGCGCCGGCAATGCTGCCATGCGCAATCTCGCCATATATCAGGACAAAGTTTTTATGGCGACCACCGACGCGCGGCTGCTGGCGCTCGATGCGCGCACCGGAAAGGTGGTATGGGAATCCGTCGTGGCCGACCACTCCAAGGGCTTCGGCAATTCGAGCGGACCGATCGTGGTCCACGGCAAGGTCCTCCAGGGCACCAACGCCTGCGACCGCTACAAGGAGAAGGAGAGCGACCAGGGCTGCTTCATCACCGCCTTCGACGCCGCCACGGGCAAGCGGCTCTGGCGCTTCAACACGCTGGCGCGGGAAGGCGAGCCGGGCGGCGACACCTGGGGCAAGCTCCCGAACATGCTGCGCGCCGGCGGCGAAACATGGATCACCGGCAGCTACGATCCCGAGCTGAACCTGACCTACTGGGGCGTGGCGCAGGCCAAGCCGTGGATGCAGGCCAGCCGCGGCACCAAGGTCCAGGATCGGGCGCTCTATACCAGTGCGACGCTTGCCCTCAACGCGGACGACGGCAAACTCGCCTGGTATTTCCAGCACGTAGCGGGCGAGACGCTCGATCTCGACGAAGTGTTCGAGCGCGTCCTGGTGGACGACGGCAGCCGCAAAGCGGCGTTCACCATCGGAAAGGTCGGTCTGCTCTGGAAGCTTGACCGCAAGACCGGCGAATTCCTGGGCGCCCACGAAACCGTCTTTCAGAACGTCTTCACTGCAATCGATCCCAAGACCGGCATGCCCACCTACCGCGCCGACATCGGCGAGCAGCGCGTTGGCGAGTGGATACCGTCGTGCCCCGGCACGCAGGGCGGACACGATTGGCAGGCCATGAGCTACCATCCGGGAACCGGGTTGCTCGTCATCCCGCTCAGCCAGAGCTGCATGGAGATGTCCGGGCGTCAAGTCGAATTCAAGGACGGTTCCGGCGGCACCTCCGGCGACCGCCTCTTTTTCGAGATGCCCGGAACGGACGGCAACGTCGGCAAGCTCGCCGCCTACGACGTAAAAACCATGAAGGAAGTCTGGAGCCGCGAGCAGCGGGCCTCATTCCTGACCGCCGTGCTTTCCACCGGCAGCGGCCTCGCGTTCGTCGGCGATATCGACCGCTACTTCCGGGCTTATGACGTGAAGACCGGCGAGGTGGTCTGGCAGACGCGGCTGGGGACTTCCGTACAGGGGTTTCCGGTAACGTTCAGCATCGGCGGCAAACAATACATCGCCGTCTCCACCGGACTCGGCGGCGGCAGCCCGAGGAATGTGCCTCGAACCATCATGCCCGACGTTCACCACCCGCTCACCGGCAATGCGCTATATGTCTTCACGCTGCCGGAGAAGCAGTAGCGCGCCCTGCGTCGATTCGGTCGGCGTCCTCCGGCTTTGGGTACTCGATTGCCGCCGCCGGCTTTGTACCACCCCCTTGCCGGCAGACTCATTTTTTGGGTAGTGTCTTACTTTGAATTTTCTGGACTGTAAGGGCACGGTTTCAACCGTGCCGCAACGGCGAATCTCACAGCGGTTTTAACCGCTGAGGGAGGACCTCAGGGGCTAAAGATCCGGTTGGAGGCTGGCTTGTTCGGCATGGCTGAAGCCATGCCCTTACGTCAAACCGAGACACTACCCATTTTTTTGGTTTCTTTTTATCGGATTTCTGGTTACAATATCTTGATCAATCTTCCCCCAGGCGGGGGTACCGAAACGAGGAGAGAACAACAATGAAGCGAAATGGGAATTTCCTGTCCATGTTAGTCATGGGGGGAGCTTTGATGATTGGCGGGCTGATGTTGAGCCAGGTCTCGCACGCGCAGGGAAAGTCATGGGAAGGCACCGTTAGCGACGCCATGTGCGGAGCGAATCATAGCGGAAAGCCTGCCGACAAGTGCACCATGGGCTGCGTGAAAAAGGGCAGCGACTATGCCCTCGTCGTCGGAGACAAGGTCTATACGCTGAAAGGCAAAACGGAAGGTCTCGACAAGCTGGCTGGCGCGAAGGCCAAAGTGACTGGCAAGATGGACAAAGATACCATCACCGTAGAATCGGTCGCAGCCGGAAGCTAATCCAACCGAAAATCCACTGTCACGTTTGATTTACGGCGGCCATGTCCGTGGTGTGTAACCGCGGTTATGGCCGCTTTTTCTATTTGCGAACGCCGTGCCTTGCCGGGAGGTTTTCGAAGGATGGGCGAAACGCTCGCGACGCAGGCGGTCTTCCTCACGGGCGGCACCGGCTATATGGGCCGCCGGTTGATTGCGAGGCTCCTGGAACGGGGCCACGCCGTGCGCGCGCTGGTGCGTCCAGGCTCGGAGAGGAAACCGGGTTTGGAGAGAAGCGGTCCCGCCGTCTGCACCATTGTTGTAGGAGATGCTCTCGACAACGCTTCGTATTCGGCGCAAGTCCCGCCCGCCACCACGTTCGTCCACCTTGTCGGAGTCTCCCACCCCAGCCCTTGGAAGGCGGAACAGTTCCGCGCCGTGGACTTCGTTTCCGCCCAAGCCGCCATCGCGGCCTCGTTTGATGCCGGCATCCGCCATTTTGTCTATGTCAGCGTGGCACATCCCGCCCCGGCCATGAGGGCCTATATCGAAGTCCGCTCCGAGTGTGAAGCGCTGATCCGCGCGAGCGGGTTGAACGCAACCATTCTGCGCCCCTGGTATGTCCTGGGCCCGGGCCATCTCTGGCCGTATCTCCTCTTGCCTGTCTATTGGCTCTTCGAGCGTCTGCCCGCCACGAGCGATGGCGCCAAGCGGCTTGGTTTAGTGACGCTCGATCAAATGCTCGGCGCGCTGGTGGCCGCCATTGAAAACCCATCCGAGGGCGTGCGCGTTTATGAGGTACCCGATATACGGCGGCTCGGAACCGTGCCGTCAGGATTGTGATAGAGCGGTACAAACGGATTTGGCTGCTGCAATATCCTCGCTCTTTTCTCTATCCCCCGTTTCCTGCATGGGTTTTTCGCATTTGTTTCTTGCCCGGATTTTTTACCAAGCGCGACACACCGCCGAGCTTTCTTCTGGCTGGTTCTGCGGTCACCAATTCATTCCACCCGCGCGGCAGCTCATCGCCTCTTACCGGAGGATTCCCCTTTCCTGCGCGACGCAGAATTCGCAGCGTCTCGCCACGGTCGGCGCGGCTGGACCTCTCCCGGAAATACTCCTCCGTACGTAAGGCCGAGAGTTTTTCCGCCACTGCCACGTTGATCAACTGGTTCAAAGCCACTCCTTCTAGTTGCGCTGTTTTGCGTGCTTCTTCCAGCAACGAAGGTTGCAGCCGCAGTGCAAAATTGCTCCGTCTCATGACATGGATCTCCTAATCCGTTCCAGCGCCATTGCCGGAAGGATCACGCCAAAGGCAAACCTCCGGCGCGCCTCACTAGAGCAGTTCTCGAGATGGTGTAGACCAACCCAGAACGCTCGTCGGAAGCCCCGGTAGGGGCGGCAGACACTAGCCCACGGCGCAAGCCGTGGGTAAGCAGCGCAAACAGCCGACCAGCCCCGGAAGGGGCGAAAGACATCTCGCGGGATTATCTGTCGGCCCTCCGGGGCTTATCGCCTCCTCCGCGGTAAACCCATGGCTCACGAGTCTGTGTGAAAACCTTGATATGTCGTCAGGGCACGACTTCAGTCGTGCCGTAAAATCAATGCTTGTAACGCGGCTTTAGCCGCTTAGGTACGTCCTTCGGGGTTATCACACACACTCTCACGCCATGGGCTAGACTCTGTCGCTCCTCCGGAGTTACGAGCGGAGTCCATCCGACTCCCACTTTCAATTGCACCCGAGGAGAAATCAGCTTCAGTTCTCGCTGGGGCTGCGTGATGCGGTTTTTTTTAGGGACTGCCCCACGGTGGAAGGAGGTTGCCGTGGCGAGTGCTTGCCCGCGCTATTTCTTCATCGCCGCGTAATGCTCCACGATCTGCGTGGCCGCCTTCAGGCTTACATCGCAACTCGTGTCGTTGACTCGGCACTGGGCCAGCGTCAAGCCGCAACTGCAAATGCACTTCTGCTCGTTGAGCTGGCGCAGGACCGTCTTCTTCTGCTCGGGAGACAGCTTCGAGAAATCGACGCCGGGAAGCTCGGTCGCGTTCTGGGCATTGCTGAGAAAGACCTGACCCTGGTCCTCGAAGGTTTCGACCTTCGCCTGAACGGGCATCTGCAGCAGCACGCGAATCTCCGTCTCGTAAAGAGCCGGATTCCGCAGCCCGATGTGCTTCTGCACCACGCGTCCGTTGGTATCCACCAGGAATGAAGTGGGCAGTCCCATCACGCCGCCGAATTTCTGCTCCAGCTCCGGCGTGGAAATGGCGACCGGATAGTTCATCTTGTGTTGCAGCACAAAGCTCTTCACGTCCGCCACCGGGCCGGTGTCGTTGGAGAAGCCCACGATCTGGAGCTTCCCTTCATACTTCGCCTGAAGTCGAATCAGATCGGGCAACTCTTCGCGGCACGGCGGGCACCACGTGGCCCAGAAGTTCACCAGGATTACTTTGCCGCGCCAGGCGTCCGATGAGAGCGCGCGGCCCTCGATGTCCTGGACCGTGAATTGCGGCATGGGCACAGGATTCTTCACAAATTTGACGGTCGCGACCTCGCCGCCGGAACTGGTTGGGGCGCCCGGCTCCGAGCCGCCGGCCTTCGCGTCCGCCGCCGCGGTTGGCGGTGGTTGCGACCCATACCGGCGGATATCCCTCACTCCCAGGAACAGCAAGATCGCTAGAGCGAAGACGACTACCGAGATGAGGATCGCTTTGGTCATCCGTTATCCAAAAACTTCCGTATTGTTCCGCGCCAGGGCACGCTGAGGTTTCGCCTCATTATACGACAGATGCGGTGAAACGCGCCGGTTCCCGGCGAAATCCCGGATGAATTTCCTGTCGCTGGCAGCCTGACTCGCGGCTTTCCTGGCAACTCCGTCCATCCTACGACTTGAAGCTGTCTCATAAATGGACTTCTTGTGGCAACCGAAAGGGCACGGCTTCAGAGTGTGTGTGAAAACCTCGATTTTACGTCAGGGCACGACTTCAGTCGTGCCGTAAAATCAATCCTTGCAGCGCGGCTTTAGCCGCTGAGGTGCGTCCTTTGGAGTTTTCACACACATTCT
>ORMF010564894.1_pt1 | contig 25059 bp, 26 predicted proteins | sample 1779871 | NCBI WGS metagenome assembly ORMF01 (sample SAMEA104232316, study PRJEB22302) | groundwater metagenome | biome: forest; feature: aquifer; material: groundwater | place: USA | collected 2011-08-07 | depth 5.4 m | reverse complement strand
TCAGGGCGTTCTCCTGCTGGCCCAGGCAGTAGCGAAGGGGTGGTGAGAAGGACAGAAGGAAAGCTCGCCGTAGGGTTGAACCGGCGGCTAGGGTTTGGTCTTTTAATTTGTCGAAGGTATTGAAGACATCGTGGACTAGATGATCAGAGATGCCGCTGAGAAGACGGTGGCGGAGTTCGCTGTTGGTGAGCAGGGGATACAGCCATGTGATGGGCAATTTGTTATGGATAAGAACCATCATTGAGGATAAAAACAACGTTTGAAACAGTGGTGCGTCTCGTAGTTCTGGCCAGGCTCGCATCATTGCCTCCAGAACGTTGAGGGCGGTCTGCTGAGGGTGTGCGGCGTCGGCAAGGACGTTGAAAGGCACGTATCTGCCGTTTCCCCAATCGATGTAAATTAGTCGGTGGAAGGATTCTTCGTCCTTGAAATAGCCCTTTTGCGCAAGCCAACTGATGATGTCGAAGGAGAGATCGTGGTGGGGTTCGATTAGTCCCACGCCTGCGCCTCTTTTAAGTCTCTGTATGAACCACGATTGTAGTAACTTGCTCTTGCCGCTGCCTGAGCGTCCCCAAAGGGTCGCGTGGGCCTCTTGCTCACGAGGCGATAGCCGGTACTTTAAGAGATGCAGCGGCCCGTAGGTTCCTAAAATAAGATCGTTGGGGCCAGGAAAGCGTAGGTTCATGGTTTGTTGTTTTCCATGGGTCCAGGTAGCCTGATATGGTCTTGGGTGGGAGGGGCCGTTTTTAAGGTACTAGAGAAGCTCAGAGAGGAATTTGTTGAGACATGTGGCAAGAGTGTGGTTGGTCCTACACCGGCGACAGTCCACACCGGTTGCGATAGGATATGGCTGGCGCTTAAGTGTTGAATGTTGGCGTACCAAAATCGGGTTGTATCGATGTGGGATTTCTTGGCGACTTCTAGGGTGAGCTCCACAAGTTCCCGATCTCTTTTTTCGTTGGGGACAACTACCAGGATCGCTCGGTGTTCGCTTTTGTTATAAAGGCTTAGCTTTTCTGCCCAGCGTCTTCTGCTCAGAGTACCCATGTCTGCCTCCAGACAAAAGGATGCGTGCTGGCCTGAAGGTGCAGCCAGGGTGAAATAGGCGTCTGGGATAAGAATGTGATTGGCGTGCCTTTGTCGGTTCCCTTTAATGGCCTGGGCCCTGAGTTGTCGTTCCGTTCTCCATTCGATGATTTCAGCTCCAGAGTTGGGTGGTTGGGTGGCTTGAGTAATGTTGAGTCTTATGGTGCAGATGAAAAGGTGGTGGGCCACAAACAGGATACTGATTGGTGTCTCCTTGCGGATCAAGTCGGTTCGAGGAATATCCCACAGAGAAGCCATCACCTTTCTTCCCTCACGGCCCAAGGTAAAGAAGGACTGGCCTGAGCCTATTCCGGTAAGAGAGGGGAGTCTAGTTCGATTGAGGAGTCCAGACTGTGCAAGTCGGCTGATACGAGTATAGCCGTAGCTTCGGGCCGAAGGCTTGGGGAACATTGCCTTTAGGAATAGATCAGAGCTGAGTCCGTCATAATCATAAGCAAGACGCAGGACCTCAACATCCACCTTTGACAGTATGAGATGTTTATTTGGGGCAGACATAAGGAATGATAGTAGTGGGTACTTGGGGCAAAATCAAGAGGTATTTTTGCTCTAGGTCCCTCTTCAAAGAGTTCCAGGATACTGCCTGTATGGGTAATGGTTAGAGCTGTAGACTGGATTATGGGGACACAACCTGGTGGTGAAACAGGAATGTGCAAGGGCAGCGGGGCGCTGAGGTCCAATCTTACGAAATAAGGACAGGCACTGCGCTCCATTTCTGAAGTTGTAACTGTGGTGGTCCAGGTAGGGATTGACTCCCGTCGGCCTCCCCATCTAGAAGTCTGCTAGGTCGCAGGCGTAGAGTCAGAGAAATTCCCTGGGCCTCGGTCTGTCTTGCAGATACGACAAGCCCTCGTGACCCACTGGCAGGATGAGGGCTGGAACTAAGAACATCTCTTTGCTAGACTTCTTGATAGAAGTGGGGTTCAGTTGGGTAGGGGAGACACCAGTCGCCCCGACCATACTACACACCCCTCCAAACCGCTCTTGGCGGTCAAGCATAAAAAGGGGCGCATAATCGGTTTTCGGCGTAATGGACGTTATCTGCGCGCCTTCTACCATAATTCGGTCGAAGACTTCTCTCACGAATGCCCTCTGCATATCTTTCGGGCTATCGGCCCACAGATTCCCTACGTCACGAAGATAATAAACGGCTCTTTCGACATCCAACACTTCTCGCGGTTGGTCAACTTCAGCAAGGCGTTTCCTGATCGCTGTCGCTTCGCGCTTGTAACTAGCTTCTTCGATTTCACCGACCGCGTAGAGCTTCTGCCATCGCTCTAGCTCTCGGCGTAAAGTGGGTGCCTCGGACGGATCCTCAACCCGACGCTGCCTTCGGCGCAACTCTGCGACTACTTCGCCGATGTATTCGACTGGCAATCTGATTCCGCCCACATAGCTAGCGATCTGGCCCTCAAGGAGTTCGGCAGCCACCATTGGCTGTGAGCACGCATAGCGGCCGCGTCTGTGAGTCGTGGCGCAGCGGAGGTAGCGCTTATCCACCTTTCCCGCGGTGAGACCGACAAATGGAGACAAACAAGAAGAGCAGATGGCGACTCCGCTGAGAGGATAGGGTTGCCGTCCGAAAGGTCGAGAAGGTGGGGAGAATCTACGTCGCGACAGGACATCTTGTACCTGTGAGAAAGTGTCCATGTCAATAATGGCGGGATGCTTACCCTTTGCCACGATCTGTCCGCCTTTTCGCCGATAGCGGGCGACTTGGCCGGTGTAGGATACGGTCGTCAGCAAATCTCGAACGCTGGATTTGCTATGATGGTTACCATCGCGGGTGCGAAGTCCCACCGACGTGGCCCAGTTCGCCAAACGCTGAAGAGAATACTGGCCAGTGGCGTATCTGAGAAAAGCCTCTTTAATAAGGGGGGCGACGTAGGAATCGACTACGACAGCGCCTTCATAGTTCTTGAGATAGCCGAAAGGTAGTGTGCCGGTGAGTTCGCCCTGGCGCTGCTTTTCCGCCAAACCTGCCTTGATTCTTTCCACAATCGAGCCACGCTCAAATTCAGAAATCGCTGCGAGGATATTGCGGACGAGCTGGCCGGTCAGGGTGCTGGTATCAATACCTTCTTGGATGGATACTAAGGAAGCTCCTGCGCCCTCTAGCTGGTCGTAAATCTGCAAGAGATCTCGCATGCTGCGACCAAGACGGTCCAACCGCCAAAAAAGGACTCGCTCGAACTCATGATGGTTAGCGTCCTCAAGGAGCTGTAGGAGGCCGTCTCTTCCCTTCATGGCTTTGCCGCTGCGCCCAGCGTCCACGTAGACGTCGACAAGTTCCCATCCCTTCATTCGACAGTAAGCAGATATAGACTGCCGCTGGGCATCGAGGGAATAGCCCTCAGATGCTTGATCGGCAGTGCTCACTCTGACGTAGCCGACTGCTCTCAACGTTATTCTCCTGTTTTCTCCAATTTTACACCATCTCGCCCGAGTACGCTCTCCTGTTTCAAAACCGCCTCCACCATGTCCGCCAGCAACTGTACTAGTGTCAGCGAAGCGCTTGTTGGTCGGTTAGTTTCAGAGACGGTTCCAGAGGAAATGCGAGATGCCATCTATTATACCCTCGCTCCAATCAAAGCTATTGGAGAATCATGTCCTGGCGCCAGCCAGATCGGACGGGTGAGGCAGTCCACCGGGCTAAGGGCTTGCAGTTGTTGAAGATTCACCAAACGAGGAAACAATAAACCCATGCGCTGAGCTTCCCTTTGGGTAGCTTCAAGTCGGCGGGAGTTGGGATGTAGGGATTCATCGAATACGAACAGGACGAACAAGGAGTCGCTGCCCTGGTCAGCGGCACGGCGACTGAATTCGGCATATCGAGAAAGTTTGCTTGTCACTACCCGGAGGCTTTTCTGTGCCCGCTCCAATTCCAGAAAAAAACGCAACAGCTTACTGTTCTGCTCTAAGGTGAAGTATCCGTCTGGCACGAGATTTTTGTCTGGCATATTCAGAGCCAGTTCTTCAGCGGTTCTCCACTGGCGGAGGGTTAAGCCGAGGTCTCGAGAAGCCCGTTCCACTCGGACTCGTACATCGTTGATCGCTAACAAGTGGGGTAGGGAGCCCAGTTTGGTCATGTGACGGCGGAAGATCCCGTCCCCAAACTTTGCCCGGATTATCCGGTTGCCCATGTAGCTGCGGCGGCTGAGCAGATAGACCGCAGGTTCGTTGACGCTCTGTCTAGGAAGGCGGTCCAAGTAATGGTTTCGAACGAGCAGGGTAAGCCTACGTTGGGCTCGTGACGCTGCTCCTGAAGAGAATAAAGCTAGTCGAACGTGGTCAGCAACCAGGGCACGGTAACGCGCGATAAGTTCGATGATGGTAACATCGCGAGGCGTAAGTCGCATTGAGGATTTGGATTGGCGGGCCGTGCGGGGCCCGAGCGAACTATTAGTGAGGGAGGGCAATCCAGGCCCTTCAAGGCCCTTTTCGTAGGGGTTTTCTGTGCTTGCGGTAAGCACAGGTCGTGAGCACAATTGCGATGGAGCAAATCTAGGGGTCATCGTCCAGCACGCTCCAGTCCCAAGTTGTGTCGTTAGGGAGCTTCGGGGGGTTGCTCAGCTCAGCTTCTACCTCTTTTCTTGGACGGGCGTAGAGCTGACGGCTCCTGCTTCGTATGTATTCGAGTGCGGTAGGGTCTGGTGAGCCAACGGGGGGTAGAGTGGTTATGTCGAAGGCTGGTATAGTGATTCCGGCTGACTGAAGCTTTACGATGGCTTGGAACCGATTGAGGTCCTCCAGTTGCTCTGACGTGAACGGGCGTATGGTATTTGCTAGCCTGCGGCTGTCTTGTGGGCCGCAGCGGAATGCCACAATGGTGCCGGTGTTCCCCATCACAGCGTCGGCCAGGGCTTCGCTCCAGCCAGCGATAAATTGGGTTGACATCAGCAGGGTAACTCCCAGCTTACGACCTTCAGACCACAACGTGGGTAAACTTGCGCCCTTGAACCTGTGGCTCTCATCGCAGGCCAGGTAAGTCCGGGGGCGCAGGTTTTCTGGCAAGGCGAGGCGAGACAGGGCGGCGAGATGAAGCCGGGCAATTATAAGCTCTCCCAGCAGATCAGACTCTGCTAGAACCTCTGGCCCGCTCAAACCTATAAGGACTATCTTCCCCAGAAGGTCGGTGAAGTCGAGGCCATCGTTTCGGCAGACGATGTTACGGACCGCGCCTGACCTGTAAAAGGCACGGAGGCGGTACAGGACAGGTCGGACCAGCTCTCGTTGTGCACCCTTCGAGAGAGCGTCAAAATCGCTCCAGAATTCCAAAGCTACGGGATCGGCGACATGGCCGATTGCTCGACGCCGATAGGCCTGGTCAGTGAACAGCCGGGGGGCATCAAGTAGCGTGGCGTCTGGCAGTGAGCAGAGCGTTGCCGTGAGCGCGAAAACTGTATCAGCCATCCTGGTTTCGGACCAGTGATCCCGGAAGATCGAGCGTAGTAGGGAGAAGGTCGTCTGGATCATCGCTTCTCTGGATACTCCCCGTGGTGGCGCAAAGAAGGGAATCCCGATAGGAAAATCCGTATCGCTGAGGTCAATCATCACGACATCATCCCAGCGATCTCTGGGGATACCTCGTAGAGCCAGACCAGCCTCGAGGTCGTTGTGAGGGTCAACCACCCACACTCCTGGGCGGTCAGGCTCCGCGGTAAGTAGACTGAGTAACTGATGCATCAGGGTGCTCTTCCCGACACCAGTGCGACCGATGCAAATAAGATGGCCGGCGTCAAGGTCTTGGCGCGAAAGGTAGACAAACGGAGACTCACCACGCTGCGAATGTACACCCAGGGCAAGGCCCGGTTGTTTAAGGATGGAAAGGGGTAAGACGGTGGAGGGGTGCTTCAAAAAGGTGACGCCTGGCGTCGTGACCAACTCAGATGGCAGGTGCCACAGGGCGGCTAACTCGTCACCAGTAATAATAAGCGTTGGTGGCGCGTTAGTCTCTTCAGGGGTCAGTAAGCTTAGCTGTATCCCGCCGAAGCCTGAGTTGAATTGGCCCCAAAGGACGGCAGCTAAGCTTCCCGCGAGACTCCGGAGACGAGTTTTATCTGAGCCGAATAAGGCTACCTGGCCGATGACTTCAAAGAGAGGTCGTGCAAGTCTTTCTTCTAACCTTCGCTGTAAGCGGGCTTCAAACTTCGGCCCTCGAGGTAGATTGTCTCCCAGAAGCGCGATCAGATCCCATATAGTGCCTGAGAAGATCGCTCTTGTGATCTCCTTATAAGCCTTCTTATAGTTCTCGTTGTCTGTGGGCCTCGCAAGGAAACGAATTAGGACCCGATCGTTTGGGGACAGAGGCTGAACGGCCTCCAGCAAAGCGCTCATCGGGTCCGTTCCATTGAAGTCGTCGATGTCGCGCAGGGGTGCCCAAATGGGAGCACCAGTTCGATGGAGGACGGCTATAAGCGGTTCCTTTTCTGGAGAGAGTGACCCCTGAGACGGGGTGACGGCAACATCAGTCAATATGCCGTTGACACCCCGTTTCAGTAGTTCGATGGACTCCATATCAGAGGCGAGTACAAACTCGACCTTGTCTTGAGCTATGTGTATCTCCAAAGCCACGGTCGCGCTGGTGCTGAATATGGAGACGAAGAACGCTTTCCACGGCTCGGGATTAAGCGGTTGCCTCGGACCTGTAAGTTGGCAACGGTAGACGTGCGTTACGTGCTGCGTGGGTTCTTGTGGCGATGACTGTTGTACCCTATTCTTCATGGTTACGCACCCACCCACCACGGCTCGTGCAGGACAGCCTGAGCTACTGCATCGCGGTCCCATTCCCTCTCAAGCACCGGAGAATAGTAGACCTCGAGAATTTTGCAGACCATTACTAGGACCAGTAAGGTAATGGCCGCCAGGGAATCCAGCAAAACGATCTGCCATGCGGTGAGTCCAGCAACAAACAGAGTCATCGCAAAGCAGCCCAATGAGACCCGGAGGGGGACGTTGTCGGGATGCGCAACGACGGTGCGAGCAATAAGCTCGATGGTCTTGATAGTCAGCCAGATCAAGATGACGGCGATTACTATGGCGGGGGCGAGGCCTCCCCCGGCACCTGCCGCCGCCGCGTTTCCCAAGTCGCGAGAATGCATGAGTAACTCCTTTGGTCAAATTGCCACTGAACGGCGTGCGGTGTTTTTTAAGGTCAGGAGGCTCACTCCGGCCAAGACCAGGACCGCCGAAACCGCCAGGGTGGGGAGAGGAGATTGGCTGGGTACCAACTCGGAAGGCAGAGTTGCGGTTACACGCGACTGGGGATAGACAAGCCAGAGGCCAAGAGGAGCGCGCTGAACATGGTCACCGGTAACAGCGTCCTGCTCAAACAGAAACAGTTGCTTGTCCGTCCACTGTTTGCATAGTTTAGACGTTACGTCACAGATGGGATCGCTGATGGTGCGTCCCACGATACGCGTCAGGTCAGCACCACCTTCAAGCTGGGCAAGTTTCCAGTGGCGGACCGCTGGATGAGGAGGGCTGCCCGGTTTAGGCGTGTACCCTTCGAGCAGCATGTCCTCCCAGCCGCCGTTGGTTAGTTCGATCTGCCAGTCCTCCTTGTTGCCTGGGTTGTAGCAGAGACGAGCGAAACGGAAGCTCTGGCACTGCCCGTCGAAGGCCGAAATCGGCTCACCTAGCCATGCGCGGAAGCGAAGGTAGGCGTACTCAAGCCTCGCCCCACCCACGTTTCTCACGTTCCAGCCATTTCCGTAGACACTGTCCTTCTCCGGCGGTTCACTTCCAGCGGTTTGAAGTGGCGTGATAACCACGGGCCGAGGCATACTGGTCAAGATGCTTGAAAGCCCGGCCGCCAACCCAAGCACAATCAGAAGCGTTGCGACAACATACTTATGCATGCATTCGACCTCCCGCATGTAAAGTTCTGACCTGTTCTGCGACAACCCGCCGACTGCTCAAGGGGTCGAGGTTTCCGTTCTCGTTTGGTTTTCCAGGACGGCGCCGGCGGAGGCTCTTTTGTTGGAGGATACGTCGAATTGGGGCAGGCACGTCCGGCATGGGGTAAAGCACCGAGGTTTGTACCCAGTAGTAGCCAGGGAAGCGGGGGTCTGGGGTGCCGTTTCCACTGGTGAATACCGGGGTGGCCTTCGGGTAGACATTCGCAAGCCAGCGCCGTATTTCACGGCTGAATTCGATCCACACCTCGTTAACTGGCGGGAGAGGGACAGTGTAGACGATTGTAAAGGGCAAGTCGAAGTTTATTGGCTCCTCGATAGCCGCGGCGGATGGTTCGGTCAGCGCCAGCTTGGTGGCGTTCTGGGTTTCGATCAGGACGTTCTCCAGGGGCGCTGAGCCGCGCTGGGGCAGCCATCTGAGGCCTTTTCGCAGTATGCGCCACCAGGGAATTTCCTTCCCGATGGGGATGCTCCGACTGGCGAAGGCAAGGCCGAGATACGCGCCGTAGTCCCCCAGAGAGCGAGCAATCTCGACTAGGCTTGAGTTTCTACCGAAGTGGAACTGTGCCGCCAGCAGGCTTGCCAATGCGGTAGCTTGGAAACGGTCTTGAACATCCAGGGAGTAGGTGCGGGCGAAGAGAGATCGGTTGTCGACTAGAATGGCAGACTCAATGATCTTCTCCTGCCATAGTCTGAAGAACAGGTCGTAGCCGTCCCGAAGGCGATCGCGCTTGTCGAAATCATCCGGCAGAGTGCTGGCTGCGACGATGAAGCCCCGAGGCTGGCGAGCCTTAAGTTCGCGAAGGCCTTCTTCGGCTGGAATGCCGTGTCCGGTGCGCAGCCCTTGCAACCATAAGGTTTGGCCATCAACGAGGTCCGCGCGTACCAGAGCTTGGACAACTTTGTGCATCATGAGGTTGGCTGGCGGCTCCCATGAGCCGCGATTATCCTCGGCAATCTCATCGCTTCCGGCGTTGCCGATTGCGTTGCGGATCTCATCGGGGGAAGGGCTGACGTCGATGATGCCGTCACGCCCAAAGTCTGTGGGATCGGAGGCGGTGGCTCGGTTGAATTCGAACCGGCCCATCGTCAAGATGCTACGTGTTGCGCCCAGTCTTACACAGGCGTCACAAAGCTTGGGCAGAAAGAAGGTGGGGTAGGTTCCCGCTCCTAGTATGTTGGTTATCCTCTGTTTGTCTGACATTTAATCTTCTCCTCCGTTAGTGCGAGCGATTCTTGTTAAACGGTTCACTCGTTTACTATGGGCGACCTCGATAGCCTGCTCTAACGCTAGATTTGCCAACCTCTGGGCTAGTCTGGCTATCCTACGGTCTCTTTTTGTAGCTCTATTCAGATTATTCACAACCTCTTGGTTTGATCGAGTCATTAGAAACATCCTCCATAGTTTTCCGCTGTGTGTTCTTTGTAATCCACTTGGCTTCTGGCACCCGTTTAGTAAGCCAAACGGCTAATGCGATTTTTGATTGATTTAGATAATCCTCCTTTCATAAGAGAATTGGGTACCTGTCTTAATATTACTTGACGACGGGCGTTATCTGGAGCAATATATTGTCAGGAATTGTCTCAAAAAGAGTGGGGCATTTTATTGCAGGTGCTAACATAGGGTAACGTCAAGGCCGGTCGAACCGGTCTAAGCAGTCTAGCGGGGGAGAAGTTCAGTGTGGGTCGTTGTAGCATTCCCCCCAATGGTGATTCCTTGGGGAGCGGACCGTCCAAACGAATGCCCCAAATGCGGGTGTGAGGGGAGTGTTCATATTCATGAGCGCGTAACTCGAAATATCCCCTATTCATACAGCACGACGGGATGGACAGAAGCCGATGCCATTACGCGATATAGCTCTGTTAGGTTTCGCTGTAATGAGTGCGGTAGTACCTTCAGCGTTACTTTGTCTGACCGGGCCAAGGGGTTCCGGCTTCAAAAACACGTGCAGGCCCGCATAGTCACGTGGTACTCTCTTGGCGATATTCCTTCAAAGATTCTCTTCAACCTTCGCTCAAGCGGCATCTGGATAAGCCGGGCAACGATTCACAGAGTGATCAAGGCGGCAGACGATGGAATCTTGAGATCCTTGCATTTTGTGAATCGGGTGCGCCACAAGCGTGGCTATCGCAGGGGCTCTCCCTTTAAATTCTTCCAAGCGGGCGAAATGCCGCGGTCTGACGGGCAACTCGCTGAGGCCCTCGCAGGACCGATTGCTGTATTCTCACAAAACCACGAATTTGCTGCCGGAGTCGCCATAGTACGCTATGTGGTGGACATCTTTTTTATGTATGGGGATTACGTTAGTCGAGTTACAACAATGTGGTTGGACAATTATCTTGCTACTTTCGGAAACGGAGCGGCATTGACTTACAACAGTCTTGATAAACTTGAGCGAGAGTTCAGGCCGGATGAGCAGCTATCTGGTTGGGGTGACCCTAATAGATTCATTGCCGACCAGTCGGTATTAGATGGTCCGTTCGACAAGAATTCCCAGCTCTTCAGGAGTGCGGTAAAGACAGCGCTTCGTTTGATTGGAGCCGAGGGAGTGTCAGACAAGAATGTTAAGGCGTCGGCGCTTAAGTGGAAAAACAAGTGGGCAGCGTTGGCGTTAGATGATGTGCCTGACGAGGATGTGTTTGATGATGTTAGATACTAAGCGCCCTGCCGAGGAAGGGTGCGGGAAGGAATCGGCAGTGGCGCAACGAGCCCGCCGCCGTGGGGACAAAGATTACTCTTCTCTTTTTACAAGGCGTGGTTAACTCCACAAACTTTTCGGGACGAATATGCGGCGGGCAGTCGGCGCAAAAACGACCAGCGGGAGTTTTAGGGAGCGAAGAACTATGAGCTCACGGTGCGGTGACTGCCCGCCGCTACAAGCGGCAGGGCTCGCTGGCTCGACGATCTCGATGTGAGGAGGGCCAGGCTCCTTCCCGCTGCCAGCAATCCCCCTCGATGGGGGTAAGCTGGCATCCTATGGGTCGCCTCTCCCCTAGTCAACGGGTACAAAGATGCGACAGGACATCTAATCCTGGCCTATTTCCTTAGCTACTTCCTGTTTCATTTCCTGTAACCATGGGCAATTAAATTGCTCAAAACAACTTTTCAAAAAAGCTGCCTTTTTATACTGAGTCTATTTATTCTAAGTCTTAGTAACACTGCGTCTAGTAGTCGGAACCCTGCTTCCTTTCCTGTTCGGACCTACAGTTCCTCTCCTGACCGGAACTGTACTTCCGCTCCGCCTCGATTTTGCGCGCTTAAGTTTTGTTTTGACGTCCAGTATGTAGTAAAGGTTAGGCTTATTGAGGCCCTGCTGTTTGATGCGGATATAGCCGAAGTGCTCCAACTCTTTGAGGTAGTCCCGAAGCTGGCGGACACTGACCCCGAGGTCCTCAGCCATTCTGGTCTGCCCCGCAAAGGTGGCACCGTCCTGCCATGCGTAGGACAAAAGGATCGCGTACGAAAGCCGTGCTCCTATCTTGAGCCGCTTGTCCCGCATGACCATATACGGTAATGCTGCGAACCCGGCCCGCAGCATTTCGTTTTCGATAATGATTGTTTCGAAGCGCTCCTGCACAGAGCTTCCAATATGTTCCATAATCAGCGGCTCGCCTGGCGTCACGACGCCATGACACCACGGTGTCATGCGTTCAACCGTTCCAGCACACGAGCCAAGATGCTGGACTTCCCTAGTAACCGATAGTCCTCGAACAGGAAATTCAAACCGATGCGGATTATTTCATTGCCACTGGTCTTGATGCCCTTCCTGCCATAGTCATAGACCAACTCCTCCAGCGTTTGCTTCTCTTCTTGGGTGTACCTGTGGGTTCCTGCCACCCGGCCCAACTCCTTCACCGCAAGCCGGACGATTTCCAGTAGGATTTCCTGGCTGCCTGGTTGCGCTGCGCCCAGGTTGCTGGGTTGCTTGGTTTCAGTCTGGATTGTCTGGTTGCTTGCAACCTTGGCCTCATAGTGGCTCGCTGGTGTCGCACCGGAGTCGACAGACTCGCCGGTTTCAGGCTCCGGCGTGACTGCACCCTTATCGGTGGGGGATTGGAAAAATGCAGAGCCAGAAAGCTCGCTTTGCATGGCAGCTTCATTCAGCTTCTTGCTCATGTTAACAACTCCTCCAACAGCCGTTGGTACGCTTCCGCTGCTTTTGATCGGGGAGCGTATGCGAAGATGTCTTGCTTGTTGAAGCTGGCATCCTTCAGGTCAACATTACGAGGGATCACGGTCTTAAGGACCAATTCAGGATAAGCCTGCCTCAGCAGCTTCAGGGAGGTGCGGCTATTGACCGTAGGGTCGGCCATGGTAAATAAGAACCCGCGTGTCCGGAGATCCGAATTGAAGTCCTCCTTTACCTGCTGGATGGTCTTGCCGATCTGGACCGTGGATTCCAGCTCGAAGTAGCCAGGGCTTATCACCACAATGACCTCATCCGAGGCAGTGAACGCGTTTATGGACAGCCAGCCTAAGGCCGGCGGGCAGTCAATAATGACGTAATCGTAGTTGATCTTCACCCGGTCCAGGTGCTCTTTCAGTCTGGCTTCGCGGTGGTCAATGGCGGTAGTAAGCACCACATCGGTATCGGAGAGCAGGATATGGGCGGGAACAATATCCAGCCCGCTGAGAGAAGTCGCATGAACGGTTAGGGGCTGACGGTCAATGATGGTTCGATACAGGGTATCGTCCCGCTGAATAACTGTCGGGTAGCGGGGGAGTAAGACCTTGCTGGCGTTTGCTTGAGAATCAATGTCTATAAGAAGAACATGGTTGCCGTTGCGGGCAAGCCCTGCGGCCAGTGAGATGGAGGTGCTGGTCTTGCCAGTGCCTCCCTTCTGCGATGCGATGGAGATGACCTTGGTCATAGGATTTCAACTCGCCGGAATCCCTTTGGGTTATTCCCGCTTGTTGTGTAACCCTTCCATCATAGACATAGTGGGTTAGTTATTGTCAAGTGGTAGGTTCTACTGGAGTGATGATAACGATTCCACCGCGTTGGGTCGACTGGGCCATCGGAGTGCTGGACTAAATGGGGAAGAGGCTCAGAGAGGCTCTGTACCCGGCCTGTAGTGCCGTTCTATCCAGGGGCCCTGTCTGATGGCCTGACTACGCCGGACTACCAGCGTTAGTAGAATATCTGACGGCAGAGAGACTGAGTCTCCTCGAGATAGTATATTCCGGAGCCTTCGTTCTAAGCCCTCATCTGGTTGGATCCCGATCACTGCTACATGGTAGATACGGCTTAGTTGGAAGCGGAAAACCGACAGGTCGCAGTCTGGGTTGTTGAAGATGGTTTCTTGTGCTTGAAAATAAGCTTGGCCTGCTGGCCTTTCTCCTCTGAATCGGGCTGCCATATAATAAGGCTCAAGTTCTGGTGATGGCATATAAAGACGGATTATACCATAAGCAATTGACACTTTCAGATTTTGGTGTAATATGAGCAGGCCCTATGTCCCGTCCCCTTCGTTCGTTGATATCTAGGAGTCTGCTTGCTCAACTGCCGTACTGGTTATCTGTGCTCCTGTCGAAGGAGGTCTTAGACCTTGTCGTGCGCATCTGGAAGGTTATGGAATCTTCACTGAGCAGGCTCTGGGTCCGCAGCCGTTTACGAAGTGCTTGACTATCGAGCCACCATAGAACTTCGGGATACTGCTGGCCGTGAAGCCGTTTATACGAAGCGGGAGCGAGTGCGATTTCTGAGAAATCATGTCTCGACCCTCCAGGATTATGGTTGGGGTGATGGTGAATCTTTCGCCAGCCATAGTTTCCGGCCTGGCCGAATTGTCGAGCGGCGTCATGTTGGCCCCCGCTACAGGACGTTGATAGCGCTTCCCACCCCAAAGAGCCGGGGCGATCTGTTAACCTTCAGGGTTCGGCGGCTCATCAAAGAGGGATTCACTAGACCACAGGAGTGCTGGTTGGAGGCTGAGGTATACCACAAGATTCAGCGCTTGGCCTTGGGGGTCGTTTTCCCAAAGCTGCGGCCACCTCGTAGGGCCTTCTTCGTGGCTCAACAGTCTGCAACGATAGTGCCTGTTGAAATTGGCTGGAGTAAAGACGGACGTCCTCAGGTAACTCATTCCGTTCGTCGCCCACCCCTTGGGGAACGATACACGCTACAGTGGGAGTGGTAAGGGGAAAAAGCAAAGACGGCTGGCTGCGCACCCCTGCCGTCTTCTCTGTTTAAGCAGCCCTTTTAGCTGCCGCCGCCGCCACCGTTCATGTGGCACCTCCTGGCAAGGAGTTTGAACCAAGCCTGGTGAACCTAAGTATACGGCATATACCCTATAGTGTCAACTGCGGCTATTCTTGTAAGGATCTCTACTCCTTTTCGTTGTGTCCCTCAAGTATTCAGCGACAGCTAACTCCGTGGTGACCCAGTTTCTCCCTATCTTCTGCGCCCGGAGGTGTCCCCGTCGGGCCAGGAGTCCAAGGTGCTTCATGCTGAGTCCGGAGAGAGCCGCCGCTTCGTTGAGCGAAATAAACCGCTCTTCCGCCAACGGCCTCCTGGTGAGTTGGGTTGGTTACATCATAGTAGATAGCGGAACAAGAATGTGAAACAAGAACTGGTATGAGACTAACCTTCTTGGTAGAGTTCGAGGTCAGGGAGGTCATCATAATCTTGGGTGTTGCGGGTTACTAGGATTAGGTTGTATTCCAATGCTGTAGCGGCATTGAGAAGGTCCAAGGATCGTGAGTTCACCCGCTTGTGTTGCTGTTTTAAGGTTTCTCTCAGGCGGGCGCACCGCTCTGCTACTGCAGTTGAGAAGGGAATGACGGGCACACCTTCCATAAAGGATTCGAACTTCCGCTGAGCTTCCTTTGGGTCTGGACTACGCTCAATGCCCTGAAAAACCTCCATGTAGGTGATGATGCTGATAGCTATTCCATCCGGAGTTAGCTTCTCTAGTAGTTCGACAGCAGCGGGCACATCTTCTAGATGGTCAATTACCCAATCTGAGTCAATGAGGTAAGGCATATATTAGGCGGGTCTGCCGTGGCTATCCTGGCCTCTCTGGTCGTGGATATCCTTAAGCAAGCTGTCCCGGTCTACGCCTGCTAGAGCACCGGCGCTTTGCTTCAGGGCTTGTTTGGCTCTTTGGGGGTTGTATCCGGCCCATATATCTGGGTGTAGCTCTTCTAGCTCTGGCTCAAGACGATACAGTAGCCCGTTTTTCTCCACCAGCACAGCGCCCTTTTCCTCGGCTATGGCATCAAAGATAGCCCCTAGATGTAGGGTGAATTCTTCAAAGTTGACACGTTTTAATTCTTTGTCCATTGTAATCACCTCTTAGGGGAATCGTGGGGCAGTGTTCAACTAGTTAACACTAACTACCTCAGCATCCCTAAGATATTATATCATAACCCTGCAAACTGCTCGTCTGGAAGGTACCTCTGTCTCATAAAGGACCGTTTGTGAGACTTCTATCCCGCTTCCGAGGCTTTTCGACGCTTGGACTCCGCCCGGACCAACATCTGGGTTCCGGAAATCTGCCTTATCGCCCCTTGCCGGGGCAGGGCATCTTGTTCTTTCTAATCACCTATGACATAATACCATTCGACCATATGAACCCCTTATCAACAATCTTAGTCGTGTCTATAATTGTAACTTGTGCACTAATAGCGCCTTTGTTTATTACCATACCTGAATTCCAACGCGTCGGCAGGGAATACATAGTAACGCCGACGGCGTCACCCCGAGGTAGCGAGGTCTCCTCTGCGCCCTCAGGCAAACTAGAGACAGACAGTACGACAATATGGGCCACGTACACGAATAGGAAATTTCAATATTCCATAATGTATCCCAGAACTATAGTTATAAAGGGGGACGAAAACTCAGCACTCGCGGAGTTAGACAAACAAATTACGATCGAGGTTTCACCATCCAATCCTGAAGATTGCCAGGGCGATTGTCCTGTGATAGAAGTAGGCTCAAACATCCATGCTGGTCGGTGGACTGCCAGAAAGCTCGGCGGCTATCTCGGTAAAGTCGGCGGCAATATTCCCCAAAACTATGAGAGCGTTGTTATCAATAAGAATGGACTATATTACATATTCACCGTCTACGAACTGCCCAGTGATTCGGAAGCTCCTCACAACAGAAGTTTGGGGCACATTCCAGAGCAAAAAATTGAACTATTAAATCACATACTGGTCACACTGAGATGGACGAGATAATTGTGGGCCATCTCTAGCCGACGGCCGCTTGTGCTCGCCCCTCACTTATAGTACACTTGGTTGACTTGGACTAGCCGGAACGTTCCCCAGTAGACTGCTCCCAGAAGGAGCCGGAGGAGGGAGCCGTGGCGAAGAATTTTGTAGGCGCCAACTCCACGACCCAGAACCCAAGGAGGCCGCCAGAAACGCGTTCACCTACTACGAGTCCGTTTGGCCGCTGGCGCTTCGATGTGATGACTAAACTTCGCATCCTACCCCTCGCGTCGCTGTTGGTGGCCCTTGCCCTTTCCGTAGCGCCAGTGCCTTCGGATTCTGCCGCGCTTGTCGCCGACACGTTTACCTACCCGATACCTCGGCTACAACGAGTCGGCCTTCCCAAGCCGTACGGCGTCAACAACCCCGACCTCAAAGGCCACTCTCAGTGCTACGGAGTCGCCAAAGCAGACCTTCTGCACGCCGGGGAGGACTGGTTCGCTCCTGAGACCACCGCAGTACAGGCGGTCGCCAATGGGACGGTGGTATATTCAAACCCCACCGAGAGGTACCCTGGCGGCGTCGTAATCACTGAGCACAACCTCTCGGATGGAACTCTGGTATACTCGCTGTACGCTCACCTGAACCCAGATACGTTTATCGTGCCCGCAGGGGTTAGCGTCACAAAGGGCCAGAAGATTGCCGATGGGCTGATCAAGCAGACCGAACAAGGTAATGATAACACACACCTTCACTGGGAGTTGAGGTTCTTCCGCGACGGGTCGGCCATCAATCGGGGACCGAAGTACGACCGCACGTGTGCTGGTGTAGCAGGACCTGGATACACCTATCCCGGGCATCCTAATAATTTCTTAGCCAACGGTGGAAAAGGGCCGACCTTCTCATGGACCGATCCGTCCAGGTTCGTCGCTACCCATCTCTCCGTGCAGCTAGCCCCGCAGATGGGAGGGCCTGTACGACAACGTGGTGAAACATTCTTCACGAACCAGGTTCAGTTTACCTACCAGTCAGGCCAGGTGATTTTGTCAGGGGATCCACCCCCTACGAACCTCTTTGCGGTTGACGACGCGATGACGCTGACGGTAACTCGGCCTGATGGTACGAGTGCCACTTGGAGTCATGTCTTCGAGGTCGGATGTTATACGATTAACCCCCTCGCTCCAGTGGACATCACTAACTTGTTCCACACAGGCGTGAACGTGGTGTCCGTTCGCCTTTACGACGTCTGTGGAGTGAGCGAAGGAACAGCCAACGCGATATTCTTGACAAACGCCGTTCCGTAGTCGGTCGGGCTGATATGATCACCGAGGAGTTCGGCTTCCGCGTCGCCGGGCTCCTGGTCTTATCACAGCGTTTTGATAACCGAGACGACCCGCCTTTGGTGGTCAGTTTGCTGAGGCAATCATGCCTCAAGTACATGAAGACTCAATAGCGTTGTCGCACGCGCTTCGAACTGCGTTAGGACCATCTGTAATTGGTCGTCACTCAGGTCCACCTCTTTTCCGTGCATGACGTCATTCCGATAACTCCAGAAGGTCTCGAATTCGTCTAGAGTGGACTTGTTCGAACCGCCAGCCAGATTAAGGAAACGTTGAAGCACTGCCCTAACTTGAGGTGGACGTTTGCCAGCAGGAGCTAAGAACGATTCTATCTCGTTTACCTTGTCAGCATCTTTCGCCAAGCGCAGGAGCTGGCTCGATAACAGCATCTCGAAGGCCATATAAAGGTGTGCAAGGCAAGACCTTGTGTTGTTAGACTGCTGTTCTGCCTTGGCATCCAGTAGCATAACTATCCAGGAAGGGGGTGGGCCGGCTCTTAGGTGTTGCTCAATTCGTTGGACTACTTCTGGATTGCATGGGGAGACATTAGCAGGTTGTCCGCTAGGATTCAGAGCGTTCCCACCAAGCATTATAGGGCCAGGCTTGGTTTCGCCACTATGTGTCTTGTAGTGAGACATAAAGCCTCGTGCGTGTCTATATGGGATGCGTCTAATCTGTGGAGCATTCACCACGTACCGATAGACATCAATCACGACATTCAGCAAATCAATGGCGGTTCGTTGCACGTCCGGCACTTGTCCTGCTTCGGGCATATCTATCCTGAGGAAACCAGGGAGGTGGACGCGAACCAGGGTATTGTGTAGCACGCCGACATCGTCTCCCGGTACAGACAACTTCGCTGGCCCGACTGCGGTCATGGCTGCGGATGCGCCGGAATCCACCACTGTGAACTCCATTGCTGCATCTCCTGAGAGTAGACGAAAATGCAGTTCGGCTTGATGAAGTTCGTAAAGAGGCGGGATGATCCTGAACTGGGAGATGGTTTCACTCATTACTCTCCTGAACCAATGTGGTGGATTGGTCAAGTCTCTCAAGCCACATCAATCGTTTGTAAGACTCGTCTACAAATCCGTATCACACTCCTCTAGAGGCTGGGGTCGTGATACTGGACGTTGTTCATCTCACCATTCGCTGCTTCTAGGATGATTATCATATGTAAGAAGTTCCTCAATAACCTCTATCTCCCAAGAGACGAGCTCTTCTCCATGTGCGGCCCTAAAGGCTTTCAGCGGCTCTGCCAGGTTTCCTATACCTCCGAGCTCTTGAATAAGCAGGTCAGCCGGGTTTATGTGTTCGGTCACCCGGTCAGTTGCAGAGTACCTCCTATGAGTCAAAAGCCTAAGCGCACAACGTCCATCGCTGATACTTCTTGCTAGGAGGTTCCCGATAAGGTCCCTAATACGAACCCAGTCTCCGCGATTTCTTGCCCAGTCCCATACAACCACTGAGGGCTGACATATGCGGTGGAACATTCCCTCCTCTATCGCCTTCGATACTTTGTTCAACAAATATTGATGTACTTCCTCGATGTCCGACGCTGCCATCTCAGTAAACGTGCCCCGGCCTTGATCCCGCAGGAGGAGTTGTACAAATTCGGTGAGGGTCGCCAGTGCCTCGACCCTGTCTGCAGCCCTCATTAGGCCGGTCTTCCACTCGGTACTAGACGCCAAGTTGTTCCAGCAGCTGAAGGCAGTCTGAATTAACCGAATGTTTGCGCTTTCTCCAGAGAATGCGGTCGTAATGTGCTCGACAGGTGAGAGGTGACCAAGCTGCAAGAGAGCGCCACCTAGCTTCAAGCGCTCCTCGTGGTTCAGATGAGGAATATGATTTTGGATCTCCTCAAACATCCTCCTAAGCTTAACGGGAGACATCCCATCAAGGAAGCGTTCGGCATCCTCGGTCTCATCTTCAATCAACAAAGAGATCGCCTCTCGAGCCTCGCTATCGGTCACATCAGCTACTCGATTAACACTCCACTCGAAGTAGCGATGAACATATCGTTCGTCGCATATGCGCTTGTCTCCTGTTGAACCAGGCCGATTAACCCCCCTATCAAAGAGTGCTGAGAGGAAGTCCGTGTACTCTTCCAAGTCCGGTAAGATTTCCGTAATTCTGGCTCTCGAGTCTTCCGTCCTTCCAAATAGGGCTGCTTCTGATCGTACCAAATCCCAACGACTTGAGGAAACTCGCTGGTAGACAGCGGGCTCCCAGGTTCGAAGCATCTCTACTGCAACAAAATCGACTAGATTTACATCGTTGACGACACGGGGTAAGGAAACGCTCAAAGCGTTCGCGAGACGGATGGCGTCCCTAGGTACTCGCATACGCTTGACTGGCCAGCGACCATACAGCTCGGTAAGTACGACACCGAAGTCTCCTTTCAACTGGCCTGGCCAGTCAAACCCGTTGCGGTAAGCAACTGTTCCTATCTGTTCGAAGAGGAAATCTCTCAACCCCGGGCGCGATGGAGAAGGCAGATGAACTGGCACCTGAACAACTTTCTCATGAAACCTTTGACCCCACTCCAATTGAAGGGCATCCGCCGCAGCCTGCTCATCGAACGCGAGAAGGTAGACGGTCCGTGGAAAATTCGCTGTTAACTTCACTAATTGGAAGATCTGACGGATTTCATCTTTCGTTAATCTGTCTATATCATCAATGGATACGACTAGTGTCTGTCCAGTTTCGTTCAGGCCCTGCTCTAACGCCCGGCGCGCCAGTTCAAGATTCGACTGTAGCTGCTTAGCGGCCTGCTCAGGACCCTTGAATGCGCCCCCTATAGCGACGAAAGCTGAGATCGACGAGACTCTGCCAGCCAAACTAAACCCTTCACCGATCGCCTCTAATCTCTTAGTGATAGACGCATACTTGGTCCCAGGTAAGGAGAGCTTGATCGCTTCAGCTAAGAATTGAAAGAAGCGAGCCACCAAATCTTGCTGTCCAGTAAACATCCAAGGATTAAATTTAAGTACTGGCGTCGACGGGGTGGTCCTCAACAGTTCCGTTCGAATAAATTCGATGAACGAGGACTTGCCGGAACCCCAGTCTCCAATAATCCCGACAACAAGAGCCGATGAGCCCTGCCATTGGTGGATAGAGCGACCAAGGTCCACAGCAAGAGGATATCGCCCAAAGCGATCCTGCTCCTCCGCTGATATAAGCGTATCCGGGTTGAGCGTGATAGTTGCGATCATGGTCGGGCTAGTGGAATAGTATCCAGTGCAGTGGTACTTAAAGAAAACACGAAGTGGGCGCCCACTCCTGGGGTCTCTAAAACGCCCGTTATTGAGTCAGTAGACGATAATCCGCAATAAATGAAACCTTGATAGCTGTTTAGTGTCTCGTAATCCATCTCAAAATCAAAGTCTTGCTACTTGAGCTGTGAAGAGGGAGTAGCAGCCGCCGGTCTACGTTGGCGCTTAACTGCTAAACTTACAGCGTGAGAGATATTAAGACTGTCCATTACTGCAAAACTGGGGGAGTCACTGTGCTCGTTTTCAGTTCCCCAACCTTTCCCTGCTGGATTGTGGCATCGGTCCAAGTCTTGCACGCATCACAATAGGCGTGCATTTCGCCATCCATCTGCGGTCTCAGCTCAATCACCTGCATCACATTGGCAAGGATCAGGCCGTCGTATTCCAAGCTCTTACTCTGCCACTGCACCGGGGCGTGGCAGTTGGGGCATGTCTGTTCACTGCGGATAATGTTGAAGACTCCCATTTTTTCTCCCGATTCTCATTCCCGGCGGCAATGGTATCAAGAACTTCCAGATGCCTGGCTAAGGATTAGGGATCGCAGCACCCCAATCGATCCTCGGTCTTGCTCTATGTCTCTGAGATGCCTGGTCTTCCAATACTCGAGCCAGAGGGCGGATTGGAATAACGTGGACGGGTAGGCCCTTGTCGAGCTGAAACTCCAAGACGCGTTCAATGACGAGGTCCACGACCTCGTCAGGGTCGTCGATGTCCACAGTGGCAATCAGATGGACGGCTTCTGGTTCGTCCTGACCTCGATATATCCTGAAAGTCGCCTCTGGGTATCGTTCTTTTACCGTCTGCCTCAATTCATTTACGGCGCTTTGCATTTGTGATGATAAGTCCCTTTGATTTTCCGTAGTCATCGTATACCTCCTTTCTCTTGGACTGCTTCAACAAAAACCCGGGTTCTGTCCAAAGCTCGCGCCACTTGAGTGCGGCTCAAGTGATCGTCCTCGTAGTCGGCTGTTTGTCTCAAGATGTAGTTCCGTTCCAGGACTCCTCGAAGATTGGCCGGGTAAAGGTGACGACGGTTAATCAGATCGCCTGAGAAGTGGGCCGGAACGTATTCGTGGCCCCATTGTCCGCCTCTTGATTCGATGCCCTCTCTTAGAAGGGCGGCTATCGCCGCCTGAAAACAGGCATAATAACAACGGTTGGCCGTGTTGTCATACCGGCCGTTAATGAACTCGCTTTCAGCACCGGCCAGGCTCTGTTCGGCCTTATCCAGATAAATTTGAATTATTTCAGCTTCTGCCATTGTCAAGTTATTATATCATGCTATGGCAAATTGTCCGGTTAAATCCTGAAAACTAAGGATAGGATGCTGGTAAAGTATCCGAGTCCTTCTCGTCAGAATCCCTTGGGTTTATAGCTGCACCAACTCCCATCTCGATTTTTCTGATGGCAGCTCCAAAATGGCCCGAGTCTCCCTTGCATCCGTTCCATTGGCGAAAAATGGACTGCGCATTCAGGTGCCTCTAAGGATTCTTCTTGTAACAGTTCGGCCTGACCGTTGGCCTTCAACAATCTAGAGTAGGTGGCCTTGGCCCAGGCCAAAGCAGCATCAGTCCCTCCGGGGTCCTCTATGGTCACTGTGACCCTGTGGTGTCCGTCTGTGCTCATCATTACTTGGTAGGTAGTACGGTAATTCATCAGCGCCTCACCTCCTCTCCATGACATAGTGGTTCCTTCTCATAATGCTGTTGCCTCCTGAGCCTCTTTCAGTCGGGTCGTCACCAGATGGACATACCGGAGGGTTGTCTCGGCCTTCTTATGGCCCATGAGATACTGGAGTTCTTTGAGTGTCATGCCCTTTGCAGTCTTGTGTGTTCCGTAGGTATGCCTAAGCGTGTGAACGCTCGCTTTCTTTGTGATACCGGCCTTGGCCAGATAGTATTTCACCATGTAGCGGACTGAGCGTTCATCAAGGGCTCGTGAGGACTTTGAAAGGAAGATCTCCTCAATAGGTGATGGGGGACGAACCGCAAGGTACGCTTTTAGGGCTTCAGTAGCTTGCCTGGGTATCGGCAGATTGGTGTCAACGCCGTGTTTGCGCCCTTTGAGGACAAGCTGAGGAACAGTCCAGTCTACATCAGAAAGCTTTAATCGGACCAATTCGCCTACTCTAACCCCGGTCTGGACGAAGAGCTGGAGTATAGCTAGGTCTCGGAGCCTGCCCCGGCGTTGAGCTTCAAACAGCAGAGCTTTATATTCCGCCTGCGATAGAAAGTTAGGCTCTTTGGTCCCCACCCTCGGAGGTTTAACTTTCTCAGCGATGTCGTTTTCTAATAGACCCCGGTCAACGAGAAATCTTGAAAGCCGCTTTATGGAGGCCAGCTTACGTCTAATGCTGGTGGCTTCACATCCTCTTTCCCTAGCAAGAAAGGTCTTATATTCTTCGATGTCTTCTCGGGTGAGGTCCGAAATGGAGGTGGCGGTGGTTACAGATGAGAGCCAGGAGAGCCAAAGCCTGACGTCATCGGTATAAGCTCTTACGGTGGTCTCTGGGTGCTTTTCACCCACTAGATAGTCGGTAAAGAGGGTGAGAGCTTCATTTAGCGATAGTGTTTTGTTATGACTGGACATAGTTATGCCCTTTGCTCCCTTGTATCACCCCGAAGGGTCCGTGTACAAGGGCAGGCAAAGGGCCTTAAATGACTTCCTATAATCGGATGCTTAGACTATTAAATCGGAAGTGGCCTATGGCTGTCAATGGGGAAGTTTGTCCGTTAACAGGCCATTATCGGATAACACCGTTCTTGCAACTGGATAATGCTGGTTGTGTGGTGTGCAAGCCCGGGTCGATGTTAGCCAGAAGGTTATTCGGCTAGTCTAGGGTAACATGGCTTTCTTCACCCTGTGTTTGTGCCGGGGAATCCGGTGGATTATTGTAAGTGGAGTGTAGCCATGCGATGAAAGATCTTAATAACTTTTGGAGCTCAACTCTCTGCTGTGGAGATAATTCTGACCCTTTTAGAAGGTCGCGGATTTCCTCTAGTAGTACTTCGTCATCTAAGTGAGTAGGAGCAGGTACCCCTAGCGACCCCACTGTTAACAGGAGCTGTCTGGTAGTATTAGTTGAACCGTTCTGAGCATAGCCTGCAAGCTCCAGCACTTTGTCCAAGTACTTGTCACCCCATCCTAGCACGCTTACCCAGCGTTCTAGCACCTCTCGTGAAGGTCGTAGTGGGCGGGTTCCTTTACGCACAACTGCCTGTTCGACCAACCATACGTAGCTGTGGCTTACGCTAACGCGCCGACCAACTACAGCCCTTGGGATGCCGAGGGCCTCCCGGCGCTCCCGCAAAGACTTTCCTAACTGAGCCAAATCCATCATGTTGATATTCTAAAATATTTTAACTTGTCACGCAAACTATTGACAACTGAGAGTCTATAGTATACGCTACTACTAGAAACTATATAGACTCCTTAGTAGAGATTCTCATCATGGCTCTGAGTATGATAACGATCCCAATTTATGCGTGAACCGTTTGCTCTATGGAGCACCAGTGATGACCTTTTTGGGGGTGGTTCGCATGTTCAATACGGCGTATAAATCCATATTGATCCTATTTGTGGTGCGCTTCGTCTTGTTGCGACTTGTGCCTATTATCCTCTTTCTGGTATTGCTCATTGTTCTTTACCTTTTAGCGTCTGCGCCTGAGAGGGCCCACGGCTATGAGAGAGAGAATTGTGTGGTCCCAGTATCGTTAATAGCGATGCCCTTTAATGGGTCCCTGGCTCCGGTTGAAAGAGGCTTGGTGTACAAGGGAGAGGTGTTTCTCAAAGGAGCGGACGCCATACTCCAGAGCGAAGGTACCTACTACCTGTCTGGACTCGGCGATCAGTTGGAGCCTTTTGGTGGTGATGACTTCGTGTTGGTTCGCTTCTACGGGCAATCCGGTACGCATCGGGAATTTTCTCATAAATTCCAACTGGCCGACCACCAGGGGGTTAATGTCTTTGGGCCGGTCGAGGTAAGTGATTACGTAGACTCATCCCTTGCACGCCTGGAAGTCGAGCTGTGGGATTTACACCCACCATATTTTTGGCTGTCGGCACTCTACTTAGTAAAGGTTCGACCGGAATTATGCGACGAAGGGGCTTTGGCCTATGGCTTGATAGAGCAGCATGGTAGCGGTACACGGCCTGAGGAGCCAATCAAAGAGACCTGCAAGACGCGCTTTCTGTTAGGGTGTATGGCTTCGAGAACAGCCTTACTATGGCTGGTCCCGGTTGGACTAGCGGCGGCGGTCTTGATG
>ORMF010500727.1_pt1 | contig 25059 bp, 17 predicted proteins | sample 1779871 | NCBI WGS metagenome assembly ORMF01 (sample SAMEA104232316, study PRJEB22302) | groundwater metagenome | biome: forest; feature: aquifer; material: groundwater | place: USA | collected 2011-08-07 | depth 5.4 m | reverse complement strand
CGATCCCCGCCACGGCGGCGTGGGAAGCGGAGGCAACAAGTTTCCGCCGAGCATGTCGATGGAGCTGTTGTTGCGGGAATACAGCCGGACGCACGATCCGAGGCTGCTCGCGCCGGTGGAACTGACGCTCGATAACATGGCGCGCGGCGGCATCTACGATCATTTGGGAGGGGGCATCCACCGCTACAGCACCGATAGCGAATGGCTGGTTCCGCACTTCGAAAAGATGCTCTACGACCAGGCGCTGGTCGGCTCGATTTACCTCGACGGCTTCCAGGTGACCGGGCGCAAGGAGTTTGAGCAGGCCGCGCGCGGCATTTTCGATTACGTGATTCGGAAACTTCAAAGCAGCGACGGAGGGTTTTACTCGACCGAGGATGCCGACAGCGAGGGGTTGGAAGGCAAGTTCTATATATGGACCGTGGAGGAGATTCAGCAGGCTTTGGGCGAGGACGATGCGAAGTTGTTCTGTGCATACTATGACGTAACGCCCGGCGGCAACTGGCACCATCCGGGCGACGCGCATGTTCCCGGAGGGGTGAAGAATATTCTGCGTGTGCTGATCCCGCTGAATGAGTTACCGGCGGAATTCAAGGTGATGCATCGGGAATTCGAGCGGCGGCTTACCGCTGCGCGGGCCAAGCTATTCGAGGTGCGCGAGCGGCGCGTGCATCCGGCGCTCGACGACAAAATCCTCGCGGCGTGGAACGGACTGATGATTGCAACTCTCGCCAAGGGCTATGCGGTGCTGGACGACGTGCGATACCTCGATGCCGCATCGCGCGCCGCCGAATTCGTTCTCACCAACATGCAGCAAGACGGGCGGCTGCTGCGCTCGTGGCGAAACGGCCGGGCGCACCTCATGGCTTACGTTGACGACTATGCTTTCCTGATCGATGGCCTGCTCGGGCTTTACGAAGCAACCGGAGCGCTGCGGTGGCTCGACGAAGCCGAGCGGTTGATGGAAACGGCCATTCGATACTATTGGGACGCAAGCGAAGGAGGGTTCTTCTTCATTGCCTCGGATCACGAGAGACTGATCCTGCGATCGAAGCTCGGAAACGACAGCGCGATTCCCTCGGGCAACTCCGTGATGATTACCAACCTGCTGAGGCTCGACCGTTTGCTGGGACGCGCGGACCTTCGCGACAAAGCCGGTGCAATTTTGAGCGTGTTCAGCGGCGCGGCGAGCCAGTCGCCATTCGGTCACGAGCGATTGCTTTCGGGCCTGGATGCATGGCACGAATATCTCCACGGGGGCTTCCGCGAGATCGCCATCGTAGGGCCTGCGGCCGATTCGCGCACGCAGGAATTGTTGCGCGCGGCTCGGAGTGGGTTTCATCCCAATCAAGTGTTGGCATGGCTGGACCCGGCGTGGACCGATGTCGGGACGATCCGCGCCCGCGTGCCTCTCCTGACCGATAAAGAATGGACCGGCGCTCCGACGGCATACGTCTGCCGGAACTATGCCTGCCAGCTTCCGACGAGCGATCCCGTGGCGCTGCGCGGGCAGTTGGAGCAAGAATAGTGACAAGGGACAAGTATTAAAAAGGCTAGAAGCTGTTGCATAACCTCCTCGGAGACCCGTAAGGGCACGACTTCAGTCGTGCCGAAAAAGTGCAGGAAAAGGATGGGCTTCAGCCCCTGAGGTGCGCCATTGGTCCTCAGGGGCTGAAGCCGCGGTATCATAGGCTTGTGATCGGCACGGTTAAAACCGTGCCCTTACAACGTCTTAAAACGGGTTGTGCAATAGCTTCTAGTAACTTTTAGTGTCCATAATGTCCATGTCGAATCTCCTCGCGCTTGCTGTCGGCTTCCCGTGGTTCAAGGCGGCTTTAATATTCTTGCTCGCGATGGTTGTTGTCGCATTCCTTTGCAGGGTCTTCAACATATACACCGACACCATGCAAGGATCGGCAGTATGCTTGCCATCCAGTATCCTGCTCACGATCGTGCTGCTATGGCTCTTCGGGCTCATTACAGGTGGCACAGTCCGTCGCCTGTTGATTTGGGGGCTGTACGGGCTCGCGGGACTTTTTGTCACCAGCTTGCTACTAGGCGCCATTGTTTGGCTACAGGAAAGGAAATCGAAAACGTCGAAGGGCAGGAATGTCGAGTAAACGCCCTAACGGCTTGAAAAACATGGCATAATACGCTTGTCTGTTTGGAGGTCTGGAGGATTAGGGCGCGGCTTGGCGACGATGCGAAGCCCTACCAAGTACGTGAGGTCCGCAAGAAAATCCAGGAGTCAAAGCCGTGAAAAACAGTGCGCTGTACTTGAAGCTGGTCGAATGGTCGGACGAGGATCAGTGCTTTATCGGGCAGTGTCCCGGCATTATTGGTCCCTGCTGCCATGGCGACGATGAGGCACAAGTCTATGCCGAGCTGTGTCAAATTGTCGATGACTGGGTTGCCCTCATGAACCAAGAAGGAAAACCCCTGCCACCACCGACTATCGGGAAAAACGTAGCGGCGAAACTCATGGAAACCGCCTGACAGGGGTTTGCAGCCGAGGCCTTCCAGCCTACGCTCCTACCGCTCAGCACCTGACAAGAGGCGAGTGCTCGCCGGTCGGCCTGAAACTGGGAGAACAAACCCACGGCACGCAAATTAGAACACTACCCCCGCACCCGCTCCCTTACAGTCGCGGCTCTGATTTGGGCTATACTAAACGTTTATTCGCCTCACAAACAAAATTCACGTAGTACTCAGGAGCAATGATGAAGACAAATGGCACTAATAAAACTGACAAAATGAAGCACCGGAGCTTTGAGGTCTCCGTAGGCCCGGCACGGGCGCCGCATCGCGCCATGTTCCACGCCATGGGGTTTACCGACGAGCAGATCGCGCGGCCGCACGTTGGCGTGGCGAGCAGTTGGAACGAGATCACCCCTTGCAATTTCCATCTGAATCACCTGGCGCAGAAGGCGAAGGAGGGAGTCTCGGCGGCGGGGGGGACCCCGTTTGAGTTTGGAACCATTGCCGTGAGCGATGCAATTGCGATGGGGCACGAGGGGATGAAGGCGTCGCTGGTGAGCCGCGAAGTCATTGCCGACTCGGTTGAACTGATGGCGCTCGCGGAGCGGTTCGACGGCCTGGTAACCATTGCCGGGTGCGACAAAAGCCTGCCGGGGATGCTGCTGGCGCTGGTTCGGCTGAATATCCCCGGCGTGTTTCTGTACGGCGGCAGTATCATGCCTGGGCATTACGAGGGAAAAGACGTGACCATCCAGGACGTGTTCGAGGCGGTGGGAGCGCACGCGCGGGGAAAGATGTCGTCGGAGGCATTGTCGTGCCTGGAACATGCGGCCTGTCCGGGTGCTGGCTCCTGCGCCGGGCTTTATACGGCGAACACGATGGCGGAGGCGTTCGAAGCGTTGGGCATGTCTCTGCCGGGGACGGCGAGTCTGCCGGCGGTGGACGAACGTCGCCACGAGGCTAGTGTTCGCACGGGCGCGGCGGTGCTGAATATGCTCAAGAAGGAAATCCGCCCGCGCGACATCGTGACGCGCAAAGGGCTTGAGAACGCGGTCACGGTTGTAGTTGCCACGGGGGGCTCGACCAACGCCGTGCTGCACCTGCTGGCCATCGCGCAGGAGGCGGAGGTCGCCTTTACGCTGGAAGATATCGACGCCATTAGCAAGCGTACGCCGCACTTGGCGGACATGCGTCCCGGCGGACAGTTTGTGATGGCCGATCTCGACCGCGCCGGCGGCGTGCCCGCGGTGATGAAGTTGCTCCTGCAAGCGGGACTGCTCCACGGCGACGCAATGACGGTTACCGGGAAAACAGTGCGGGAAAATCTGAAGGGCTTCCCATTAACCGGAATGAGCGAGGTGATTCATGCCCTCTCGAGCCCCATCGCAACAACCGGTACGCTTTCGATCCTGAAAGGGAACCTCGCGCCCAAGGGTGCCGTGGTAAAGACGGCCGGAGTGAAGCAACTGCGCATGGTGGGGCCGGCGCGTGTGTTCGAAGGAGAGGAGGCCGCCATGAAGGCGATCCTCGCGGGAAAGGTTCACGCCGGGGACGTGGTCGTGATTCGTTATGAAGGACCCAAGGGCGGGCCCGGTATGCGCGAGATGCTGGCCGTGACGGGAGCAATCGTCGGCGAAGGACTGGGCGACAAGGTGGCGCTGATGACCGACGGGCGCTTCTCCGGAGCCACACACGGGCTGATGGCCGGTCACGTTGCGCCGGAGGCTGCCGTAGGCGGGCCGATAGCGGCGCTCAAGGAAGGCGACATCATTACCATCGACGCCGCCAAGCGAATCCTTTCTGTCAATCTCACGAAGCAGGAGATTCAAAAGCGGCTGAAGCGCTGGAAACCACCGGTCGCGCGCTATACAACCGGAGCGCTCGCCAAATACGCCAAGCTCGTGACCTCGGCGGACCTGGGAGCAATCTGCCGGTAGGTATCACGAAACTTTCCGAATCCTCCATGCCTGACTATCACCTGCGCTCCGCCACGCTCGCCGATGCCGACGCACTGGTGCGGCACCGCGTCGGAATGTTCACCGACATGGGGACACCGATCGATGCCGCAGCGCTCGCCGACGCCTTCCATAGTTGGCTGTCCGACGCGATGTTTTCAGGTGTGTATCGCGCGTGGGTCGTCGAGCGAGAGGCGGGCGAGATCGTCGCCGGTGGCGGCATCTCGATTCTCTCCTGGCCACCGGGACCGCGCGATCTTCGCGGCAGACTGCCGATTGTATACAACGTCTATACGGAGCCCGGCCATCGCAGGCGAGGGCTCGCGCGGATGATCATGGAAGCCATCCATGCATGGTGCCGCGAGGAGGGTTTCAAGTCGGTTGCCTTGGCCGCGAGCGAGTTCGGGCGTCCGTTGTACGAGTCGATGGGTTACGAAGTATCGCCGCAGCCCTATATGTTTCTGGGACTGGAATAATTGTTCTTGAAGGGGAATCGCCAGCTCCATTTCCGGGGAAACCGGCAAAGCCTTGCATAATCGTCCGATTGCTCGTAAACTAAAGAGTTTTCCTTAATTTGAATTTACGCAATGGTTTTCAGCCGAGCGAATTCATCAATGGAGTAGCAAGTCATCATGGCAACTGTAGAGAATTCCGTGTCCGCTATAGCAAATATTCCGGACAATATTAATCATAAGGGGCTGTTGCAGTGCGTGGAAGAGGCTGCGGCGCTATGCAAACCGGATCGGGTTCATTTTTGTAACGGGTCGAAAGAGGAATATGCCTACCTGGTAAAGCTGATGCTGCAAACCGGCACGGCCATTGCACTGAACGATAAGCTGCGTCCCAATTGCATCTTCGTGCGTTCCGACCCAGGGGACGTCGCGCGCGTCGAGGATAGGACGTTTATCTGTTCGACGGAGAAGATTCAGGCGGGTCCGACGAACAACTGGGAGAATCCGGTGAAGATGCGCGAAAAGCTCACAGAGCTCTTCACGGGTTCCATGCGTGGGCGCACGATGTATGTGGTTCCCTATTCCATGGGACCGATTGGTTCTCCTATCTCGAAGATCGGCGTTGAAATTACCGACTCGCCTTACGTTGCTGCCAGCATGCACATCATGGCTCGCGTCGGCGACAAGGTCATTGAAGTTCTCGGGCCGCACGGGGATTTGGTCCGGGGCCTGCACTCGGTTGGCGCTCCGCTCGAACCGAACCAGCAGGATTCGACCTGGCCTTGCAACAGCCAGAACAAATACATTTGCCACTTCCCGGAGACGCGCGAGATCTGGTCGTATGGATCGGGCTACGGCGGAAACGCGCTGCTCGGCAAGAAGTGTCACGCTCTGCGCATCGCCTCGGTACAGGCGCGCGACGAGGGCTGGCTCGCCGAGCACATGTTGATCTTGAAGCTGACGAATCCCGCAGGCGAAGTGAAGTACGTCACCGCTGCGTTCCCTTCCGCTTGCGGAAAGACCAATCTGGCGATGTTGATTCCCACGGTTCCCGGCTGGAAGGTGGAGACGGTCGGCGACGACATCGCATGGATGAAGTTCGGCGCAGACGGCAGGCTTTATGCCATCAACCCTGAGGCCGGCTTCTTCGGAGTCGCGCCTGGCACGGGCGAGAAATCGAACCCGAATGCCATGCGCACCGTTACGCACAACGCCGTGTTCACGAACTGCGCACTGACGCCGGAGGGCGATGTTTGGTGGGAAGGAATGACGGACGAGAAGCCAGCGAAGTTGGTCGATTGGCTCCGTCGCAGTTGGACGCCGAATTCCGGAAGACCGGCGGCTCATCCAAATGCCCGGTTTACGGCTCCCGCCAGCCAATGTCCTTCGATCGCTCCCGAGTGGGAAGATCCTCGCGGAGTGCCGATCGACGCCATGCTGTTTGGCGGACGCCGAGGAACGGTGGTGCCGCTCGTACTGGAGTCGTTCAACTGGCAACACGGAGTTTTCCTGGGCGCTACGTCGAGCAGCGAAACGACGGCTGCGGCCGTGGGCAAGGTGGGGCAACTTCGGCGTGACCCCATGGCAATGCTTCCGTTCTGCGGATACCACATGGGCGACTACTTCGCTCACTGGCTGAAGATTGGAAATACGAATGGAGCGAAGCTCCCCAAGATTTTCTACGTGAACTGGTTCCGCAAGGACGAAAGGGGCTTCCTGTGGCCCGGATACGGTGAAAATAGCCGGGTATTGAAGTGGATCTTTGAACGCTGCAACGGAACCGCCCACGCGGTAGATACACCCATCGGAAGGCTGCCCAGAGTGGAAGATATCGACGTCCACGGACTGGATGTTTCCGCCGAGGACATGATTAAGCTGTTGGACGTCGATGTTCCCGGCTGGTCGGCTGAGGTTCCGCTGATCAAGGAATTCTTCGAGAAATTCGGCACGCATCTGCCCGCGGCCCTGAACGATGAGTTGAAAGCGCTGGATCAGCGACTGAAGAAGTAGGGGCGTCGGATGCAAGCGGTCTCGCTTGTTCACCGAGTGCCAAGAAAAAACGATAAAGCCGGTCCCCTGGGGCCGGCTTTTTTATTGTGTCTCTGCGGGCTGAAGGACTGCACGGGACAGGCGGAATGCCTGTCGCTACCTCTGCATTGCTATAATGGAAGAGCAATCTCAGAATCGGATTATAGGCCATGTTTGCTTTATTCCTCTTTCTCTTGGCGCCCGCCACCCTGTTGGCCCAGACGGCGCCACCGCAGGACTCCCCTGAATTGAAGATCGCCGACGTGCTGTTCGAAGACTACAGCGGCGGACTCAATTCACATTGGGAGATGAAGCCGGGGGAAGAAGTGGTGATGAGCTTTCGAATCGAGGGCTTCGGACGGCTCGAAATGATGGAGGAGGGAATCAACGAACAGAAGGTAAACCTGCACTATCGGATTGCGATGCAGGACCCACAGGGTGTGGCGGTCGAGCCGGAGCGGACGGGCGAGATCGAAACGACTCTGGGGATGCAGGACAAAGAGTGGCGGCCCAAGATCAACTGGTCGGCGCGGATTCCCGATACGGCGCCGGGAGGCGACTACACGGTTCGCATCGAGGTGAGCGACCGCATCGCGCAGCGCGATACGGTTAAGAACGCCTCGTTTCGCGTTCTGGGGCCACGCGCCTCGGCTGCGGACGAGTTGCAGATTCGGCAGCTTGAATATTCGGTTTCCGAGCGAGGTCCTTGGAGCCGCGAGCGCTATTTTTCACCTTCGGAAGCGATCTGGGTGCGGTATCAGGTTGCCGGATACGGCGTTTCGCCCAATAAGCAAATTTGGGTGGAGCAGGACTGGACCGTGCTTGATCCTGACGGCAAAGTCATCGTCAAGCAGCCAGACGGCTTCGATAGAAAAGAACAGCACTTCTACCCGCCCCGGTTTCTCGCGACTTCATTCACCTTGAACCTGACGCGGCCCAAGCCCGGAAAGTACACGCTGCGAATCGAAGTGCGCGACCGCATTCGGGACCGGAACATCTCATTTGAATCCAACTTCTTTCTTCGGCCCTGACCGAGGCTGTAGTAATCTATCTGGTCACATTCCAGTTTCCAATCCCAGGGAAAGTTTGCACTCCGCTCCGGAGGATGCCGATCATGACTGCCAACCCAATCGTAGCACCCCGGTACAAGTGGTTCGTCCTCGGCGACCTCAACGGTTTCTTCGGACTGGTATTCGACAATTTTACAGTGCTCTCGTTTTTGGCCGGGATTCTGATCTTCGGATTCCAGTTTCCGGCCGAGATCGTGTACAAGCGGATGTTCCCCGGCACGGCGCTGGGCGTGCTCGCGGGCGACCTCGTTTACTCCTGGATGGCAATCCGGCTGGCCAGGAAAACGGGAAACGAGAACGTTACGGCCATGCCGCTCGGGCTCGACACGCCTTCGACCATCGGCATTGCGCTGGCCGTGCTGGGACCGGCGTTTGTCGGACTCAAGGCGCAAGGCATGGCGCCGCAAGAGGCCGCCATCATGACGTGGTATATCGGCATGGCGACGATGGTGCTGATTGGTGTTGTGAAGCTCGCGTTGTCGTTTGCCGGAGGTTGGATTCAGCGCGTCGTGCCGCAGGCGGGGCTGCTAGGGTCGCTTGCGGGCGTGGGACTGGCGCTGATCGGATTCATCCCGCTCGTAGAAATATTTTCCATGCCGTTGGTCGGGATGATGTCGCTCGGCATCATCCTATATGCGGTCGTCGCCAAGATCCGCCTCCCAAAGAATTTCCCCGGAGTGTTGGCGGCAGTGGGAATCGGCACCGCGCTTTATTACCTTCTGGCGCCGCACGGCCTGGCGGGAGGAGTGTACGCCCCGCCGTCGGCGGAATTGCATTTCGCACTTCCGCTGCCTACTTTGGCGTTTGTGAAGGGATTTCTGCCGGCCCTGAAATATCTGCCCATCGCGATTCCGTTCGGGCTGATGACCGTGATCGGAGGGATCAACAATACGGAAAGCGCCCGCGTGGCCGGCGACGATTTCGATACACGGCAGATTCTGCTGACAGAGGCGTTCGCCACGCTGATTGCCGGAGTGTGCGGAGGAGTCGCGCAATCGACGCCCTACATCGGTCAGCCGGCTTACAAGAAGATGGGCAGCCGCGTGGGATACACGTTGCTGACGGGACTCTTCATCGGCTTGGGCGGCATCCTCGGGTACATGGGCTTCATTGTGGAACTGATCCCGCGGGCCGTGATCGCGCCGGTCCTGGTGTTCGTGGCGCTCGACATCATGTGCCAGGCGTTTTTCGCTTGCCCGGCTCGGCATGGGCCGGCGGTCGCGATCGCTTTTCTTCCCACGGTGGCGCAACTGGTCGCGATCAAGCTATCGAACCCGGAGTTTGTGGCGCCGGAGCGGTTTCATCAGCTCCTGGCGGCATCCGGCAAGGGGCTGCCCGAGCTGCTCGTTACGGTGGCGCTGGGCAACGGATTTGTTTTTACGGCGATGCTGTGGGGCGCCTTCTTAGCCAAGCTCATCGACCGGGAGATGCGGGCGGCGGCCTGCTACTTGCTGATCTGCGCGGGGCTGACGTTTTTCGGCGTCATTCACTCGGCCGTGCCGGAAGGCAACCTGTACTTGCCGTGGTCGCTGGCGGAGGGGGCGCGGCGCATTCCGTATCAGTTCGCGGCGGGATACCTGGCGCTGGCGCTGCTGTTCGTGGGGCTGTCGTTCACGCACGGGAGCCGTGAACCGGCGCTATAATACTTTACTGGTAACGATCGCTCCCTTGAGGCAGGTCGGAATCTCCGTCCCGCTTGGGAAAACGAGTCAGGTGATCCGATGGCGAAAAAATCCGTTTGGATAAGATTCCTGCTGACGGCTGTTTTGGGAATAGCGACGGGATGGTGGATCTGGCAGCGTCCGCTCGCCAGGGAGCGCGGCAGCGCAACGGACGGGAAGGCTGCGGCGGCCGGTCTGGCGGACCTTTCCAGTTCACCGGACGAAGAGAACAATATTTCCATCTACAAGGCGGTCAGCCCCGCCGTGGTCAACATCACCAGCACGACCATTCAATACGATTTCTTCTTCAACGTGTTTCCATCGCAAGGATCGGGCTCGGGATTTCTGATCGACGACAAAGGAGACATTCTCACGAACTTTCACGTGGTGAGCGGCGCGCGCTCGATTGAAGTGACGCTGCCGGACCAGACCCGTCACAAGGCGAAGCTCGTGGGACGCGACCGCACGGCCGACCTGGCCGTCATCAAGATCAGCGACCGCAAGGACCTGCCGTTCGTGAAACTCGGCAGTTCGGACGCGTTGCAGGTGGGGCAAAAGGTGCTGGCGATCGGGAATCCGTTCGGGCAGTTTCAGGGAACACTGACAACGGGCGTCATCAGCTCGCTCGGGCGCAGCATCCGCGACCAGCAGGGAAGGGTGCTGGACGACTTGATCCAGACCGACGCGGCCATCAATCCTGGGAACAGCGGCGGGCCGCTGCTTAACTTTCGCGGCGAGGTGATCGGGATTAACACCGCGATCTTCGGACCGGGAACGAGCGTGGGAATCGGATTCGCGCTTCCCGTGAACTCGGCCAAAAGCATTCTCGCCGAATTGCTTTCCGAAGGAAGGGTAAAACGGGCGTATCTCGGCGTGACCACGCAAGACATCACGCCGGCGCTGGCGGATTTATTGAGCCTGCCGGCGTCGCAGGGGCTGCTTGTGTCGCGCCTGGTGCAGGGAGGTCCGGCGGAAGAGGCAGGCATTCTGGCGGGACGGAGCCTCGCGGTCATCGGCAACCAGGAGGTCGTCATCGGAGGGGATTTGCTGGTTGATATTGATGGCACTCCCATGAACACCTCTCGGGAGTTGACGCTGTTCCTCCAAAAGAAAAAACCGGACGACAAAGTCAAGATCACGCTCTACCGGGGACAGAGGCGCATGACCATCACCGTCACGCTGGGAGAGATGCCGGATACCGATTAGCGGCGCCGAAAAAAGGATCGGAAATTTCGATAATCGTCAGGGCACGGCTTCAGACGTGCCGTTGGCGGACCTCACGAATGTGGCCTTTAGGCCCTGAGGGACAAACCTCAGCGGCTGAAGCCGGACTCAAAACGTGTTATTTGGCACGGCTGAAACCGTGCCCTTACGGGTTCTCATCGCGGTAAAGTATGAATCAGAAAACAATGGACACACCGCCCGCAAGCGGACTCGGGTATGCGCCACGGGAAACCGCCGATCTCGCTCGCCAATGGACCAAGGCGATGTGGAACGGCTCGCTCTGGAAACAGGTGCAATGGCTGGGCGTGCCGGTACTGCAATGGCCCACCGACCTCATCCTGATGCAGGAGCTGATCGCCAAGCTGCGGCCTAACGTGATCGTCGAGACGGGTTTATATTTGGGAGGCACGTCGGTTTTTTATGCCTCCATCCTGGAGTTGTTGGGCATCGAGGGCCGCGTCATTTCGATCGACATTCAGATTCATCCCGAAGCGCGCAAGAATATCGACGCGTCCCGGTTTCGCAACCGTATTCATCTGTTGGAGGGCGATTCGAAATCGGAGGCCGTGCACGCGGAGTTGCAAGGGCTGCTGGGTGGAGAAGCGAATGTGCTGGTTTGCCTGGACTCCGACCATAGCTACGCGCACACGCTTGGTGAGCTGCGGGCGTTTTCCCGCTATGTGCCTGTAGGAGGTTACTTGGTTCTTTTCGACACCATCTGCCGCGATCTCGCCGACACTCCCAACGGCGATCCGGCCTGGATCAAAGACAGTCCGATGACGGCGCTCGAAGAGTTCCTGGGCGAGAACCGGAACTTTGAGAGCGACCCGGCATGGGAAAAGTTTTTGGTAACGTTTGCTCCGCGCGGGTTCCTGGTGCGGAAGAGTTAATGGTTTTCTGTTAATATGGTCTTTCGGTGGCAACTAAATTTCGGTTGGCGTTGAGAAGTAGTACCTCTTCCGCGCAACGGTTTTCCAAGGAGTGATCGAGAATGGCTGAGAAAGCAAAGACTGCGGATCGCGCCAAAAGGGCGGAAGCGGAGCAGACCATCCCCTGTCCCGAGTGCGGCAAACCGACGCGCATCGTGAAGCGTGTCAAGAACCGCGCCATGGGCGTCGCCGGCGGCATGTACCTGATCTGCACGGTCTGCGAATTCGCCAAAAGAAGATAGTCGGCAAGATAGTTCCCAAGCCGCGCCGGTGTGTTCCCATCCGCTGTGCTCGCCCGTAGTGTACGCGGCTCTGCTTGTCGAGGACCTCGTTCGCCCGCCGTGTTATTCGACTAATTTCCGCCGACCACGTCGAAATTGCTCGACCCGGGCTTCCGCAGCTTGTTGAAATCGTCGTACCAGGGCGACGGATGGTTTGCGGAATAGTCGTTCTTGCTCTTGACGTCGTCGAACTCCAGGATGATGCCGTAGTCGCGCTTGTTGCCGTCGAACGTGACCGGCTCGCGCAACTTACCCACCCAAGCTCTTCTCAGCCCGTGAACCTTGCCGACCAAGCCGGCCGTTTCCTTCCGGAAGTTATCGAGATCCTTTGGGGTAAGGCTGTCAAGCGCCGTCCAGGACGCGGCGTGAATCACGGTCTTCTGCGTTGTCGCCGTTTCCTGTCCCACCAACCATCCTGCCAAGAACAGCATTGAACCTGCCATGCACAACCATACTTTTTTTCCCAGCAACATTTGCTTTGGTCTCCTTTAAGAATTTGCGAAAGATGAAGAGCCCGCCATAGAGCCTCTCTGCAACCCTCCAATGATATACTGACGGATACCCTTCGGAACAATAGAATCGCAGGGGACCGGGTAAATTTCTGTATGGAACTATTTCAGCTCACACGGCGCTTGATCGACATCGAATCGATCACCGGCAACGAAAAGAATGTGGCGTTTTATCTGAGGGAATACCTCGCCGCAATGGGCGCGGAGGTGTCGCTGGCCGAAGCGGAGCCGGACCGTCCCAATGTGATTGCTCTGTGGGGAAAGCCGGAGGTGGTTTTGAGCACGCATCTCGACACGGTACCGCCGTTTTTCCCTTCGCGCGAGGACGGAGATTTCATTTACGGACGCGGTTCCTGCGACGCCAAGGGAATTATCGCCGCGCAGATCGAAGCCGTGCGGCGTTTGCGCGCGGAAGGCAAGAGTGGTTTCGGATTGCTGTTTGTGGTGGGCGAGGAGCGCAATAGTGCGGGAGCGCTCGCCGCCAACCAGAATCCAGTGGGATCGCGCTTCCTGATCGACGGAGAGCCGACCGAGAACCGGCTGGCCGTGGGCACCAAGGGCGTGCTTCGCGTGGCGGTCGAGGCGCGGGGTCGCATGGCGCATTCGGCGTATCCGGAACTCGGTGAGTCGGCGACCGAAAAGCTGCTCGATGCGCTCGAGCTGATTCGGAAATTGAAGCTGCCGGAAGACGCGGTGCTCGGCAAGACGACCTGCAACATCGGTCTCATCGAAGGCGGCGTGGCTCCCAACGTGATCCCGGACTTCGCGCAGGCCGAGTTGATGTACCGCATCGTCCAGCCGGGTGAGGAGCTGGTCGCGGTGTTGCAATCGGCCATCGGAACATTGGCGACGGTGAAGACGACGTTTTATCTTCCGCCGGTGAAACTGGGGGTCGTCGAGGGATTGGAGACGGCGGTTGTCTCCTTTGCCACCGACATCCCGTCGCTCAGCGCCTGGGGCCGCCCGTTTCTCATCGGTCCTGGTACGATACATGTGGCCCACACGGACAACGAAAGAGTACCCAAGGCGGAGCTGGTTGATGCCGCGGAGATTTATGTCAAGATGGTGAAGAAGCTGAAGGAAAGTGATCAGTGACGAGTGGCAAGTGACAAGCTGAAGGCAAGCGTCACTTGACGATGAATTTATGGAGGGGGGATATCGGTGGTAAGAGTCTAGGTGGTCGGTGACGAGCCGGGACCGGGGGCAGGTCTTTCTCGTCACTTGTCACTCGTCACTTATCACTGGAATTGAGCCATGTTGCGCGTAGGAATGATCGGTTGGAGAGGGATGGTCGGCAGTGTCCTCATGCAGAGGATGAGGGAAGAGAACGACTTCCAGGGTCTGGAGACTGTTTTCTTTTCCACGTCAAACTTCGGCGGCGTCGCTCCCGAAGAGTCCGCGGGCGGTGTCGCGCTGCAGGACGCGACCGAACTCCCGAAGCTCGCCACCTGCGACATCCTGATCACCTGCCAGGGAGGGGAATATACCACCGAGGTCTACGCTCCGCTGCGCAAGATCGGGTGGAAAGGATTCTGGATTGACGCCGCCTCGACGCTGCGGATGCAGCCAGAGGCCGTCATCATTCTAGATCCGGTGAATGGCGCGTTGATTCGCGAAGCGCTCGGGAAGGGAACACGCGCCTTTGCCGGAGGCAACTGCACCGTGAGCCTGATGGTGATGGCGGTCGGCGCGCTCTTCCAGGCCGGGCTGGTGGAATGGATGACGGCGATGACGTATCAGGCGGCCTCCGGCGCGGGCGCGGCCAACATGCTGGAACTTGTCAGGCAAATGGACTGCGCCGTTGAGCCAACCCGCGGAAATCCCGGAGCTACCGCCTTGGAAGTGGATCGCATGATGATGGAAGTGCAGCGTGGTTCTTCGATCCCTACCAAGGAGTTTGGGGCGCCGCTCGTCGGCAGCGTGCTCCCCTGGATCGGCGGCGAGTTGCCGGGAGGCCAGGCTGGCGAAGAATGGAAGGGCATGGCCGAAACGAACAAACTTCTGGGTCTGAATCCGGAGGTCCCGGTCGATGGTATCTGCGTCCGGGTCGGCACCATGAGATGCCACAGCCAAGGACTTTGCATCAAGTTGAAGAAAGACGTGCCGCTTGCCGACATTGAGCAGATGCTCGCGGCGGCACACGAGTGGGTGCGGGTCGTTCCCAATGACAAAGAATCGACGCTGCGCTGCCTGACACCGACGGCCGTTTCGGGCACGCTCACGGTTCCGGTCGGACGGCTGCACAAGTTGAATTTGGGACCCGAGTATCTCGGTGCCTTTACCGTCGGCGACCAGTTATTGTGGGGCGCAGCGGAACCTTTGCGCCGCATGCTGCGCATTCTGCGCCGGCATTTGAATCAATGAAAGAAACGGGACAGGCACAGGTACCTGTCCCTACCGGAAGATCAACATGTTGAATCTGGCAATCATCGGCTATGGGAAAATGGGGCACATGGTCGAGGAGTTGGCGCTGTCCCGCGGCCACAAGGTGGTTTTCAAAATTGATATCGAAGGAAACGAACAAGGCCAGGCACTGAGCAAGGAGAACCTGGCGGGCGTGGATGTCGCCGTCAATTTCAGCACGCCGGATTCGGTTCTCCGAATTGTAGACAAGGTCACGGCGCATGGCGTGAGCATGGCAGTTGGAACCACCGGTTGGATGAACCAGTTGCCCGAGGTCCGCAAGATGGTTGAATCGCGGAATGTGGGACTGGTTTACGGCTCCAATTTTTCGATCGGTGTGAACCTGTTCTTCCGGCTGGCGGAGGCCGCCGCCGCGCTGTTCCGCGAGTACCCGGAGTACGATCCCTGGATCTACGAAATCCACCACAAGGCGAAGCTCGATGCACCCTCCGGAACCGCCCTGAAAATAGAACAGATTGTCGAGAAGGCATACGGGAGCAAGAAGGTTGTTCCGTCCAGCAACCGGGCCGGAGCGCATCCCGGAACGCACACGCTTGGCTTCGATTCGGACGCCGACAGCATCACGTTTACGCATACGGCCCGCAGCCGGCTTGGTTTTGCACAGGGCGCGCTTCGGGCCGCGGAATGGGTGCGCGGTAAAAAGGGTCTCTACGAGTTTTCCGAGACGCTTTCCGTGTGAGCCGAGCCGCGACCGGCAGGGAGCGGGTTTTCGAGAGAGCCGCAATGGACCGTACGGGAAGAACCGCTCCCTTTCGGTCGCGGCTCGGATTCGTGCTGGGCTGCGCTCGCAACCCACTATGTCTTCAGGAGATTGCCGCGCTAATTGCCTGCTTCTACTTGACATAAGCAGCGCAAGCATGGTATCGAAAGAGAGACGCAGGCCGTTAAGGCTGGGTTAGAATAGTCAGGTCAGTGCGGATTGCTTACTCGACGATTTGAAGTTTAGGCAGTATCGAAATTCCGGGTCTTTTTGTAAATTGTAAACGGAGTTCTTGTCGGAGCGTTTCGTTGACTCGCGTTCGACTCGACCGAAAGCGGAATTACCCCTCGGAACCGAGGGGGTGTTCGGACTATGCCTGTCGCGACGAATGGCGCGGCGGTTTGCCGTCAGAGCCTGCTGGACGGGCCGGGTGGAATTTTATTTTTTCCAACAAACGTAAATAAAGGGAGATTCCCATGCATTCGCAAACATCCGAATTCCAAGCAAGGTCTATATCCGTCGCTGTCAGGCTCCTGCTGATTGGCGTCGTTGCGTTTGGGTTTACAGCGTCGCTTGTGGCGCAAACTAGCGGGACGATCCTGGGCACGGTCAAGGACCAGTCGGGCGCTGTATTGCCCGGCGCTTCCGTCACCGCAACCAATACCGAGACGGGGATCTCCCGCACGGCTACTTCCGGGAGCAGAGGCGAATTCCGCCTTTCGGCCATGACGGTTGGCAACTATGAGGTCAAAACGGAGCTGGCTGGGTTCCAGACGGGAGTCCGCAAGGGCGTCACGCTGAACGTTGGCCAGGAGGCGGTGGTGGACGTGACCTTGAGCGTAGGAAACGTCGCCGAGCAGGTGACGGTCACCGGCGAAGCTCCCCTGATCGAGACCACGTCGGCGTCGGTCAGCGGCTTGGTGGATCCGAAGCAGATGAAGGACATTCCGCTCAACGCGCGCAGCTTTATCGAGCTGGTGCCTCTCCAAACGGGGGCGGTCTTCGCCGACTCCGGCGATCAGAGCGCCACCAAGGGTTTTGGAAAGAAGCTCTCGATTGTCGGGACCCGTTACAACCAGAACAGCTTCCTGTTGGACGGCGCCGATATCAATGACGCGACGGGTTCGGCCGGCAGCGCCGCCGGGACTCTGGCGGGCGTGGAGACGGTGCAGGAGTTCCGCGTCATCACCAACGCCTACGACGCGGAATACGGCCGCCACACCGGTGGCGTGATCAGCGCCATCACCAAATCGGGCACCAACCAATTTCACGGGTCAGCCTTCGAATTCCTTCGCAATAGCAAGCTGGATGCCGCCAAGTGGGAAGACAATGCGTTTCATAACGGCGAGAAAGCGGCATTCAAACGCAATCAGTTCGGCGGTTCTTTCGGTGGACCCATCAAGAAGGATAAGACGTTCTTCTTTGGAAGCTATGAAGGATTGCGGCAGTCGCTCGGTGTCACGCAGACCTACAATGTTCCCGGGATGCAAGCACGGACCGGGAACCGTGTCGCGATCGATCCGGTGATGGCGCCGTATGTCGCGGTCTATCCGGTACCCAATATCCTTTGCAAATCCGGCTGCCTGGCCGGTGCGGCAGGGGCGCAGTTCCCAACCGACCGAGCGGACGGAACGGCCCAATACTCCAACGTCTCCAGCCAGCCGACCCACCAAAATTACTTCAATGTCCGGGCAGACAATAGGATCTCCGACAAGGATTCCTTCTTTGGCCGGTTCAACTTCGACAATGCCGACCAGTTCCAGCCTGCGCTGAATACCGGAGTGCAGTCGAAGACCGCAAACCGCTTCGCCACGGTCGAGGATACCCACATCTTCTCGCCGACGCTGCTGAGCCGAACTCTGTTCTCGTACAACCGCACGCGGATCGACTTGTTCGATGTCTACCTGCCGGGCGGGAAATTGCCCCGCTTCAACTTCAGCGACGACCCCACCACTCCGGGAGAAATGACCATTTCCACGCTGACCTCCTTGGGAGGAAGCAACACGAACCCCAAGGCGTATATCCAGAATATGTTCCAGGTCAAGCATGACTTTTTCTGGTCGAAGGGGGCGCATTCGTTTAAGTTCGGCGGTCAGTTTGAGCGGATCCAGTTCAACGAGCAGCGCAACGCATTTTATCTGCCGGGCCAGTTCGACTTCTCCGGCCTGACGCAGTTCCTGACGAGGGCGGTGAATGCGGCCCACTTCGTGCGTCCCGGCTCCGACGACATCCGCGGCGTGCGGCAGAACATCAACGGTCTTTACATCCAGGATGACGTTAACTTACGGCCGGGGCTGACATTGAACCTCGGCGTTCGGTATGAATTCATCTCGGTGCCGACCGAAGTGAACGGGAAGCTCGCCACCGTCCGCGACCTGAGCCCGGCTCACTTCTACACTATGAACACGAATCAGACCGACACGGGCAACCCGTACTTCCAGAATCCGTCGTTAAAGAATTTTGCCCCGCGCGTTGGGATTGCCTGGACTCCATTCAAGAACGGCAAGACCTCGGTCCGCGCCGGCGCGGGCGAGTTCCACGATCAAATCCTGCCGAGCTATTACCAAACGGCGATGGGCCGGATTCCACCGTACTTCGCGGTGGCGGAAATGTTCAACACCAGTATCCGGAACGTGAACAACGGAGTCGGAATCGATTTTCCGAATGCGTTTTTCAGCCAGAACAATTTATTAGTTCAGAACATCGGTTCCGTGCCGCAGTTCGATGGCTTTCAGTACGATGTCTCGCAGCCGGCCGTCTACAAATGGGGTATGGATATCCAGCAGCAATTGTTTAAGGACACTACCTTGGACGTGGGTTACTCCGGCACTCGCGGCACGCATCTGGTTCGGGGAAACTTGAACCTGAACGCGACCCCGTCCACGATCATCAACGGCCGCCGGTTTATCATGATTGCCACCACTCCCACCAACCCGATTACCTTGAATCCGAACATTGGCCGGATGCGGTGGCGCCTGACCGATGGCGACTCGTTTTACCACGGTCTGCGAGCGGAAGTGACCAAGCGCTTTAGCCATAGTTTCCAGATCCAAGGCTCGTACACATATTCGAAGAGCATCGACGACAGCTCGACGTTTACCGGAAGCAGCGACTTTGGATCAGCCGACCGCACCGCTTATCTGGGCCAGCACGAGAAGGCGCTCTCCGGCTTCGACGTTACGCAGAGCTTCTTCCTGAATTTTGTTTATGAGTTGCCCGGCAGGCAGTTGACCGGGGTGGCCGGGAAGGTTTTAGGCGGCTGGAGCCTGAGCAGCGTTCTGAGGATGAATAGCGGCAACCCGCTCAACATCAGCGCACTTCAGCCACAGTACACCGGCGTTCCCGGACCGGGGTTGCCCAGCGGAACGTTTGCGGCGAACTATGCGGACGGATCGACCCTGGACCTGATTCCGGGTGGAATACAGGCCAAGACGACCGGTACAACGGCTGGATGCGGAGGAGCGAGCGGGATTAGATCCGGCCAAACACTCGGTGGGCCTGACCTCTACTTTGACCCATGCCAGTTCGCGTTTCCCGCAAATTGTCTTACGGCGAGTTGCAGCCCGATTGGATTCTTCCAGGGCAGCCTGGGCCGGAACGTTTTGCGGTCGCCGGGCGTGACCAGCCTCGACGCCACCCTGGGAAAGAGCACCAAAGTGCCTTGGCTGGGTGAGCAAGGCGGTCTGGAATTCCGCGCCGAGTTCTACAACCTGCTCAACCGAGCTAATTTCGCGCTTCCGGCGTTGAGCGTATTCGGCCGGACCGGCGCTTTGCAGTCGGGTGTAGGCCAAATTACGACCACCCGCTTCAATTCGCGGCAGATTCAATTCGCGCTGCGGCTGGTGTTTTGAGACTTTCACATTTTCCGCACTATTGAAAAGGAGTTCAGCGATGCTTTCACCAACAACCTGGGGCAAACGGAGTTTTCTGTTCAGAACTCTTTGCCTGTTATTGATGACAGGTGCTGTCCTGGGGTGGCAGGGATCCCTTCTGGCTCAGACCACCGGGACGATTCAGGGCACGGTCAAGGATCAGTCTGGAGCTGTGTTGCCGGGCGCGTCGGTTACCGTTATGAACACGGAAACAGGGAACTCCCGCACGGCTACTTCCGGGTCGAAAGGCGAATTCCGCGTTTCCTCTCTGCCGGTGGGCACGTATGAAGTTAAATCGGAGCTGACGGGTTTCCAGACCGGAATTCGCAAGGGCCTCACGTTGAGCCTGGGCCAGGAAGTGGTGGTGGACCTCACGCTGGCGGTCGGAAACGTCGCCGAGCAGGTGACGGTGACGGGCGAGGCTCCGCTGCTGCAAACTACCACGGCGACCGTCAGCGGGCTGGTCGATCCGGCACAAATGCGGGAGATTCCGCTGAATGCGCGGAGCTTTATCGACCTGGTTCCGTTGCAAACCGGCGCGGTCTTTGTCGATGCCGGCTCCAGCAGCGCCACCAACGGATTTGGCAGGAAGCTTTCGATCACCGGCTCCCGTCCCGAGTCGAATGTGTTTCTGCTGGACGGCGCCGATATGAACGACGCATCGAACTCGGCCGGCAGTGCCGCGGAGACCGTGGCAGGAGTCGAAACCGTGCGGGAGTTCCGCATCATCACGAATGCCTACGATGCGGAATATGGCCGCCACACAGGCGGAGTGATCAGCGCGATCACCAAGTCCGGGACGAATCAGTTCCACGGCTCACTCTTCGAGTTCCTCCGAAACAACGACCTGGACGCCCGGAATTTCTTCGATAAGGAAAGCACCGCCCCGTTCAAGCGGAATCAGTTCGGTGGCTCTGTCGGAGGACCAATCCGGAAGGATAGGACTTTCTTTTTCGGAAGTTATGAAGGATTGCGGCAGCGGCGCGGATATCCCCAGACTTTTAATGTGCCCGGATTCCTGGCGCAAAGCGGTCTTTCACCAACCGGGACAGCGCAACCCATCAGTGCGGTGACCAAGCCCTATATCAGTCTTTGGCCGTTGCCCAACGTGGTTTGCAGCACTGGTTGCGTTGCTGCGGCATTGCGAACGCAATATCCCTTCGATCGTTCGGACGGGACCGGCCAGTACTTCACCTCCTCAACGGAGCCGACGACTCAGAATTACTGGATGACCCGGATCGATCACCGGTTCTCGGATAACGACTCGATTTTTGGCCGCGTTACCATCGATAACGCGGAAAAATTCACGCCGGGACAGAACGGATTCAATACCGGAGCGTTCGCGGCGACGAAGAACCGTTTCATCACCGTGGAAGAAACGCACATCTTCTCGCCGGCTCTGCTGAGCAGGACCATGGCCTCTTTCAACCGCGAGAATCTGGCGCTCAACGACCGCTACCTTTCCGGGTTTACGCCGCCGCGGTTCAACTTCAGCGACTCGCCGGACGTGCCGGGTGAAATGTCCATTACGGGTCTCACCAACTGGGGAGGGAGCAACACCAGCCCGAAGGCGGACGTGCAGAATAACTTCCAGTTCAAGCAAGACTTTAACTTCTCCAAAGGCCGCCACTCGTTCAAGTTTGGAGGGCAGTTGGAGCGGTTCCAGTTCAATGAGCGCTCAGATTTTTACGCGCCGGGTCAGTTTGATTTTAGTAGCATCGCCTTATTCGCGAGTGGTCAACCCGCCGCCGCACACTACGTCCGGCCGGGCTCGGATAACATTCGCGGCTCGCGCGAGACGCTGACTGGCCTGTACATCCAGGACGATATCAACCTGACGCCCGGGCTCACGCTGAACGCCGGCGTCCGCTATGAATTCATCAGCGTACCGACGGAAGTGAACGGGAAGCTGGCGACGATTCGAAATATCGCTCCCGCCCACTTCTACACGGTTACGCCGGATCAAACCGATACCGGCGATCCCTATTTTGTGAATCCTTCGTTGAAGAACTTTGCTCCGCGGGTGGGCCTGGCTTGGTCCCTGTCGAATAAAACCGTCATCCGGGCCGGGGCCGGACTGTTTTATGAGCAGATCATGTCGGATAACTACATCACTTCGATCGACCGCATGCCGCCTTACTATTCGGTAGCGGAGTTGTTCAGTCAGAACATTGCCATTGATTTCCCGAATGGGTTTGTCAGTCAAAGAGACGCGCTGATCCGGAATATCGGCTCCTTCCCGCAGGGAGACGGCTTCCCGTACATCTTCAAGCAGCCGGTGATCTACAAGTGGAGCCTAGATGTGGAGCGGCAGGTGGCGCCCGATACGACTTTGCAGCTCGGTTATTCGGGTACCCGCGGTGTGCACTTGACCCGAGGCAACTTGAACCTGAACTCGCAGCCGGCAACCACGATTGGCGGAGGTACGTTTATCTTGCTGACGCAGCCGGTCCTGAATCCGGCCTGGGGACGGATGCGGTGGCGCCTGATGGACGGAACGTCCATTTACAATGCTCTCCGAGTGGGAGTGACGAAGCGGATGAGTCACAGCCTCCAGCTCCAGAGTTCGTACACGTTTTCGAAATCCACCGACGACAGCTCCTCGCGCAATGGAGGCACCGATTTCGGAGGGGCCGATCAGGCGGGATATCTCGGAACGAAAATTCACGGGCTCTCCTCGTTTGACGTGCGGCAGAGTTTCTTCACCAGCATCGTGTATGACTTGCCGGGACGAAATATGAAGGGGTTTGCCGGCACGCTTTTGGGAGGATGGAGCACCAGCAGCATTCTCCGGTTCAATAGCGGATATCCCCTGAATCCCACCGCTTCGCAACCCAGCGCGACCATAAACGGCGTGAGATTTTCACCGAGCAATGTGGACGGATCCAAGCTGGATCTGATCCCCGGCGGGAAGCAGAACCCTGTGAACGCGCAAAATCCGAATCAATACTTCGATGTGACTCAGTATACATGGGCAAGGAACTGTCTGACCGCCGCCTGCAATGGCTTAGGAGGGAACCTGCCGGTCGGATTCTTCATTGGCAACCTGGGCCGAAATGTCCTTACCGGCCCCGGAGTTGCCAACATCGATTTGACGTTGAATAAAGAGTTCCGGATTCCCAGACTGGGCGAAAACACGAAGCTCCAATTCCGAGCCGAGGCTTACAACCTTTTTAACCGATCCAACTTTGCGGTCCCTGCGCTGAGTTTGTTCAATGCCACCGGAGTGCGCGTCGGCAGCGCCGGTCAAATTACCACGACCGGGTCACACAATTCGCGGCAAATTCAGTTCGCGTTGAAGCTGGCGTTCTAATCGGGGAGTTCGCCGGCCCGGCGACGCTAGAGCGTTTTTCGTATTGGTGTAGACCACGATTTACTGCAAATGGGGCGACGGAGAAAGTGCAGATCCCTCGCTTTGCTCGGGATGACAGCCACTTGGTATGGTCTACACCAATTGTGAAAATGCTATAGTCAGCAACCGTAACAGTTCGAAGGAGCCCTGCTGGAAGTCGGAATTTCGACTTTCCCGCAGGGCTCGATTTTTATCTGGAGGAGAGCGAGGGCATTTATTGCGCCGGTATAGGCCATTTTTATCGCTGCTGTATAGTAATGCAGCGCAGCCCCGTAGGGGCGATTGATGGTAGCCCAGGACGTAAGTCCTGGGCTAACCAAAGCAAAGCAATCAAGCCCCGTAGGGGCGGCTGAAGGCGCTTCCCCCTTCCCTCCTCGCCGTCCTCCTATACACCAACATTGAATACCTAGAGCGTTTTTCGCGTTGGTGTATAGCAAGGGTTCAGTCGCCCCTACGGGGTTGGTCGGGTTAAAGGATCGGGGACCCAGGACTGAAGTCCTGGGCTACTGTCAATCGCCCCTACGGGGCTAAACGGGATCGCTGTACAGCAACTCTGAAAATGGTCTAACGGCGGGACGCAGGATGATTTATCGGGAGCCGGCCACGGCGCGACGTCGCAGCGGAACGGCGGCGGTGGCAGCCGGCATTCGGACGGCGCTGGGCAGGAAGTGGTAGGGAGGCCAGGGACCGCTGATGCGGATATCGCATTCCTTGACCTGTTCGGAGGCCAGCGAGTGGAGTTTCTGGTAGCGCTCGACTTTTTGCGATTCAATGAGGTGCGCGCAATCGACCAAGAGACCCTGGTTAGTAATCATGCGGCAGGACATCTGCTGCTCCAGGGGCCGGAACATTTCCCCCAGCCGCGCCGCCGACTCCCGGGCCAGTTGGTGGTCCAACGGGTCCAGTGGCGTTCCCTCGGAGTCCGGCCAAACTTTTGTGGGCAGGTACATGCTCCGGGGAGGCTTCTTGTCAGCCTTGCGCTCGGACGCATCGGGCTGGAAAAGGAGCTTCAGGCGCATCTCGGCCTTTCCGCGCAGCCGGCAGAAGGCTTCGAGCAGCTCCTTCTGATTCTCCTGAATCAGGTTTGTGATTTGCTTCTCCGACTTGAAAAAAGTTCCGAAACGCATGGGCAGGACGGTGTGGGTCTCAAAGACGCGGGCAATCACCTGCCCGTGCTCCACGATGGACCGTGGCGTAAAGGGAAAGGAACGTTCCAGGCGGCTCAGCAACATGGAGTATTTGCCGCTACGAAGCGCGAAGACCGGGTGTTCGTCGATTCCCTGCAGAACAGGCCAGGGTTCGTCCGAACTCAAGCGGATCAAGCAGTATGCATAGAAGGCCATGGCGGTCATCCTTTACAAGTTGCCAGCGGACGTTTAGTAAAGCAAGCGGCCGAAAAGGCGGCTGTTGCTGTCACACTTCTCCGTCTCGGATAGAAAACCTGGAAATGTACGTCGGGAATTGCGAGGATTGCGGGAGAAAGGCCCGCTATGAGTCCAACATGCTCCGGCTGGAGGAGCCGGGCGGGGGAGCTAACGTGAGAGCCACAATCCTGCGAATCAATCAGCATTGCACCCTGCACACATGAAACTGGCTGCCGAACGGGGTATCTGCATCGCGCACGACACTGGAACGCAACGAGGCAGCAGGAAACCAAAACAATCGGAGCAGCTTTGCGGGAATCTACGGCGTATTGCGATTGCGTGACTTGGAATGGTTTCCGCACTCCAAATCCACGCGAACCGCTCCAGCCCATCACGGAATCTGGGCGAAGCCGGGCGGTTCCTGAAACTCCTGCGAATGAAAGTATGATTCTAACCGAAACAAAGTCGGCAAGCAAGAGGAATAACGCGGGTATAGTGTCTCAGTTTGAATTTTCTGGACTGTAAGGGCACGGTTTCAACCGTGCCGCAACAGTGAATCACACAGCGGTTTTAACCGCTTGGGGAGGGCCTCAGGGGCTAAAGCCCAGCTTGGCAGCGGCCTTATTCGGCATGGCTGAAGAGTCTGTGTGAAAACCTTGATATGTCGTCAGGGCACGACTTCAGTCGTGCCGTAAAATCAATGCTTGTAACGCGGCTTTAGCCGCTGAGGTACGTCCTTCGGGGTTATCACACACACTCT
>ORMF010052009.1_pt1 | contig 25063 bp, 20 predicted proteins | sample 1779871 | NCBI WGS metagenome assembly ORMF01 (sample SAMEA104232316, study PRJEB22302) | groundwater metagenome | biome: forest; feature: aquifer; material: groundwater | place: USA | collected 2011-08-07 | depth 5.4 m | reverse complement strand
TGTATGTGATAGGGGTCAAGGACCACGATTCCTGCCATGCGTTTACCGGCAGCTGGTTTTCTCAAGTGTCGATGACGCCCCCGAGGGTGATGCTGGGCGTACGGCAAAACTCGCATTCCTTCGAATTGCTTAAAAAAGACAGAGTTTTCTCGGTCAATTTTTTAGCTAAAAAAGATAAGAAAATATTGGAACAATTTTTTAAGCCCACGCCCGCCAGCGGAAACCGCTTCGGCGATCTGGGTTTTCAGCTTAAAAAAACCGGCACGCCTATTTTAGACGACGCGATCGCGTACCTGGAATGCGAGGTGGCCCACATCTATGATGTGGGAGACCACTCGATCGTGGTAGGAGAGGTGGTGAGCGCCGAGGTCTTAAAAGAGGAGCTGCCGCTCGTCATGAGCGACACGCCCTGGCATTATGGGGGATAGTTATTCGGAATAAGTCGCGGACGAACTGGGGGTTTCCCAGAACGTGACCCGAGAAATCGGGAGTTTTTTAGATTTAGCGTAGGTGTAAATAAGCTTAGCCAGATTTTCCGCAGTAGGATTTTCCGTCATTTCAAAGTAAGGTTCTTTCAGGTCCTTTAGATTTTTGATCAGCGGGTCGTCTTTCTTCAAGATCATCTTGTGATCGAGTTCGTTGTCGATCCATCGTTGGATGATTTCCTTGATGTCCCCGAAATCAAAGACCATCCCGCGGTCATCGAGCGATTTGGACGAGAGCTCGATCTCGATCTTGCCATTGTGGCCGTGCGGATGCGCGCATTTGCCGTCATAATCCAAAAGCCGGTGCCCATAGCAAAAATGAATTTCTTTCACGACGTTATACAATGGATCTTCCTCCGTCCACCACCAAGACCGACCCATTGATGAAATCGTTTTCCAATAAAAAAATGACGGCGCTTGCGATGTCTTCAGGGTTGCCGATGCGGCCTAAGACGGTTTTCCGGATGACCGCCTGTTTTTCCTCCTCGGTAAAGTCAGGAGGCAAGAGCACAGGGCCCGGCGCGATCGCGTTGGCCCATACTTTTGGCGCTAAATCTCTCGCCAACGATTTCGTCAAAGTGATCAAGCCGCCTTTGGAGGCGCAGTAAGCGGCGTAATCTTTGTAGGGGCGGATGCCGCTCCAATCGGCGATATTGATGATCTTGCCTCCCGAGCCGTCGACCATTTTATTTCCTATTTCTTTAGACAGAATAAAAGGGCCTTTGAGATTGGTATCAACCAGCTTGTCCCAGTCGGATTCCTGAACGGTCTTAAAAGGCGTTTTATAAAATAAGGAGGCGCTATTGATCAGCACATCCACGGATTTTTCAAAGCGGTAGGCCTCCCGGACCATGTTCAGGAGTTCCTCCGTGTTGGCCAGATCCGCTCTTAACAGCTGACACGGCACTCCAAGCGACTTGATTTCTTCGGCCGTTTTTTGGGCTTCGGACTCTGAGCTGCGGTAGTGTAGTAAAAGATGGACGCCTTTTTTGGCCAGCGCGAGCGCTATGTTTTTGCCGACACGTTTGGCGCCGCCGGTCACAAGCGCTGTTTTTCCTTTAAGCTCCATGATATCATCTTAACCGAACCAGAAAGAGCGGTCAATGGAGGTTTTTCCCGATGGAGCTTTATTTTTTGAGACACGCGGCGGCGGGCGAAAGGGATACCGTGGATTATCCGGATGATTCCTTGCGACCTTTGACCAAAGAGGGTGTCAAAGGGATGAAAAAGGCCGCGGACGGGATGCGTAAAATAGGCCTTTCATTCGATCGGATTTTTTCCAGCGATTACTTCCGAGCGCGGCAGACAGCCGAGATTGCGGCCGAAGGCACCCACTATGATAAAAAAATAGTCTTGAAAGAGACCTTGAGGCCCGAAGGCCGGATCAGCCATTTTATGAAAACCTTAGAGAGCCTGCCTTTTGATGGAAGTTATCTTTTCGTGGGTCATCAGCCCAGTTTGGGGGAGTTTATTTCGGGCCTGATCGTTCGTGATCGGGAAGTCTCGCTGGATCTAAAAAAAGGGAGTCTTTGCCGCGTGGCTATGGAACATAGCGGCCGGGCGCCCGTGGGGGAGCTAAAATGGCTCTTGACCCTGAAACAGCTGGGGCGTTTTTCTTAGATTTTCTTCACGAAATACTCACACTTTCTTTATCTTAATCCTATCAAGAGTCTGTAGACTCCTTGTGCGAGATACGCATAAGGAGGTATCTATGTTCGAAAAAGAAGTCATTATCAGCGGGATCAAAAAACAAAGGGAGGTTCTTTCGGAGCTCGTCGGCGAGCTTGAAAAGAAGTCCGAATTTGACAGGCAGGAGGTCGACTACTGTCAAGAGATCCTCAAGAAAACCGAAGCGTATTTGAGAAAGATACGACAGGTGAGCCTGGAAATGGACAAGCGCGCTCACCGTTATTCCTACAGTTTTGTGACGCGTCTTTGGTAGAAGAATTAGCCCCGGCGTTTCGGAGATTTCACGAGATTTACGCCAAGCCGGATGACGAGAAGCTGGTCTTCATGGCGGTGGAGGCGATCGAAGATCTTCTGACGCGGATTTTGATCAAATATCTCGTCAAGCACACTTCAAAAAAAGACGGTCTTTTCAGCAAAGACAGGCCTTTGAGTTATTTCAGCGTGAAGATTGATTTGGCCCACCGATTGGGACTGATTTCGTCCGGTCTCGAGGAAGAGCTGCAAACCCTCCGCAAAATCAGGAAAGAATTTAAAAATAAGATTGATTGCGCGATGCTGGATTACAAGCACGCGAAGGTTTTTTGCAATAATCTGAAGGCCCCGTCAGCGGTCAAACTAAAATCAATGTACGCCAAAGATCAGTTCCCCGATACCCCCAGGGGAAACTTTGAACTGACGGTGACGATTATCAGCTGTCTGCTTGCCAATATTCTGAACGATCTTGAGCCGGTATCCGTCGCGCCGCTCCACTAGACCACCCCCGGCCGGGGTACCGGGAACCCCTTCACCATAACTTCACAAAAACTTCACGGAAAACTAACCCCGCGACCTTATAATGCATGTTTTGGCGCCTATTCGTTTCTCTCCGAGGCAATGGGTGGCCTCGTAATCGCTAGACGGAAATTCGCTTGGCAGGTATGATATCCGAATATGAAAATAGCCGTTTTTGACATCGGGACGAACTCCATCCACATGAAAATCGTCCAGATTAACAATGATTTCTCTTTCGAGGCGCTGGAGCATGAGAAAGACATGACCCGTATCGGCGCGGGCAGCTTCGAGTCGCGCAAGCTTTCCAAGAACGCGATCCGGCGCGCCTTGAAAGTCATCGAACGCTTTCACAAAGAAGCTAATCGGATAGGCGCGGATAAAACCGTCGCCGTAGCGACCAGCGCCGTCCGGGACGCCAGGAACGGAGACGCGCTGGTCGAGGCGGTTTACAAGAAAACCGGTATGAAGGTCCGTATCATCACCGGCGAAGAGGAAGCCAGGTTAATTTTTCTGGGCGTTTCTTCGGACATCGAGTTTAAGAAAGGCAAAGTCCTGGTTGCCGACGTGGGCGGCGGCAGTCTGGAGCTCGTGTCGGGCGGAAGAAAAAAAATCGATTATATCCGAAGCTTTGAATTGGGCGCCGCCAGGCTCAGCGAGCGTTTTATCACCCGGTATCCGGTGCCCAGCAAGGAGATCCGCCGTTTAGAGGCCTTTATCGTTGAAACGCTGAACGGCACCGCCAGGCGCCTGAGAAAAAAGGGTTATTCGAGGATCTTGGGGACCGCGGGAACATTCATCAACCTCGCTTCGATTGTTTATGAGGCCAAAGAATCGAGGCCTTTAAGGCTTCGCGGCACCTTTGAGTTAAAACGCAAGGACCTCAAATCGATTTATCAAAAATTGGCCCGTATGGACGAAAAACGGCTTGAACGCCTGCCCGGCCTTGACCGGAAGCGTTCCGACATCATCGTCGCCGGCTGCGTTCTGGTGATGACCTTGATGCGGCTTCTCAGGGCGGACAAGATCTTTGTCTCGGACAAAGGGATCCGCGAGGGGCTGATCTTGGATTATATCTTGAAAAACAAGATCCGACGCAAAACCGGCCGTCCCAGTTTGGATGTGCGTTGGTTCGGGCAGAAACCATTTTTTAGTGGTAAAATTGACGTTTAAAACACGGGCGAGATAAAGGAAAACGCACCAATGCCTATTTTTGATAAGAAGCACGACTACCCGGGCAAGCTCATCATCGTTGAGGGGATTGACGGGTCCGGCAAAAGCACCCAGGTCGCTTTACTGAAGAAGTGGCTTGATTCCCAGGGCTATTCCGTCTTTTTTACGGAGTGGAACAGTTCCGAATTGGTCAAGGAGACCACCAAAGAAGGCAAGAAAAAGAATTTACTGACCCCCACGACCTTCAGCCTCCTTCATGCGACGGATTTCACGGACAGGCTTAATTATCAGATCATCCCGCCGCTCAAGGCCGGCATGATCGTTCTGGCGGACCGCTACGCTTACACCGCATTTGCCAGGGATGTGGTAAGAGGGGTCAGCCCGATGTGGGTCAGAAATCTGTATAGCTTTGCCGTGAAGCCGGACATCAGTTTTTATTTTGACGTTCCGATCGACACCGCTTGCGAACGGATCCTCTCCAGCCGCGCCGAGATCAAATTTCATGAGGCGGGCATGGATCTGGGGCTTAGCCCGGACATCAAGACCTCATTCAAAATTTTTCAATCAAGGATATTGGAGGAATATAAGAAAATGGCCGACGAGTTTTCTCTGACGACCGTCGACGCCACGCTTGAGATTCACGAACAGCAAGAGATCGTCAGGGACGTGGTCAAAGAAGTATTCAAAGGTTATTCTAAGAGAAGGACGATTTATGCCAAACGACCCAAAGTTTTTTGGAGAAGGTTTAGCATATCTTAAGCCGTTTAAGGTCAAAGGCAAGCTGATCACGATCGAGGGCACCGACGGTTCGGGCCGATCGACGCAGATAGCGCTTTTGAGGAATTGGCTTGAGGTGCAGGGCTATGCGGTGGTTGAGACGGGATGGGCCCATTCCCGCCTGATGCAGCGGTCCATCGAGCTTGCCAAGTCAGGCAACATCATGGACCGCATGACGTTCACGCTTCTTTATGCGACGGATTTCGCCGACCGCTTTGAAAATCAGATCCTGCCCGCACTGAAGTCGGGTCACATTGTGTTGGCGGACCGCTATGTTTACACGGCGTTTGTCCGGGACGTGGTTCGCGAGCCGGACACCGCGTGGATACGGAATTTGTTCAGTTTCGCGCTGGTCCCGGATCTCACCCTTTACCTGAAGATCGAAATTGAAAGCCTGATCCCGCGCGTCATCGAATCCGGCGGCATGAATTATTGGGAGGCGGGGATGGATCTTCATATGGGCCAGGACCTTTTTGACAGCTTCGTGAACTATCAGTCGCGGCTCATCGTGGAATACGACAAACTCGCCAAAGAATTTGAATTTGAGACCGTGGATGCCGGCAAGAGCGTTGAGGAGATGCAGGACAAGATCCGGGAGAAGGTGAAGGCGATTTTAGGCAAACCTTCCGTTCAGGATTCGCATCGTTCCGATGGCTAAGCAATCTATCCTGGTCATAGATGATGAAAAGGATATTTTAAAACTCCTTCAATATAACCTCGAGAAAGAAGGGTATCAGGTTTCGCTGGCCAAGACCGGGGAGGAAGGCCTGGAAGTGGCGAAACATAAGCTGCCGGATCTCATCGTTCTGGATTTGATGTTGCCGGGAATTGACGGTTTGGAAGTGTGCAAGCTTATCCGCGGCCAGAAATCCACAAGCCACATCCCGATTTTGATGCTCACCGCCAAAAGCACCGAGACCGACCAGATCGTGGGATTGGAGCTTGGGGCCACGGACTACATGACGAAACCCTTCAGCATTAAAGTGTTGCTCGCCAGGGTCAAGAATATTTTCCGCAACAAAACGAAAAAAGAGGCCGGCGAAGGTCCGTTGAAAGCCGGGGATTTTGTCATCGACAAGGAGCGTTTCAGCTTTACGGTCAAAGGGAAACCCGTCGCTTTGACAAAACTTGAGTTTAAAATCTTGAGTTTCCTGATGGAGAATCGCGGCATCGTATTTTCCCGCGACAAGCTCTTGAACGGCGCCTGGGGCGGCGAAACCTTCGTCGTGGACCGGACCGTTGACGTTCATATCCGCAGCATCCGGGAAAAACTCGGCAAATACCGCCATTGCATTGAAACGGTGAGAGGCACCGGTTACCGCTTCACCGAGGAAGATTCTTGAAATTTTCCGCCGGCTTTTTCGCGTTTTGGCTGTTCCAAACCCTCCTGACGGTTATCCTTGGTTTTTTTGCTTATAAAAATTTCAAAGGTCTTCGCCGGTCCTCAAGCCGGCTATCCGAAAAACTCGCGGATTTTCAAAGTAAACTCCGTTTTGCCGACGAAGAAAAAGAGCGGGGGATGGCGGTCATCGAAAGCATGGTGGAAGGCGTGGTCGTCATTGACAGCGACCAAAAAATTTTATTGATCAACTCCGTGTTGTCCCAGGCATTTGATTTGAAACGGAACGAGATGCAGGGGCGTCTTTTTTGGGAGGTTTTTCGCGATCCGCGATTAAACGAAATGATTGAAAAAAGCTTGAAAAGCCGGCTTCCGGCCGGTCTGGAACACTCGATTTTATTGTCCCATTCCGTTTTTCAGATCCAGGTTTCTCCGGTTTTTAAGGGGGAGGAATTTTTAGGCGTCACGGCCGTTTTTCATGATGTGACAAAACTCAAAGAGCTGGAGCGGCTGCGTTCGGATTTTGTCGCGAACGTTTCTCATGAGCTGAAAACGCCGCTCACTTCGATCATGGGTTCTATTGAGACATTAAAGGAAGGGGCCGCGGAGAACCCGCATGACCGCGCGAGGTTTCTCGAAATCATCGACGAACATTCAAAAAATCTGTATCACCTGATTGAGGATCTCCTTTTGCTTTCGAAGGTCGAATCCGGGAAGGAGAATCTTAGGTGGGAAAAATTGGACGCCGAGAAGATCCTGAACAGAGTGATCGCGACGCTGGATCTGGCCTTGAAGAAAAAAAATATCATATTGCATGTTGATTTCTCGGAGAAACCGTTCGTGATTGCGGCCGATGCCAAATCCATCGAACAGGTTTTTTCAAATTTAATCAGCAATGCGATCAAATACAATGAACCGGGAGGAAAGATCGCCGTCCGCGGGTTCTATGAAGCCGATTCGGTAAAAATCGAATTTGAAGACACCGGGATCGGCATTCCGGCGTCGGATATCCCTAGGATTTTCGAGCGCTTTTACCGGGTGGACAAGAGCCGTTCCCGTGAATCCGGAGGCACGGGCCTGGGCCTTGCGATCGTCAAACATATCCTCGAAAAGCATTCCGGCTACATCCACGTCAAGAGCCACCCCCAAGAAGGCAGCACTTTCACCATCATCCTTCCTCGATAGCCGGGAGGATTCCCTCTTAAGTAAATAGAACGAAAGCTAGATTTAAGTCAAAAATAGTAGGAAATAATGGGACGGGTCTTGAAAATTTTAATAAATAATGTATATTTCTAGTAACAAGTAGTTAATATTAGTAAAGGAGAAAAACATGAGAAAACTCGCAACGCTTTTTATCCTAGCGGCTCTTCTTCAGGGAACGGGCGATATGATAGGCGGGCTTGTAAAAACCGCGACGTTTCAGAACGGACAGAGTTCTACCCAAATCGCCAGACCAAGTTGGGCAGAGCATATGGCGCTCGTTCAGGAAGGCAGTGATCCGAGCGGTTTCGCCGTTTCAGGCTGATTTTGGCAGACCAGTCCGTCGGGACTGAATAACCAAAAACCCTTTGTCCCATTGTGCGGACAAAGGGTTTTTTATTTCTTGCCTCGTTACATGTCTTTTAAATAATTTTAAGCCGTTCCAAAGAAAACCTCCCCGTTTTAAGCGACCGCTCCACTGAAAGTTCATCGTAGGTTCATGGGAAATTCATATACTTTTTGTATACTCCTATATATATAAAAACGGGTAAAAATCTTAAACGGGTTGATTGTGAATTTTACACTTGCCGATGACTTCTCTCCAAAATCAAGGAACTTTTAAAAGCGCCGTTAGACCGGCCTCTTTGATTCTGATCGTTTGCCTTCTTGCGCAAGACTTGGTGTTTGCCGCAGGGGCGGACGACCCCTCCCGCGTTTCGTCGCCCTCGGACATACGCCTCTCTGAAAACATGGCTTATCACCGGGTCTCTCAAAAGTTTCCGGGTCAAGAGATGATCCTGAATATTCAGGATGCTCATCAAAGCATTGACGCGCAGAAATCCATTGCCGGCATGCTGGAATCTTTGGTCAAAAATTACGACCTTAAACTGGTAGGTCTTGAGGGGACGTCCGGCGTCGTGGACACTTCCATTCTCTCGTCCTTTCCGGTGGAAAAAATAAGAAAGAGCGCGGCGGAATCTTTTCTCAATGAGAGCAAGATCTCCGCGCCGGAATTTTTTAAAATTGTTTCGAATAATCAGGTCGAGCTCTACGGTGCCGAAGATTTCGGACTATATGCCGAAAACGTCAAAGATTTCCAGGCGCTTTTTGAGGAGAGGGATAAAATCCTCCGCGAGCTCTCAAAATTAAACAATCTGTCCGACGCGCTGGCCGCCAAAATCCTTCCCGAAGACGTCCTGCGCCTCCATCAGCTCGGAGCCCAATACGCGAAAGGCGAGATCCGGTTTGACTTGTATTGGCAAAAGTTGGAAGAACTGTCCGGAAAACTGAAAATTTCCTACACGGGCCGCGCCAACATTTCCGGCATGGCCCGGATGACTCAGCTTGAAAAGGAAATCGATTTCAGCGCCGCCGACAAGGAAAGAGAATCGCTCATTTCTCTTCTGTCATCCAAGCTATCCGACCGCGAGGAGCTGGGCCGTCTGGTAGCCGAGATGCTGCGGTTCAAGGTGGGAAAGACAAGCCCCTCGTCGTTTTATGAATCTTTGTTTCAACGGGCCCGGAAGGCAGGCATCGGTCTGGAATCTTTCAAGAATTTAGCCAAATACGCCGAATACGTCAAGGTTTTCGAAAGCATCGATCTTGTTTCGATGATGGATGAATTGCAGCGGCTCGAAGAACAAATCGAAAAGGGTTTTTTGCGCGGAGAAGAAACGACCGAACTAAACCGCAGGATCAAATCCGTCGCGGTTTTTTACAACCTGCTCTGCGCCCAAATGTCGTCTTCGGACGAGCGTTTCTATCAATCGCACGCCGGCGATTTCGAATCCGGCTCGATCCAAAAGTATTTTTCCGAGACGGCTCATCGTCACGGTCTGGGAACTTTCGACAACCCCGATTACGCTTACCTTGACCGCCGCGCCGCGGAGGCGAAAATTTTTTACCGGAATGTTCATGCCCGAAACGAAGCGCTGTTGCAGAATTTTGTGCGGCGCATGAGAGAAAAGGGGCAGACCGTCGCGGCGCTCGTGACAGGCGGTTTTCATAGCGAAGGGCTGTCCGAACTCATGCGGCAGCAAAGGATCTCTCACATCGTCTTCATGCCTAAATTCGGAGACGGCGAGGGAGACAGGCCGTATATTGCCGTGATCACAAAAAAGAACTCTTTTTTAGACCGACAGGCGCGACTTGAGTCCGAAGAGGAGGCCATTTGTCTTGTGATCGGGTTGTCCGTTTTGAATGGGATCGGATTGGAAGAATCCAAAGAATTATTTTTAAAATCCCTGAAAGAATCCCGCTCCGCCGCCCAAGCCGGCCTCGAAGCTGTGTCGGAAAAAGAAGCCGTGCCGGGTGCCGCGCCGGCCGCCGACCTTTCAGAAAACTCCACCGACCGGTTTAAGTACGGCTCGTCGCCGCTTCGTCAAAATCTTCAGATCGCGTCGAGTCTTCCCACGGACAGGGCAGGCACGGTGCTGAATAGCCGCATGTCTTGGGAAGAACTCGTGGGTTATGTCAACGGTCTGCGGATGGCGGGGAAAACAGGGTCTACGGTGACGCTGGTTCCGGTGGCCGGAAGTCTTTTGGGGCCTGTGGACGTATCTAAAGAGTCTAGGGACCGTTCCGGGAAAATGGTACCGGCCAGCGTTTCCAGGTCACGCCGGAAAGAAGCGGCGTTTTTTGAAGCGACGCATGAGATCCCGGAGCGCGTGAATTCCGCCGGCTGGGTGAGAAATTACTTTGTTTATTTTGTGGGAAACAAAGGCTCTGAAATAGGGCGCAAGGACATCCGCGGGCTTGAAAGCGATTTTAATCGGGGTTGGGAAACATGGGCCGGGCAAAAAAGGAGAAAAGGCGTCGTTTTTGACGAGCGAGGGGTTGGAGCCCGGCTAGCCAGAGCCAGAACTTCTCTCGCCAGCTATTCTCGTCACCGCGGAAGAACGCTGTTTATCGAACCCCTTGAGAAAAGGAATCTTCTGAGCGTTGTCAGCGGCGCGGCGTCAGGAAGTTTGGCGCCGGACAGAACGGCTGCCGCGGATGTTAGCCGGCCCGTGGCAGGCGCCGTTGATTTCGGATCGTTGAAAATCCATCTGCGTCTTGATCCGGAACAGTTGACGGTCACAATCGATTCCGGATTTGCCGCCGCGTTGAAAGGGCTGTTGACCGCCTCCGGTTCTGCCGGCGATCCGGATAAAGTCATCGTCAGGTTTGAGGCGGCGCCTGTTTCGGGGGAGACGCCCGTTTCCGAGGGGCCGGAAAAAGGTGTTTTGTTAAGCGATCTTTTGACGCGTGAAAGTCCGCTGGTTTTTTCGTTAACGCACGCGACCTCAGGAATCAGTCAAATCGTCGCGATTTACGAAAATAAAGACACCGGAAGAGAACTCGGAAGAACGCCGTTGGATGGTCTTGTCGACGTTCCGCGACCACCGCGAGATGCGGAGAAAATTTCCGAACCGGCTGTCCAGACGCAAACCTCAAGCCGAATACAAAGCCCTTCCGTAGCAGCGATTCCCGCCGCGAATGTCCCAGAACAACCTTTCCGTGTGATGTTGTCTCCCAGAGCCGTGGACATTGTTTTGGCGGACCGGGGGTTCTTCGAAGAAGAAGGCGGTGAAGGCCTCACGGATGAAATACCGCCCATCGCCCAAGAAGAATCGAGATTTTTAAGAGACCTTTTGCCTGAGATCCCGGAAATACCTTCGTTGAGGCCTGGACAGGAAATCCCTTTTGGCGTGCCCGGAATTCGTTCGAGGCGATCCGAAAATCAGGTTGAGGCGGGACCCGCCGCCCGGACGGCGCAACCGAAAGAAAGTGTGTTGGAGCGCTTGGCGGCCAAGGGGATTGATAAAGAATCTTATTTGCAGCCCAAAGCGCGCGATTTTGAAGCGGAGCCTTCTTCCGCCGAGCAATTTTATTCTGTCGTTTCGAAAGCTCTGACATTTGTATTTTGGACAGCCGGTTTCATAATTCTAAACCGGGTGATCGATCTTATCTTGAAACAAGGTCCCAAAAAGATTCCTCCGCGCTTGCCTCCGTTCGATTTTAAGAAGCTTTCATGGCCGCGCCCTTCTTCCTTTTCCGGCGCGCGGCTGGCGCAACAAGAACCTCATCACCGCAGGGAGTGGTTGAAACTCACGATCGGCGGCGGTACGGCAGCGACTTTAAGCTTTTTCGGTTTTTCCAATTACACCGGCGGGGGCAAACCCCAATTTCACGGAAGCATTTTATGGAAAAACATTCCGCTGGGAAGGAATTTTTTAAGCCGGATTCACGGGAACCGTAACGAATGGCAAGCGCAGGGCGATCATGTTGAGAAGGTCGACTTAGTGTCACTTCGCCGGCGTTTTCGGCGGCTTGATTCGGATCTCAGCGAAGCGGAGGCATTGATCGCAAGACTGGCGCATGAAAGAAAGATGCTTGAGAGTCAAATTTCGGAGCGCCTTAGCGAAATCGAGGCGTTGTCGGCGGAGGCAACGCGTTATCGGGCGTCCGTGACGGAGCAGAAAACGATCAGCGGGAAACTCCAAGCCCAGCACGCGGAAACCAAAACGATAACCGGAAGAGACATTGAACGGCTTGAAAATGCGAGGACAGAAGAGAAGCTGACCGCAAAGCTTTGGAGGCAAGGCATTCAGCCGGCTTCCGAGCTCAGAAAGCAGCAAAACATCCGCGCCGGCCTCGAGCAAGAACTGGCGCGGCGCCAGTCTTCATTGGTGCAGATTTCGCTCAACCTCTCGGCCGCGTCGGAGTTTGCCCTAAACTTCGAAAAGATAGCCCAAAGCAAGGAGAAGCAGGCCGAGGAAAAGAGAAAAGACATCGAGATTATCCGTGAGAGGATCAATATCCTGGAACAGGCCGATATTCCGGCCGCGGAAATTCGGAAAAAGAAAAGCATCTTAAATCTTATCGCGCCGGATCCTTCGAGCCGGGATTTTTATTCAGCAGATCCCGAACTGCAGCGCCTTTTGATTTTGTATGTCGCCGACGCGGACGAAACTCTTTCGATTAGTTATCTGGCCAAATCCCTGGACCAGCTGGACCTGCGCTACGCGAACTATCTGCAAAACCCCGAGAGTTTGAGCGCTTACCGCGGCCTTTTGGAGGCGATTGTCCGCGCGTTTTCGAAACTATCGCGCTTGCATGAAGATGAGGTGGTGCTGGCATTGAAAGATTTGCAAGAGCTGCGCCGCCGTGAAAACCGGCGGCCGTTGAGCGATTTTACGCTTCAGAGAATGTTAGAGTCGCTTGGGCAGCGCGCGAACGAATATTTCGAGCCCTCACTCAGCTATCGCGTTCACGACCCGCCGACCGGACACTTCATGGATACGGACCCGGTGACGCGGGAAAAATATTCGATGGAGCAATACCAGAGCACACAACTGAACCCTGACCGCTCGACGCTCGCTGGCTCCCGCGAATGGAAACTGTTATCGCAGGGCTATGGCGTTGACGCGATTTCGCTTTTGGCGGATCCAAACCCGAGCCGGCGGCAGATCGTAGCGCTGATCGGCGCGGAGGACCCGGCATTCATTCCGTATCTTCTCGCGCTTACGCACGATCCCGAGCCCGCGGTGCGCGCGCACGCGCTCTGGGCGCTCGCGCAGTTTCGGGTCTCGCCGGCCGCGCCGGCGGACATGGAAGATATACGCGTCCCGGATTTTCACCGGCTGGCACTGGAAGAGCGAGAGTTGGCCGTGAGAAGACTCTTGCCTGCCGCCTGGGCCTCGACACAACTTCCTCAGGCCGTGCAGGGTTTAACCGGTCTTCTAAAAGGCAAAGACATCGATTATGTGAAGTGGCTTGCCGTGGAAGAAGACAAACGGCTGGAAAGCCCTCTCTTGACGAAATCCCTTCTCGAAGCGTTACTTCTGCGCTACGAGCCGCCTTACAATGAGTCGCCTTATTTTTGGCAGCAGGTGCTCGAACCCGCGTGGCCGTCGGTGATGCCGCTTCATCAAAGTCTTGTCGAAGCCCTCGTGACCATCGCTTCGGCGCATGCCAAAGATCCCAATGTGACGAATCCTCTCAATGAAGTCGTGCGCAGCTATCGTAATCCGGAATCCGGCAAACCCTTGCCGGCGGGGGCCATTTTGTACGAAATTCATCCGATTGCGGCGATCGCCGATCCGGGCGCTTACGCGGGGGACTACACGAAAAGCTGGCCTATGAGGGAAACGTATTGGGGGCACTTCATCGGCCAATTCGTTTACATGTTTACGGCGCTGGCGGTCGTGTTCGGCGCCTTATTTTTGATACGCTATCGGCGCGGCGGAGAATTGCGTAAAGATGGCGATCAGGACAAGATGGGCGGCGAACTAACCGTTCCGCCGAGCGCCGGCGCAAGACTTGCCTATCGGGAAGCCGTCCGGCTTCTCGATAAAGGCGAAGAAATTGAGTTGAGAGGCGATTTAGTGGCGCTGCTTGAGCATCGCGTGGATCGTTGGACCGTTCTTCTCGAAAGCGGCAATGTGTTGGATGAAGACGATATCTTTCAGGACATCTTGAATCTTTTCCATCAGATTATTTTAAGCAGGGACTACCGGTTAAACCGGATTCTTGAGGCGGCCTACCGTGTTCGCAGGGCGCTGAGCGCGGAGCATTTGCAGATGCGCCGCCACATGGAGAGCGTGGGAGGTTTGGCAAATCTGGATATTCGTGACGATTCGAGAAAAACCAGGATCGAAAATTATTTTCGTGAGATCATCCAGCTCATCCGCGGCCTTATGATTTTAAGGGCCGGAAGAAACATCGGCCAGGCTAAGAGGATTTATGAGGATTACCATTTGGTCCATCCGGTACGTTTTCTATTTTCATTTGAACACCTGAATAACCGTTCTCGTCAAATCATGAAGGAGATTGACGAACTCTATTTTAACGCGGAACAAAGTTTGTATGGTCCTGAAAGCAACGGCGAGAAAGAGGAATCCCGGCGGGGCGTCGAGACGTGGCTTGAGAAGTTTTATTTTCCGGATCTATGGCATAAATCCATTGCGGGAGGACAGGTCCCTGATTCCGAAAAAGGCGAAGTTTCCCGCCGGTGGCAGACGCGCCGGATTTTGGGGCGCTACATTTTATTTTTTACGCCGCTTATTTCCATCGCGCTGCCTTACTTTTTTCCGGTGTATGTGCTGTTGTCGCTGGCACTCGGATTTGCGGGAGGACTCGGGTTCAATATTTACCTTCATTATTGGGCCTTGAACAGGGGGCTTGAATGGGAATATGATCGTTTGCATCAAGGGTTGGAGAAGTTGGACGCCTTAAAAAAAGATTTTGAAAGACAATCCGGCATCGGCGCGCTCGATAATACGGCGATAAGAAGAAATCTGATCAGAAAAAACTGGGAACTCGCGACCGCAACGGCTGGGGAGGCACTGGCTCGCCGGTCTCTCCAGCTTTTGATCGTCATGCCCGGGGCGGATCCGGCTCACACCGCCAGAATTATGGGTGAATTGAACAGCAACCCGTTGACGGATAAAAATAGCGGGGCCCTCGTCGTCATTATTCCGGACACGGATGGGTTGGATGGAAGTTTCTTCGCGGCGCTGCAGGCCTACAACGATATTTCCGACCAGGATACGATAGAACAGTATTTGGCCAAGGTTCTGAATCAAAAAGAAATTTACCAGGCGAATCCCGCGCTGCATGCGATTGTGCGTGAAGGGAAACAACCCGGCAGCATCGGGCCGGGCGACATTCAATTGGCCGGTTCTCTGTTTTCGGGCGTTCGCCCGTCAGAAATGATGAAACAAATTCGCGGGGGCGTGGTGTATTGCGGGGGGTCTGATCAACAAAAAGAGGCGATCTTAGAACCCTTGCCGATCGAGGCCTCCGGGGTTTACGAGCGCCTTCAAAGGCCGCTCACGCTTTTGGACATGGCGGTGACGGACATCGCGGCATTCTCGCGGCAGAAACAGCAGATCAAACAATCCGGATTTTTGAACCGCAGCGCGAATATATTTTATGTGGCTCCGCCGCATGCCGGGCAGCACCCCTGGCAATTCAATACCGCCCTAGCCGGGATTAAACAGGTGCAACGAGATGGGTTGACGGCCGTTATCACCATTTATAATGGCGAAGCGTTCGGATTGGACGTGAATGATGATGCCCGGGGGATCCCGCCGGAACAAGAAGAAGGAATAGCTTCTACGGTCGTGAGCGTTTATTCCGAAATACAAGGGCGGAGCAGGGAAGCCATGGCCTTCATTGATGGGACAAAAAATATACCGCAACTGATGGTCCTGGGATCTTTTTCCGTTGTTTTAGAGCCTAATTTTTTGAACCTGATGCACAACGTTTACGGGAAACAGCAGAGATTAATGACTGAGACCGCGGCAGAAGGCGCGGATTTTAAACAGTTCATTTCTATCTTAAAGGAATCCAACCGCTTGACATTCGAGCGGTTGATCTTGGCGCCTCTTTTGGCCGTGAGTCAAAAAGGCGCGACCCCTTTTGCCATGATCGCGGATATCAAATCACGCGCTTCTGATTATGCGGCTACTCCGGAATTTCGAGAACATCACTTTGATCGTTCAGAATTTGTGCGTTTGGTGGACAAATTTCTCAAGTGGCCGGAAAGGGAGATTGTGCAGTTGTTTCCAAACAGCCAGACGGTGCCACGGTTCAACGTTTTTGTTCCCTCCAGCCAGGAAGCGGTGGTTCACCGGCACGATGGCAGCACTTCCTTGGTGCCGTTCCTGAAAAAGATAGGGCTTTTTTCCCAAGCCGCGGCTTTGTCAATCGAGGCGGATGACGAAGCCAGGGATGCCGGCGCGCGGCTTGCCGGCAAACCGGATTTAATCATAGGGATTCCGGTCAACGCAGCCGCCTCTCCCGACAATCTTCTTCATGACGGGGCAGAGGCGATTTCAGCCGGTGATTTTTTGAATCGCAATGTCAGCATTGTCCTTGTGTTGGATGGAAAAGCGAGCCAGTCTTATGCCCAGTTTTTGAAAGAAAAAATCAAGGTAAATTCGGCTCTTGCCGGCCGGGTGACCGTGCAGTCCGGTGACGCGAAGGAAATTCTTTCCCGTATTTCCCGCAGAGACCGCGCCGACGCCATTTTATTCGATGATTTTCTTGGGGCCGGTCTGAATGCCTATTTGAGGCAGAGCCATGTCGCCCGGGAAATCGCCCGCATCCGTGAGGACCGTTGGCCGGAATTTGAAAAACGCCTTGAACAGGATATGCAAGGACTCACCCAAACCGAAAAACTGGTTTATCTCAACCGTTCACTCGGAAAGATTGGGCCCGCCGGTATCGCGCTTTTGGGTATTTTGGGTCCGCAAGCGTCCCTCGGCCGCAAAACGGTGTTGAAAACCGCCGCGGCCGGAAACCCCGACAGAGCGATAGGGATTTCATTTGATTCGCTTGAGGAAAACGGCCAGTTGGAAAATCATGCCAAATTGATACGCCTGCAGAAGAGCGTCGTTACGAAACACGCGGGAAATACGGTACATAATGTCTGGTTTGTTTCGAAGGCGAATGAACAAAAATACCTTCAAGCGGTTTCCGAAGGATGGATAGATGAGGCGGACGCCCATGTGCCGATTGACGATATCAGACAGAACGCGGCGAATCTTAAAGATTACTATGATAAAGCAAGGAAGGCGCTGGAAGACCGCGCCGTTCTGACGCCCGATCAGTTTGTATTGATCACCGTCAATGACGCCGTGCAGCGAGTAGACGGCGACGAGAGTTTCCACTTGCTGGTTCAGCCCACCTCCGACAACGCGCTCGGGGTGTATTATCTCAGGGCTTATGAAATCCTGGTCCTGAAGGGGGACATTTCGGGTATTTCTGATTTACGAAGACAGGGCAATCAAATTATTTTCATTCCTCCGGCACGCATTGACATCGCCTTGCTTTTGGCCGCTGTCCGCGCCGCCGAACGGTCGCTTGCGGGGGCCGCCTAAATGAGATTTATAAAAATAGGGCCGTTAGTCATCGCAGCCTCTTTCTTAGCTCTTTCCAATTCTTACGCGCTGAGCCCTGAAAAGAAGACTTATGAAAATAACACTCAAAACAGCGAGAGTCGTGAAAGACCGGCGAACAGCCCTGAATTAGCCGGCGCCTACAACGAGCGGGGGCTGAGCTATACGGCCAAAGGAAACCTAAACCGCGCGATTGCTGATTTTAACAAAGCCATCGAAATAGCTCCGGATTACGGCGACGCCTACAATAACCGCGCGGTTGTGTATTACATGAAAGGGGATTTTAACAAGAGTTGGGCCGATGTGCATCAAGCGGAATCCTTGGGGAGCGTCCCGCACCCCGATTTTCTTAAATCGTTAAAAAAGCGCTCAGGAATGGAAAAATAGCTCTCGGGAACGCTTCATAGAAACTTCATAATCAGCTTATCTTCTCTTTATATTAGAAAACTATAATTTAGATCAATGAACTGCAATTTTTTCAATCAACAAACGGAGGAACTTTAGATGAACAGGCGTATTACATCCACTTTATTGACGGCAGCGTTGTTGATGACGGCCAGTCCCATGGTTTTTGCGGATAGCTCGGACATATCTTCGGCATTGGACAGCATGAAACAACAGCTTGCCAAAATGCAGCAGACCATCGACCAGCAAACCATGAGAATTCAACAGCTTGAGTCGAACAAAGTTTTGGAATCTCCTCAGGCCAACGCGCCTATGCAGCCGGCGGCAACCACGATGAGCGAGGCCGATTGGCAAAAGGGAATCAAGGACAACATCGGTGAAGCGATCCCATGGCTCAAAGGCGCCAAATTCGGCGGGGATTTACGCCTGCGCTACGAAGCGTTTGATTACTATGAAAAGAATAATGACACCGGAGACACAGGGCAAGCGGCCGACAGGACAAGAAACCGCTTTCGTGTCCGTCTTCGCTGGGGCTTTGAAAAAGACTACGGCGACGATTGGAAGATCGGTTTTCGTATCGCAACGAGCGGTAACAGTAACACGGACCCCAATTCCACCAACGTCACCTTGGGCAATCCCGGTTATTTCGTCTACAAGCCCGTTTGGGTCGACCGGGCCTATGCGAATTATTCTCCGAACGGGCTGAAAGATTACGGCCCCATTAAAGGAGTTACGGTCGGCGCCGGTAAGTTTGATAACCCATTCCTTCGCTATTCGACCACGATCGTTTGGGACGGTGACGTGACGCCGGAAGGCGCTTTTGAAAAAGTGAATCTCCAGCTTGTCAGCACCGAAGATACGAAGGTAAACGTGTATGGGACCGCCGGTCAGTTTATTGTCAATGAAAACGCCGGCGTTGATACCGATGTGGAAATGTACGGATATCAGGGCGCTCTGAATCTCTCAACTTACGGTTTCGGTACGGACATGCCGGTAGACCTGACAGGAGCGATTTCCTATTACGAATACACCAACTGGTCCCAAACGGTCAACAGCAACACGGCCGCAGGCGCTTTTCTTCGCACCAATTCCATTGTTGCGGATGATTTCCGCGTCTTGGACATTTATCCGGAAGCGGTTTTTTACGTCAATCGCACCCCCATCACGCTTTGGTATGATTATGCCAAAAATATCGGCAATGTGGGGACGGAGGACGTTGTTCGGTCCTTGGGCAACGACATTCATGATTCAGACGAGGCTTGGGGCACCGGATTCAAGATCGGAAAAGCGAAGAGCAAGGGAAGCTGGGAGCTCTTCTACGGGTATTATGAGATTGGGGTTAACGCGGTTCCGGCGGCTTTCAATGACAGCGACTTCGGCGGTCCCGACACCAACGGTTTCACAAACCGCAAAGGGCATAAATTCGGCGTTTCTTATATGTTAACAGACTCTATATCCGTCAACTGGACCGGCTATGTGGTGGCTCCGCTTCATCCCACCGCGAGCGCGACCATCGCCGGGACGACCGGCGGCGGAGCGGGTTTGAACAATGCCAGGAATGAAAGCGTATTTCGCTCTCAGGCCGATCTGGTTTATAAGTTTTAATAAAAAACAAGGAGAGAAAAAAAATGAAAAAAATATTCGCGTTGTGTTTGGGAATAGCGGTCGCTGGGACGGCGTTTGCCGCGCCGATGTTGATCAATGGCGCCGGTGCGACCTTTCCGTATCCGATTTATTCAAAATGGTTTGACGCTTATTCCTCAATCAACCCGGATGCGAGGTTTAATTACCAGTCCATAGGCTCCGGCGGAGGAATCAAGCAAATTACCGCGGGGACGGTTGATTTTGGCGCGACCGACGGTCCGATGACGGATCAGCAATTGGCGGACGCGCCGGGGCGCCTTTTTCATATCCCGATGGTGATGGGCGCGGTCGCCGCGGCGTATAACCTGCCCGGCGTAGAGAAGGGGCTCAAGCTGACGCCCGACGTTGTGGCCGACATATTTTTGGGCAAAATCACGAAGTGGAGCGATCCAAGAATTGTCTCTGCGAACTCAGACATGCAGATCCCGGACATGCCGATCATCGTTGCGCACCGGTCGGATGGAAGCGGCACGACCTTCATCTGGGTCGACTACTTATCCAATGTGAGCGGAGAGTGGAAGTTGAAGATAGGAAAAGGCACTTCCGTGAATTGGCCCGTGGGATTGGGAGGAAAGGGCAACGAAGGGGTCGCGGGCATCATAAAACAAACACCCGGCGCTTTCGGGTATGTGGAACTTTCCTACGCGATCAAGAACAATCTTTCTTACGCGTTCATTAAAAATCAGGCCGGCAATTTCATCGAACCGACCATTGATAGCACTTCCAAGGCGGCAGCCGGGGTGCCTATCCCTTCGGATTTCAGGGTTTCGATCGTGAATAGCCCGAACCCCGAGGCCTACCCGGTGTCCGGTTTTACATGGATCCTGGTCTATAAAAATCAGAGCGACCCCGTCAAAGGGAGGGCCATCGTGGATTTTCTGAAATGGGCCGTCCACGACGGACAAAAGTACGCGAACGACCTTCTTTACGCGCCGCTTCCTCAAGAGGTTGTCTCGATGATTGACAAGAAGCTGCAGGAAATTAAGTATTAGAAAACGGTTGTTTTTCCTCCGAAAGAGCCTCGTCTCAAAAACATCGCTATCCTCCGGGTGTTTGCGGGCGGGGCTCGCAAATTTTATGGAATTTTGAGATAATACGGCCATGTCCAGAAAAGACACAGGGGATATTGTTTTTCGCCGGCTCATGATGTTCTTTGCCTGTATGATCCTTGTGATCGTGCTGGGCATCCTTTTCGAGCTGACAAGGTCCTCGTTGCCCTCAATCAAGAAATTCGGTTTTTCTTTCCTTTTTACGTCTACCTGGGATCCGGTCTTTGAGAAATTTGGAGCATTGCCGTTCATTTATGGCACGCTTTTATCCTCATTCGTGGCGCTTCTTCTGGCCATTCCCATCGGCCTTGGCACAGCGATCTACTTGGCCGAGTATTCCCCGTGGTGGGTCCGAAACACGGTTTCATTGCTCGTGGATCTTTTGGCGGCGATCCCCAGCGTGGTGTACGGGCTTTGGGGGATCTTTGTGCTGGTGCCGGTCATGAGAACCCATGTGGAGCCGTTTCTTGGGAAGTATTTCGGATTTTTGCCTTTCTTTCAGGGGCCTCAGTATGGCGTCGGCATGATTTCGGCGAGTTTAATTCTGGCCGTCATGATCGTCCCTTTTATTATTTCCGTGTCAAGAGAGGTCATTCTCGCCGTGCCGCAGGTTTATAAGGAATCGGCTTACGCGATGGGCGCGACCCGTTGGGAAGCGCTGATTTCTATCATCTTGAGTTATGGCAAGTCCGGGATCATCGGAGGCATTATTTTAGCTCTGGGCCGCGCGATCGGCGAGACGATGGCCGTGACGATGATCATCGGGAACAATGTGAAAATATCCGCCTCTCTTTTTTCTCCGGGCTACACCTTGGCCAGCGTGATCGCCAATGAGTTTACGGAGGCGACGAGTGATCTTTATTTATCCGCTTTGGTTGAGATAGGACTGGTACTCCTTTTCGTTTCGATTTTTGTGAATGTAATTGCGAGGATGCTCATATGGTCGGTCCAACAAAAACAGTCGTCTGGAGTGAAAGCGAAACTTCAGGCTATTTAGCCCAGTTGTTCCGGCAAACGCGTCAAAAGCGTTACTGGATCGACAAAATCATCGTTTACCTCCTGACGGCGTGCTCCGTCTTGGTCCTTTTGCCTTTATTGAGCATTCTGACGCATCTGATTTCTCAAGGCATTAGCGCCATCAATGTTGATTTTTTCACCAAGCTACCGAAGCCCGTGGGGGAACATGGGGGAGGGATGGCCAACGCGATCGTCGGAACTTTGATCCTCCTCGGCATTGCGATGGGCGTGGGAGTGCCCATAGGCCTTGGAGCGGGTATTTACTTAAGCGAATACGCCAATCATCGTTTCGCCATGGTCATTCGGTTCGTCAACGACGTCATGAACGGGATCCCTTCCATCGTCTACGGTATTTTTGCTTACGTGGTTTTTGTATTGCCGTTCAAGAGCTTTTCGGCGTTATCCGGAGGCGCGGCTTTAGGCATCATGATGATCCCTATTGTGACCCGGACAACCGAAGAATTTATTCGGTTGGTACCCAACACGCTGCGCGAAGCGGGCTTGGCGCTTGGCGTGCCCCGCTGGCGGGTGATCACAGATATTGTTCTCCAGACGGCCAAGGGAGGGATCATCACCGGCATCATGGTTGCTTTGGCGCGCGTGGCCGGAGAAACGGCGCCGCTTCTTTTCACGGCTTTTGGCAACCGTTTTTGGCATTCCAGTTTAATGGAACCCATCGCGGCGCTGTCGCTTCAGATCTTTTCTTACGCGATTTCACCGTTTGATGACTGGCACCGGCAGGCTTGGGCCGGGGCGTTGGTGTTGATTGCCATCGTTTTCATCGTCAATATTCTGGCACAATATTTTGTGAGACGCCAGGCCAGATTGTTGTCGCCAAAAAAATAGAAAAAGTGATATGATGACTGAAAATATCATGGACAAGAAAACCGAGAATTTGACCCGTGAGGAAAAGCGGCAGCCACCGACTGAAACAACGCAGATGATGCCTTCAACAGACGCTGATCCGGTAAAAATACCGAAGATCGAGGTTTCCGGCCTCAACTTTTATTATGGGAAGCACCACGCGCTTCAAAATATCTCGATGAATATTGAAGCCAAGAAGGTGACGGCTTTGATCGGCCCCTCCGGTTGCGGCAAATCAACTTTTTTAAGGATTTTTAACCGCATGAACGATCTGATTCCGCTCACGCGCATCGAAGGTTCCATCTTGATTGACGGCAAAGATATTTATGACAAAGAAACGGATGTAGTGGCGCTACGAAGAAAAGTGGGGATGGTCTTCCAAAAATCCACGCCTTTCCCAAAATCTATCTACGACAATGTCGCTTACGGACTCCGGATCGTGGGAGCCAAGGACAGGAATATGATTGATCATGTGGTGGAGAAAAGTCTTCGGAGGGCTGCCTTGTGGGATGAGGTCAAGGACAGTTTGAACAAATCGGCCCTCGCGATCTCCGGCGGCCAGCAGCAGCGGCTTTGCATCGCCAGGGCTCTGGCGGTAGGGCCGGAGGTGATCCTGATGGACGAGCCCTGTTCGGCGCTGGACCCGACGGCGACGGCCCGGATCGAGGAATTAATTCTAGAACTTAAGAACGACTATACGATCATTATTGTGACTCATAATATGCAGCAGGCGGCGCGTGTTTCGGACAATACGGGGTTTTTATTTCTAGGAAAGTTGATAGAATTGGGACATACTGATAAAATGTTTACCAAACCCGACAACCCAATGACGGAAAGCTACATTACCGGCCGGTTCGGTTAAGGCAGAGGAACAGTTTTATGGAAAGACATTTTGACGAGGAATTGAAGAATTTAAAACAGCGGCTCTTGCACATGGGTGACCTCGCGCAAGAAATGATAGGACTGTCTATCAAAGCGCTTGTGGACCGCAACGAGGCCTATGCCAAAGAGGTGTTCAATATTGAGCAGAGGGTCAATCATCTGGAGATCGAGATCGAGGAAGAGGTCTTGAGGCTTTTCGCGATCCGCCAACCGGCCGCGAAGGATTTGAGACTTCTCACGGCCATTCTCAAAATCAACAACGATCTGGAACGGGTTGCGGACCAGGCGGTCAATGTCGCCGAGACTTCTCAATTTTTGCTAAAGGAGCCGCTTTTAAAGCCGTTAATTGATATTCCCCATATGGCGATGCTCGCGCAACGCATGATCAAGAACAGTCTGGCGGCTTTCGTGAACCATGATCCGGTGCTCGCGCAGGAAGTTTGCCAGGATGACGATGAGGTGGATCGGCTCAAGGATCAGCTGTTTCGCGAGCTTCTCACGTTCATGATGGAAAACCCGCGGTCTATCACGCGCGCGGTGGACCTTATCCTGATCAGCCGGAACCTCGAACGCATCGCGGACCACGCGACCAACATCAGCGAAGACGTGATCTTCATCGAGGAAGGCAAGAATATCAAACACCATCTCCAAGATTAAATTTCCAACGCTGCTAATGCAAAAAGCCCTTGCGGAGATGATTGGCACTTTTGCAATGGTTTTCGTCGGGGGCGGTGTTATCCTCTTGTCGGAAAAATATCCAAACGTGATTCGCCCCTATTTTATCCCGGTGACATGGGGGCTTGTGATTTGCACGATGATTTTCGCTATGGGGAAAATATCAGGCGCTCATTTTAACCCGGCGGTCACATTAGCGTTTGCGGTGACCCAGAGGATTTCGGTCTCACAAGTGCCTGTTTACTGGCTTAGCCAATGCGCTGGAGGCCTAACAGCCGCTATTTTGCTCATTATCTTAAAGAAAATATGAAAACCAGAGTTTTGATTTTATGCACCGGCAACTCCTGCCGGTCGCAAATGGCCGAAGGGATTCTTCGGCATTATGGCGGCGATAAGTTTGAAGTTAAAAGCGCTGGTTCTGAACCTTCAAAAGTCAATGAAACCGCGATCAAAGTCATGAAAGAGATAGGTATCGACATTTCGAAGCATCGTTCTAAACATGTAAAAGAGTTTTTAGGTCAACATTTTCATTACATCATTACGGTTTGCGACAAAGCTAATGAATCTTGCCCAATCTTTCCAGGGCCTTCTATAAGACTGCACTGGTCGTTTCCCGATCCTCCGCATGAAAAGGAAATAACCGAAGAAGTCTTAAACGAGTTTCGTAAAGTCCGAGACTCGATCCACTCTAAGTTCAAAGCGGCGGCTATCCAAGGTTTCCCTAAGCTAACATCCTCGTGATATAATTTTAGCGTTATGGAACTAGCTCAGAATAAAGGCAAAGCCTGTGTCTTAGTCAGCGGAGGCATTGAAAGTTCCGTCCTTCTATGGGACGCGGCAAGCCGCTACGAAAGTGTCACCCCCGTTTACGTTCAAAATCATCTTCGTTGGGAATACGCCGAACTTTTCTGCCTTAAAAATTTCCTGAGACACCTCAAGTCCGACAAGTTAAAAACGCTGAAAATCATTGATCTTTTTATCAACGATCTTTATGGGACCCATTGGAGCATCACAGGCACGAAAGTCCCGGGGGCCAATTCCAAGGACGAGGATGTTTATTTGCCCGGCCGCAATATCGCGGTGCTTGGCAAGGTGGCGATATTCGCCGCGCTTCAGGATATCCCTTCGATCGAGGTGGGCGTCCTAAAAAGCAACCCCTTCAGCGACGGTTCCAAGGCCTTCTTTTCCAAAATGTCGAAGGTATTGTCT
>ORMF010362280.1_pt1 | contig 25083 bp, 14 predicted proteins | sample 1779871 | NCBI WGS metagenome assembly ORMF01 (sample SAMEA104232316, study PRJEB22302) | groundwater metagenome | biome: forest; feature: aquifer; material: groundwater | place: USA | collected 2011-08-07 | depth 5.4 m | reverse complement strand
GGGAATAGGCTCGATTCCATGAACGCGCCCCAAGGGCAACTGACGGGTCGCCGGGAAGCGGCAGGGAACATCTATTTTTTGGGCCGTGGGACCACCGACGGGACCGGGGGGGGGGGGTACGCAAGGGCACGATACGATTGCTCTCCTCACCGCACTGAACTTCCCCGCCCGTCATCACCTGTCAGCCATCACAAACCTCATGCTCCGATCCACCCTCCTCCTCTCGTTCGCGGCGACCTGTCTTCTCGCCGCCGATCAATCGCTCGACGTCACCAGCCCGGACGGCGCCGTGCGCTTCCACGTGGCCACTGCCGCCGATGGACACCTGATCTATTCCGTTTCCTCGCGCGGCCAGTCGCGCCTCGAAGCTGCGCCGGCCGGCGTGATCATCAACAATGCCGACTTCGGTGCCGCCGTGAAGTTCGGGACGCCGAAGACCCGCAGCACTTCGGAAGTCTTCCCTTGGCGCGGCAACAAGACCACCGCCACGAACCAGTGCCAGGCCGCCGAGATTCCCGTCCAATCCGCCGCGGGCGACTGGACTGTGGAAGTGCGGGTCTTCAACCACGGCGCGGGCTTCCGTTACCGGGTTCCCGGTAGCGGCACTCGACGCGTTCAAGGCGAGTCCACCGGCTGGCAGTTGCCCAAGGACGCCACTGTCTGGTTCCAGTCCAACACCGGCGACTATGAAGGCGTCTATCAGTCGGCGCGCGCGGACCACGTCCCGCTGGAAGAAACGGTGCAGAATAAGAAACGCGCGGTCCACCTTGGCCCGCCCGTGACCGCCGTCTTCGCCGACGGAACCTTCGGCCTCATCAGCGAGGCCGGTCTCTTCAACTACAGCGGGCTGACGCTTCGCCCCGAAGGCGGCGCCAGGTTCCGCGCGGCCTTTGAGGATGATCCGAAAGGCTGGTCTCACGAAGGCCCCATCGTGTCGCCCTGGCGGGTGATCGTGCTGGGCCAGGACCTCAACGAGCTCGTCAACAGCGACGTCATCGCGGCCCTGTGCGATCCGCCCGATCCGAAGCTTTTCCCCGACGGCCCCAACACCGCCTGGATCAAGCCCGGCAAGGCGCCCTGCACCTGGATGGTCTATGGCAACGATGGCGCCCAATGGGACCGACAGAAGTGGTTCGTGGATGTCTCGGCGGCGACCGGCTGCGAATACCTGCTGGTCGATGCCGGCTGGCGCACGGAGAAGTGGGGCTGGCTCAAGAACGGCGGCGATGTTTGGGCACGCGCGGCGGAGCTTTGTCGCTACGCGGCCGAACGCAACGTCGGCATCGTCCTGTGGCACTCGTATCCCGAAGGCCGCGATGATGGCCCCGGCCTGACGACGGTCGAGGCGCGCGAGGAACTTTTCCGCAACTGCCAGAAAGCCGGCGTGAAAGGCGTGAAAATCGACTTCTTCAACTCCGAGAGCAAAGCGGTCATCGAAGCGTACGAAGACCTGGCGCGCCGCGCTGCGAAGTATCAACTGGTGATCAACTTCCACGGCGCAAACAAACCCACCGGAGAAGCCCGCACCTGGCCCAACGAGGTCACGCGCGAAGGCATCCGCGAACAGGAATATGTCCTGTGGGGCTCGCTCCCGCTGGCGCATTACGGCGCGCTGCCGTTCACGCGCCTGGCCGCCGGCCACGCCGACTTCCTGCCCGGCTACGTGCAACCGCGATTCCTGAAGAACACCACGACCATCTTCCAAATGGCTTGCGTGCTGGTGTTCAGCTCCCCATTCCTCTGCTGGCCGGACAACCCCGAGGCCTACTTGAACAGCCCGCTGCTCCAGTTCGTGCGCACCGTTCCGGTCACGTGGGACGAAACCCGGATTCTGCCCGGTTCAGTGATCGGCGACACCGTCATCATGGCGCGCCGCAAAGGGGCCGAGTGGTACGTGGCCGTGCTGAACTGCCGCTCCGAGGCGCGCACCGTGGAACTCGATCTCTCCGTCCTGGACCTCGCCGGCAAGGAACTGGCGCTTTATCGCGACGGTCCAACCAGCGCGAGCTGTCAGATCGAGAGCGGCGCCAAACCACCGACCGATGGCAAGCTTGCCGTCGCCCTCCGGCCCGGCGGCGGTTTCATCGCGCACGTTCGTTCGCCGCAGACATTCTCAGGCTGGAAGTAGTGCAAGGCTCGGCCAAGGGCGTCTGGAAGCGATCCAGTGCCAACCGCTCCATCGGGCCGGTCAGCACGAGGTTGCTGCGGGTTCGACGGTAGGCCTGCCTGCCGCGCTACGCTTGGCGCAGGCAGGGATCGAGAATGGTCGAGGTGGCCTGGGAGTAGAGCACCGCGGGCTCGCCCCGTGAGATAGTTGGGCCTCACGGGATCACCAGCACGAGGGCGGTTATCTCACGAGGTGAGGCCAGGCTGGCGGCGTCGGCGGCGCGGCGGTTGGCCACAATCTCCTCCGGGGCGCGCGGATTCTCCACCGGCTTCAGGACATCGACCACCAGATCGGAGGCAAAGCCGATGACCAAGGAGAAGAAGATACACAGTTTACGGCCGCCGCCAGCACACGGCGAATTGTGTCAAAAGTGAGGAGCGACCCCTTCACGTCAGAAGCATCACGCTGAGGTGTATTCCAATCCAGAAAGCCTGCCTTCTGTTCATGTTCGTTCCGTTCAGTTCGCAGTCTTGGTCGCCTGTGAATGCTTTAAAACGTTGCGAATCCGCCGCAACTGCTCGGAGCCGGAGAAGTAAAGGTCGTTCCCCACGAAGGTCGGTGAGCCGACGGGATCGATCTTGCCAACAACGTGGACCGTGGCGTCTTTTGGATTGATGCGCACCAGCACGTCTTTGAGAAAGGTCCAGATGAAGCCGTCCGGGCCGCGCGTGAGGGACAGGTATTCGTAGGAAGGGTCCACCCAGTGCGGCCAATAGTCGTCCACTGAGACGGGCCAGGGCAGGGCCTTGCGGAAGAGCACGTCGCCAGTGGACACGTCTATTCCGTAAAGGAGGCCGGCGCCGGGCTTGCCATACTCCGCCCCCTCCACCGTTAATCCCAGCAGCCGTCCGGGCGCGGCTTCGGTGATCAAGCCGGTGGCCCGCGCCTTCGCTACGGGCACGATGTCCCGCACAATTCTTTGCTCGTTCACGTCGTAAACAAACAGCTTGGCCTCGTCGGTCGGACGACTACCGTTCTGTTCGTCCGCTGCCGTCGAAGTGGAGATGATGATCAAACGCCCGCCGAGGGCCGGCGCAATCCAGTGGACCATGTAGCCGCTCAACGGTCTCCAAAAACCGTCGAGATTGCCCGTCTTGGGATCATACCAGCCCAAGCCTCCACCGGTGTAGTTGCGCTCACCGAATCCGCCGAAGTAGATTTTGCCATCCGCGCCAAGAGCGGAACTGTGCATGATCGCCACGCGCGTGGCGCGAAACTCTCCGATGAGCCGAGGATTGCTCGCGTCGCTGCTGTCGCTCGGCGCGGGGCGCGTGGGCGGGCCGCCTTTGCCCAACGTCCACGGCAGCTTGGGATCATAAACGAAGAGCGGGCCTCCCGGATAGCCGCTGGAGTAAAGCTTGTCGCCGGAAACAATCGTGGTGTAAGGGGCCAGCCCGGTGCGCGGACCGCAGTAGGTGGTCCGGTCGGTCGTGGGATCGAAGGTGAACGTGCCGACGTAATCGTCGCCCGTGCCATAGAGCCGGCCGTCCGGCAACACGGACAGTGGATTGATGCGATGGGGGTAGCTGTTGACGCCTTCGAGGCGGACTGATTTCCAGCCCAACGATTCCGGCTTGGATTGGGCAGGTGCGCCGGGCGATGCGTTTGCCGCTTCCGCCTTCGCCTCCTCGCGGGACCGGTACCAGACCACGGCGTTGCCTTCCGCGTCCGGGTCAATCTGGCCGAAATAGACCTCCGGCTTGGGCACGGCCTTGTCCCACGGGGAAGCCTGCTGGGGCCAGGGTGGCGTGCTGTTCGTCCTCGGAATCGCCTCCCCGTGGTAGAGCCAATACTCCTTGTCGGGGACGCCGCTGCCCTGGGGGACGCGGGCGTACGCGCCCGGGAACTGCTCCAGGATGTCCATCACGCGCTCCGTCGGGGACTCCAGCAGCACCTTCTGCTCGCCGGTCTGGAGGTTCACGGCGACCAGGTACCAGGCTGGCACCATTCCGCTGGCGATATAGGCGTGCGTGTCGTCCACGCCCATGACGTAACGGCTCCAAGCGCCGTTGGGATGGCTCGGGCCTACCGGGCCGAAATCCTTCACCACCTTGCCCAGCTTTGGATCGTAGATGTAGAGGCCGACCTGGTTGCCCCGCGTTCCCGTGCCGTAAATCCGTCCATCGGGCCCGACGGCGAGCGGACGAACCTCACCTCCGAGGCCAGGGACGATTTCACCGCGGTCCTCCACCGCATCGGTCGCCGGGTCGTACACGAACAAGCCCATGCTCCATGTGCGTCGCGACGGCGTGGCGATGTAGTATTTGCCGTCGAAGCCAAGCGCCCGTCCGGACAGATAAAACTGGTGGCCGTCCGGCAACCGCTGCTTCTTCACCACGCCCGTGCCGAGGTCAACGACGTGCAGCCACGTCGGGCCATAGTACTCCTTGAAGTAGATCTGGAGGAGGTCCCACGACTTGCCATCGGGGTTGGGCACAAACCAGCGCTCCCAGACATTCACTCCGCGCGCCGGCTCGCCCAGCGACTCGGTCTGCAGGACTGGCGCTTTCTCGAGCGCCTGCTTGAGCTCCGGTTGTTCGACGACGTGCCACGGCTCGGTGGCGGCCACGGCAAGCGTGTGGCACAGGCCAAGGATCAGCGTTGCGAGGTGCCCGGCGCTCCTCAACCATTCCGTCCTCGAAGGACGTGATCGCTTCGTGAGAGTTGCCATTGGCTAGTCTTTGGATCGGTCAGTTCCCTTGGGCTTAAGCGGCGCGTCCGCACCAAGCGGCGCTTGGATTTGCCGCGGCCCGACGGCGGAAAAATCCCACGGCACGAATCCGATCCGGGCCGCTGGGGAACCCGCCCGTAGCCTGAAGTCGCCATGCTCCGGGTCCACAAACAATGGGTCTGCAATGAGGCTATCTTTGTCCTGACCCGCCGCTTGCCACTGAGTAACCGTCTTATCGCCAAAGAGGACCGGCTGCCCAGAGGCGTTCCAATAGAGGTTGCGGTCAAAAGCACAAACGTCCCGGCCACAGTGCGCGCTGCCGTAATCCCCGATTGCCTTGCCTTCCAGGCAATAGATGAGGTTGCGCGCGCAAGTGAGCTCGAAACCGCCGATGCCGCCACGATCGACTTGAGCGATGCGATTAAGAGCGAAGATGTTGTTCTCCGCCGTGATGTCCCGGTTGTGGTGCGCGAACAAGGCGCCGTCCTGGCAACGATAAACAAGGTTGTTCTCGATCAGAAGGTCGTGACTGCCTTGATCCGGGTAGATTCCCCAGCCGCCATAGTCGCGGCGTGAGACATCATGCACCCGGTTGTAACGGATGCGCGTGCCCGGCGTGCTGCAGGTGTAAATGCCGGCCAGATCGCTGAGCATACCCTGGCCAATGTCGTGAACGTGATTGAACTCGACGATATTGCTCTGGGCGTGGTTCGGCCCAAAGTCCTGGACCGATCCCACCGAGATGCCGCATTGGAACAAATCGTAAATATGATTGTGAATGATCTTGTTATTGGCGTTGTCGCCCACGAACACGCCCGCCGCTTCCGGGGTAAACCGCCCGCAGTGGGCGATCACATTGTCGGCTACGGTGATTCGCTGGCTGTGGGGGCCTTGCGGCATGGCCGCCTTGCGTTGCTTGCCTCGCTCCGTCAGTTGGCCCGAGCCGTCCGTTTCCCACGAGAAGAAATGGCCGATCCAGATTCCCCCCGCTCCGATGTCCGTGATTTGGTTGTGCGAAATCTCGAGGTCCGCGCAGCCGACATTCACCTCGACGCCGCAGTTACCAATGTGCTCGATGGCGCCGCCGGTGATGGCGCAGCGCTCGGCGTAATCGAACCAGAGCGCGCCGGGCACTTCGACTCCAGCTTGGAGCGACGAGGCATAGTCGGCCGGCGGCTGCCATTCGGTATGGGAAAACGTGATGCCTTCGAAGTGGATGTCATGCACCGGTGCGCCCGGGCGTCCGACGACCCGCACCACTTGCGTCAACCGCGGCGCAATGATCTCGGCTACCGTCATGTCCTCGCCCGGCCGCGGCAGGTAGTAAAGCCGTCCTTGCGGGCGATCAAGATACCACTGGCCAGCGGTGTCCAGGGCCTCGAACACGTTCTCGACCCAATAGACCGAGGGCGTGGTGGTGCTGTCGCCCCAAGGGGCCGAGGAGACGAGAGCAAAAAGGCTCGAACGGTCGAAGGTGACCGTACGCGTTTCGCCGTTGACGCGCTCAATCGGCAACCGGTTGTCCAGCCACCGCGTGATCCCCACCACTTCCACATCCCGCAGATTGCGCCAAGTGGGCACGATATGACCCGGGGCATAGACGAAATGCTTCGTCGGGCTCCGGAGAAAGTCGCCAGTGTAGCCCGGCAGAGATTCGATGCGATATTCCCCTTGCCTCGGCAGTCGTGTCCGCGGCCGGCGTTCGCCGTTCACGAAGAGTTGCCGGAAGCGCCACTGACCTTCCTTGATCCCCGGAACGTCCACCACCCAGGCCTTCCGACCGTTGGCCTCGCCCCAGCGACCGCCATCGAGCCGGCGTCCTCCGCTCAGAACCACTTTCTCACCCGTTGCCGCCGCGTAAACCACCGGACCCTGCTCTGTTCCCGAATCCTCCGGACCGAACTCCAGCGGTGAGTCCAGATAATAAGTTCCGCCGCGCAGGACGACGCGCAGGCGTCGCGGCTCCTTCTGCGTCTTGAGCAACACCCGAACCGCGTCACGAGCGCGCGCCACCGTCGCAAATGGCCCGTCGCCCTTGCCCGGCTCGGCCAATTTTCCCGACCACGTATCCTTGCCCCGCGGCGAGACGAAGAAATCCGCCACGCCTGGACTCGCGGCAGCCGTCGCGGCCATTCCGTCCAACCAAGGTTGAGCAAACGCCGTCGCGAGCAGCAGGCTCAGTCTCGTTGTGGCGACCATTGCGTTGGCTCCGGCTCGCAAGCCGTGCCTCCGGACTGCCGGTTTTCCTAACCTGATCTTCATTGCGCCGTGAGATTCTCGGGACTTCACTTCGGTGGGCGGGCCACGCTGACCAGATACAGGACCCAGTCGCGCGGATCGGGACAGGTGAACGACGGCGACGCGCCGCCCACGACGGGGCCGGCAGCTATCCTGGCGCCGGTGCGAGGATCGAGCCATTCCGCGTTGAAGGTCGCCGTGGGCTGAACGTTCGTGAGATCGAGCGTGAAGCTGCCGCCACTCCGTCGATAGATCACATAGCTCTGTCCAGGATCGGCCAAACATAGGCCCCCCGAATTCACCAGAGCATGGGCTGGCGTCAACCGCCAATACGCCAGCCCGGCAAGAAAGTCGTGGAGGATTTCGACGAAGCGAAACGCGCCGCCGTCACCCCACGTGAGCGTTGGCTCGAAACACTCCGCGTAGAGATAAAACGCCCCGCCCATGACGCTGCCCCACGCACCGTTGCGCACCTGGTCAGGCGTCAGCTTGCCCGGCGTGGCTTCCCACGAGGTCTCGAAGGCAAACACAGGCTTGTGGGCGAAATCGGCCGCGGCGCGTTGGGCATTCGTGACGGCGTCGCTGCTGGTCCCGGCCGCGAATTGCTGGACGCGGAAATCCACCCAGGGCCGGTCGATCGTGGTCCTCAGCGCGTGCGAGGTCAGCGGATGTTTCCACGGATCGGCTTCTTTGATGAACGAGCCCAACGCGTCGAACTCGGCCGATGTCAGCAACTCGTCCCATTCCCCCGCGATGTTCCAGGTCAGATTCCAATATGGCGCCAGTCGGGCGATCCAGTAGCGCAGGACGGGTTGACGCGCCGCGGGCGGCACGAGCAGCCGTCCGTTCCCGCTCCAGTCCCAGCCCATCATCCCCCAATGGTTGAACCACACGGTCTGATGCGCCTCCAATTCGCGGAGCACCTTGTCCACATTCGCCCAGCACGGAATGCTCGGACGCAGCCAGTCCACGTTCGAGCCGCCGTCGAACCGCGGGCGTGGCCCAGCATAGAGAAACGGAAACAGACCGTTGCCGCGAATCGTCACGAACTGGCCGTCCTGTGCGAGGTCCGGAGCCTGGTAGGGCGTGCCCTGCCAGTTGAGTTCCTCCCCGATGCCCACGAAGTTCAGCAGGTTGGCATTGCAGAGATTGAACCTGTGCTTCGCCCCGAAGAAGTATTTCACCCAGAACTTCCAGTGGTGCTCATTGGCAGCCACAAACAGCTCCGGCGCCGTGTAAGCCCGAGCCAAGAACCGGGTGCCGTCCGCGAAGATCCAGTGGCGCGGGTTGGCGGGATCGCTGCGCAGCGGACCCGGTTTGGCGCCCTCAGCGACGCAATGAAACCTCCCGCTGGTACCGGCCGCACCATCGGAGAACGAGCACTCATACGACCACAGGCCGACGTGGTCTGGCATGAACCGTAGCTTCCACACGTCACCCGTCTGGCCGCCGGCGCCATCGCCGTCATGGAACCCCCAAAAGGAAATCCGGCTGTTGTCCGGGCGGGTGAACGTCGCGCGCAACGTGACGTCCGTGAACGGATTGGAGTAGCTGTGAACATTGGCGACCGCGGTTTCGAAACGCCCCCAGAGCGGCACGTTCGGCGCGTCCAACGGCTGTTCTGGAAGCACTGTGCGAGAACTCTGCCCAGAGGCTCCGGACAAGGCTGGCGACGCAATGAAGGCAGCCGCCAGCATGAGCAGAGATCGGTTCACGTTGGTTTACTCGTGCCGCATCGCGTGCATGCTTCGCGTTCAACATTGGAACATACGTTCTGCGCCGGCGTCCTGACGGCAAGTCATGGCGTATTGTGTTCTTGCAGGAACTCCAAGCCCACGTGCTCCTGCGCCAGTCGCTTGCCGGTGGAAAGAACGGCCCACGCTGCCTCGGCCGCTTCGCCTAGCCAGTCGCAATCGACTCGCAACGCCGGCTCGCCATCCCACGGAGCCTCCTTCCCCTCGCCCAGCGACAGAAGTTGGCGATAGCTCCACAAGTGCGGCTCAACCGGCGGCAGATTTAGCTTCTCCGACACGGCATACGCCGAAGCTAATTGCGGGATGCGCAATCCCTGCGGGTCGAGGTCTCCGAAGTAGAGCACGGCTCGCGAGCCGCGGGGTTCGGCGAAGATGTCGGCGGGCCGGCTGGCGCTGTGGGCGAAGCGATTGCCGCAGCCATAGACAATGGCGCTGAACAGGGCGCACTTGCGGTTCCAACGGCAGTAAGTGTCCCAAGTTGCGGCGTTTTCAATCACGAGCACGGGACCACTCGTGTTCGAGCCGCGCTGCCAGCCGAGCGGCTCGGCGATGACGAAACAACGCAACACATCGAGGGCTAAATTGGAGCGGAAAAAACTGGTGACGCGCAGCGCGTCCAATCGCTTCTCATCGCCAAAGATTTGCAGGGACCGCTCTTTGATCGGCACCATCGGGCGTTCGCGACCGCCACGAACGAAAAACTCATTCAGCTTGAGCAAGTCCTCGGCGGCGATGTTGCTGTGACTGCCCATGCTGAGGAAGCACAGCTCCGGTTCCCAGGGCACAGTCGTCCGGTCAAACTTTTCCTCGAATGTGGTTGGGAGTTCGTCCGCAAACAGCGCGCGCAGTCGTGGCTCTGCGGCCACGGGCACGAGAATCCGCTCGATTTGATAGGAGCGGTATCGGGCCGTTCTCAGGATGACCAGGCCGGCGGCTGCAAGAAGGCGCGCGTCACGGTCGGCTTCGCGGCGCGACTCGGCGGAGGCCAGGCCAGCGTCTTCGAGCAGCGTTTCCCAGTCCCGCGAAAATGATTTTTCGAATTCGCCGGGCGGAGCGGAGCCGCGCGCATCGCGCCATTGGCGAAAGAGTTCTCGCAGGACGGGCAACTGGCGCCAGCGTGGATCGTCGCCGTTCATTCGACCGCTTCGCGGACTTGCTCCGGCGTGAGACGCGTGGGGACGTTGTCAATGTGCGACACGTAGCCGTCCGGGCCACGCTGCTCGCATTTGCGGCAAAGGATGGTCGTGTCGGCATAGGGATGCATCACGCCGAGACGGTCGATGGGCACAGCCATGAGCAGTTGCAGGTTGAAGTTGCGCGCCAGCTCCAGACAATCCTCGATGCCGTCGCCTGAGAGTTTCGAGAACGCCTCGTCCATGACCACCAAGCCGAGGTTCTGGCGGAAGCGCTGGCTGCCGACGTCATACACGCGATGAAATGCCGCCAACATGCAGATGAAAAACGGCGCCTGGTTCTCGCCGCCGCTCATCTTGACGATGCTCCGGTTGAGCGAAATGACGGCGGCGTTGGGAGCGCCGACGGGCTCCATCACCACATCGTAGCGGTGGTAGCAGCGGTAATCAAGGAGGCGCAGCGCGCGTTCCTCCGGTTGCGGCGCGTCGGCGGCTTCGACTGCGCGCATCAACTCCTCTTTGGCACGCTCGATTTCTTCGGTCTTTACCGCTTGCATCAACTCGTCGGTCGGCTCGAAGCCGGTGTCAAGCAGGTGCCAGACGGCGTTCAAAGCCGGGTCGCGCCGGTGCGTAATGCGGTAGCGGTATTTGCCCACGTCGCGGTCGAGATATTGCCGGAGCTGGCGCACGGTCAGCTCGGCCTCGCGCAGGCGCTCGTTGAGCTTGTCGAGGACTTGCGCTTTGAGGCGTTCCTCCCACTCGCGCTTCTTCTCGGCGGCGAGGGCTTGATGCCTTTCGAGTTCGTGCGTGAGGAGCAGTTGCAGGCGCGTGTCCCAGCGGTCGTTCGACTCGTCTTCGTTGTCGATGTCGAAGCGGTATTCGGGATGGCGGTAAGCGCCTTTCTCATCACGCGTTTCGGCGAGTGCGCGGCGGAGATCATTGCGTTCGTAGCGCAGAGTGGCTGCCTGCGCCGCCAACTCGGTAGACTTCGTTTGCGCCGCTTCCATCCGCTCGCGCCACGATTCCTTCCCGACGAGCAGCGGCTGCAGAAAAGCTTCCACGTCCGCGTCGAGGAGGCCGGGTGACATCCTCACGCGGTTCTCGGTCACGGCGAGCTTGGCTTGGTCCAACTGCTCCTTGGCGGAAGCGAGCTGTTCTTGGAGCTCTTTGGCTTGCTGATTGAACTTCTGCGTGGCGTCGCTGAGCGAGCCGATCTTGCGGTCCAGATTCTGTTTCTGCGCGTCGAGCTCGCGAAGCTTTCTCATCCGCGCCTCACGCTCCGGCGTGGCCAGCAGTTTCGCCGTCTCCACAGCGACACCCCATTCCTTTTCCAATTCCGGCAACCGCGCCAGTTCGTTGCTGCGGTCGGGCAGACGCGGGTCGCCGAGGCTGGCTTGCTTGCCCCAGTCCAGCCAGGCGAGCACATCTTTGATTTGCTGGTCGAGCGCGTCACGGCGGGCGCGGGTTTCAAGCTGTTCACGGAGGCGCTCGCGTTTCATCCGCTCCAGCCCTTCGCGGCCCAATGTGAAGGGGCGTTCGGCGTCCTCGCGCAGGCGACGCCGCGTGGGCACTTGCTTGAAGATGCCGTCCGGCGTGATGGCGCGGCCTGCCTCGCAGTGGTCCAGTTCCTCGACGGTTTCGACACAGAGCACGTCGCCGAGCAGGTGATGAACGAAGGCGTGCGCCGTGGCGTCAGCGACGTCAACCTTTGTGGCGAGCGAGTTTTCCTTTGGCTGGCGCTCGAGCGACCGGGCTTCGCGCGGATTGACGAGCGATTCGCCTTCGCGTCCGGGCGGAAGGCGCTTCAAGATGTCCAGCGCCGCCGGGTAATCCTCGTCGGCGACCACGACAGCGAAGCGGTTTCGTCCCAGCATGAGTTCGAGTGCCGGCCACCAGCGCTCCTCGTCGGGCCTTACCTCGACGAGCCGGCAAAGTTGTTCCGGCGCACGATGGAAGCCGCCACTCAGCTTCTGCTTCAGCGCCGCGAAGAGCGGGAACGCGCCAGGTGTTTCCTTGCGGTCGATGGCTTCAAGTTCACGGGCGAGGTCCTGAAGCTTGCGCTCGGCTGCCTTCAAGTCCTCACGCGATGGCTGGAGCAACTCGCCGGTCTTCTGGAATATCTCCTGGAACCGTTGGGCCAGCGCCGGCAGAGCTTCCAAGGCTTTGGTCTCGGCGCCGGCGCGGAGCGCCTTGAGCCACGAGTCGTCCACTGCGAGCTCAGCGGGTAAGCCCTCCAGGCGAAAACCGGTGCCACGCTTAAGCCAACTCGACCATTGGTGCGCCCGGTCGGCGAGGCGCTGGCTGACGGCCTGCCGGGCTTCGCGAAGACTTTGAATCTGGGCGTGCAATTCCTTTTTCTTTCGCTCCCAGTCGTCGAGTTTCACGTGGTCCGGGTCGCGTGACGCTTCAAGCCGCACCTCTGCGATGAGCTTTGTGACCTGCTCCAGCTCGCTGACCGCCCGGTCAAGGTCGTCCAATTCGCTTGCGTGCTGTTCCTTTAATCGGGCCAGTTTGTCTTCGAGCCGCTGCAATTTTTCGGCGACTTCCTCCCGCGCGAGCACGAACTTCGCGTGTCCGAACAGCGCCGCATCGCGCATCGCGGCGACGTAGCCCTGGTGTTTCTTCGAGAGGCCCTGAAGGTGGCTGGCCTCATCGTGCAGCTTGGCCAGCCGCGCCTGCATCTCGCGATGCGCGCCGAGACTCTGGCGGACTTCGCGCACGTCCACCGGGTTGGGTTCCAGCAAAAACTCGCGGATGAACCGCTCAAAATTTTCCTCCGGCTCGAACGCGATGGCTTTGGGCATCGTTTTGTTCATCTGCACACGGTCGAAGTGCAGGTGCCGCGGCGTGGCCATCTCTTCGAGATAATCCATCGCCCGACCGAACACCGCGCCGTCGAAGTCGCGCCGCACGAGCGTGCGGAACGCTTCTTCTTCAAGCATCTGTTGGCCACCGGGTGCGAGGCTGCTCCACTCCAAACGATCCGGCACGAAAAACCACGTGACCTTCGGCTCTGAGGTCGGACTGGCGAACTCGATGCGCGCGCCCCAGGTCTCGCGCCGCGGTTCGCCCTTGCCGGGCCAGGTGAATTCGAGGGCCACCAGCGTGACTCCGCTCTGCCGCGTGTAGTGAGGCTGGCCGTCGCGCTCAGTGTTCGTGTCACACAGGCAGTAGCTCACGATGGTGCGCCCGCTGGCACGACCGCGCGCAGCGCGATTGAAACTGGCGTGGCTGCCGCCGACCAGCACGTATTGGATGAGGTCGAGCAACGCGGTCTTGCCAGTGCCAAACGCGCCCGCGATGACGGTGTCCTCCTCCAAGTCGATGATTTGGCGGAACCCGCGCCAATTGATGGCAAGAATGCGGGAGAGCCAAACGCGCTGCGAATTACCTTTCACGACTGCGCCTCCTCCGCGGCCGGTTCGCGGTACAAATTCGCCTGCGCTTCCCAGGCTTCCAGGCTGGCGAAGGGAATGACACGCGGCAGCGTCGGCAGAATCTCGACAAGCGATTCCCCAAAGCGGCTCGAATCCTCCTGCCGTTGGTAGCGAATGAGCCGTTTGCGCCGCAGCTTGGCGAGCATGCGGTCGAGGTGCGACTCCGTGGGCGGCTCGATGCGGTCGAAGAACAACCGCAGTTTGAGCCAAAGGTCGTTCGCGGTGACGACCACGCCGGCGGTGGGCTTCTCCGCATGCGCCTCGTCATAGATGCGCCACAACGCCAGCACCAGCAGCGTTTCGTCCTTCGTGAATGCGGCCACCAGTTCGCATTCGCCGGGCACGGGCCGCGCTTGGAGGATGGGCCGCTCGGCGTCCGGGACCAGTTCGATGTTCAGGACAGCGAAGTATTCGCTCAGTTCCTTGAAGCATTGGTCGCGGGCCAACAGATAAAGCTCGCGCGCGCTCCCTTCGTCGCCGAGTAACGCCCCGGTCTTGAGCAACTCCGCCACACACTCGCGCAGCGGCTGGCGGTCAGCCTCGGGAACATGGTTCCAAAAATTGGGCCAGGGGAGCATGTCAGGAAATCCGTTCGATGGTGAAGCGCTCGAAGCGATAGCCGGCCTGCGTATCCATGGGAATTTTCTCCGGCTCCAGGCCGAGTTCAGCGCGCGCGAAGTTGACGCGCCAGTTTAACGCGCGCGGGGAGACGCGGCCCGCGGCGCGCTCATAGGCCAGCGCGGCGATCAGGTCGAACAGGTCATCTTCCGTGCGAACGGCAAAGTCCGCCGAGGTGACTCGCTGCCCGCGCTCCGGCAAGAACCTCTCGATAAAGCGAGCGGCGCGATTCGGCGTGATGGCGTAAAGACAGTGTTGGCGGATGAGCGTCTGTCCATCGAGCGCGTCCCCTTCGGGCGGCGGCTCGCCCAACAATAGATTCACATTGGGCCGGGCGTGCCGGGCGCGGGCCAGCGACTCGGTGCCGAAATAGATTTCCGCTTCCGGGCAGAGCAGTTGGAACTCCGCCGCCACGCTGGTGTCGGCAAAACGACGCCCCGCGAACTCGGCGTTGGCTGCGGCCAGGTAAGCCTTCACCAATTCGGGCCGGCGACCGCGCATCTCGGTCTGGTAGCGATAGCGCTGTGCGGAAAGCTTGTTGAACGAAGCAATTCGCGCGTCAATCAACTCCGCTTTGGCGCGAATGCCGCCGAGACTGCGCTCCAGGCGCGTGAGTTGTTGCTCGGCGAGATTGTAGGCGTCGGCTGGAGCGAGCTTCTTCTGCGCGACCAGGCCTTCCGCAACCCGGTCCTTGGCGAACGGGTCCGCCAGCGCGTCCTGCACGACCGCACGCGCTCGGGTCAACTTCGCCAGCAAGCCGCCCTGCCGCAGTGTGTCGTAGCAGACCATGTGCTCGCCTTCGTAAAATTCAGTGTAGAACAGCCGGAGCGTCACATCGCCGGACGGACTGCGCCGCTGCCGTTCCTCGAACTGCAAGACGACCTTTTCGACGGCGTGCATTTGCTCGACGGCGCGCTCGACGCCATCCAGCAGGAAATGCGTCGTCGAGCGCATCTCTTCGGCGTTCAGCCGCGCCGGGTCGAGCGCGCCTTCCCGGAGCAGTGTTTCACAAAGCCCGCGCAAGATGTCCGCGAAGCCTTTCAGTTCGGCGATTTCGTCCTCGGCCAGGTCACGGAGCATTCGCAGCAATGGCCGCAACGCTGGCGAAATAAGCACCCAGCGTTCGTCCAAGCTCACCGTGCGGTCTTCCAGCCAGCGCGCTTCGAGCAGCTTGTTAAAGAACTTGCCCGCGCGCAGTCGCAGGTCTTGCGTGTCGCCGCCTTCGTCCGCCTCAAGCTGCGCACGCGGATGGAGGGCCAGCGTCTCGCGAATGACCATGAGAGCATCGTCGTGCGAAAGCTGTCCACCTTCGTCGCCGGCGCGTTCGAGTTGATCGGCGCAATCGACATAAAGCGGCGCCGACGGCCGGGCCAGCGGTCGGAAGAAACCGTGGGCAAACGAGTCAGCAAGCCGCTGACTCAGAAGATGCGGTTGCGTTTCAGCAACTTCTTGCTCACATGAAGGCCGAGGCATAGCGTTTCGAATTACATCAGGCGATGGGCTGGCAACGCGAGCTTTTTCGGAAACCTATCGAAAAGCACAGGTTCTTCGGCTGCGCGGCTGCTCCAGCCGTTCTCGAGCCCGCCCACGTGGCCGGTTCTGAAAGGGGCTTTCGCGCATCGCTATTTTCCTTCGACTCCGTGCGCGTCAATTCCCTCCGTCATTTCCGCTGCAGGAGCAGCACCCAGTCGCCCTTCGCCAGCGGCACGAAACGGTGAATGCCTTTGTTCGCGATTCTGCCGCTCAGCGGAGTGTATCCGCCGCGCACCGGATCGAACCAGCGGCCCGCGAGGGGCGCCGGGAAAACCGAGAAGTCCACCTCGATGGCTTCGTTGTTCGGCAGGTAAGCCACCGCCAGATCGCCCGCAGCGGTCTTGGCCAGCACCATGCGACGGGTCACGTCGTCCGGTTGGTTGCGGATCAGTTCGTGCGCGGGCTCCAAACGCCACCACTCGAGCGCGGCCAGGAAATCGTGCAGGTATTGCATCTGGAAGGCGCTCTCCCATTGAAGTGCCTTTTTCCAAAAGTCGTACTTCTCCGGATCGGTCACCCACTTCCACACGGCACCGCTGCCTTGGGGGACCTTGGGCGGCAGGTCCCCCGCGCCGTAGGTGTAACCCATCGCGCCGGACAACCAAGTTCGCCAAGCCAAGCCGCGTGCATCCACCGCCTGCCAGCCGCTCTCGCCTTGCGCATCGTACATCGCTTCGAGGTTGATGACCGGCTTGTGCGGCTCGTGACGATAAAGGTGCAACGTCCACTCGATCGCATGGTGGGCGCACCAATCGCGATTGCCGGCGTTGTGTCCGCTCTGCACGGCGGCGATGTCCAGATAGGGTTCGTCGTAGTACCGGTCCGAAATCGTCGGCGTCGGCTGGTTCCAGGGCGTGCCCGGGTGTTGGGTGATCAAGTGCGCAGCAGTTGCCTCGCGCGTGGCCCGGCCCACCTCGTTGGCCAGTGGCATGAATTCGCTGTCGAAACTGGGTGAAAAGACGACGACGTTGCCGAAGAGCCGAGCGACGATGTTTCGGGCGAACAGGCAGGCTTGATTGGACTCGGGGTAACGACGAACAGGTTCCATCAGGCCGACCAGGAGCACGACCAGACCCTGCTCGTTGGCGCGCTCGAGCTTCCGCTCGAAGGATTGCCAGTAAGCCGGGTTCCATTGTGCGCACGCCTTGTCGGTGAAGGGTCTCTGTCCTTGGCGGTCAGTCTCCCCGGCCCACTCAGATGCGGGTCCGACTTGGATGACGGTGAAATGTTTAGCTGCGCGGTCGGCGAGGTAGGCTTCCCATTCGTCGTCCGTGGCCCTTTGCGGCACGGCCCAGGCCGTGTCGCCGATCCACAGGAACGGAGTTCCCTCTGCGTAAGCCAGGTGGCGCCGGTTGTCGCTCACCTTGAGGAATCCGCGCCTGTACAGCGGTTTGTTGCCACGATACGGCGCAACGTCCACAGTGCCGCGCTGCCTGTGCAGCCCCATATTGGTTGTATCGGAGCACTCCGTCTCCCAACGCCAGCTTCCGGGCGCGGGGAATGCGCAGCGAATCCGAAACGAATCACCGCCGTCCCAGAAGCCGTAGGTGCGGAGGGTGCGGCCCTGCGGCCCGCGGTAGACCACTTGCAGAGTTACATCGGCATACGGGTTGTCGTAGCTCCGCGCGCTGGTCAAGGCGTGATCCCATCGCTGCCAGGTCTGCGGATCCGGTCCGGCGGCAGCCCATGCCGACTCGCCGGTGACGAGCGCGCAGACCAATACCAGCAGGCGTGTGCTCCACGAAACAGTGTTCCCGCTCCCGTTCGATGCATCCCTGCTCACGGGTGAGGTGCGGCTGCTGCCGCGTTTTTGCCGAGTCCCGGAACGGGGTCACCGGCGAGACCATTCAAATAGTTCTCCACGTTCGTGTACCCGTTGGCCGCGAAGGCCGCTCCGTCACTCGGATTGGCAGGATCGAGACCGTGGGCGACTTCCGACGCATCCGGCATTCCGTCGTGATCCGAGTCTGCGGGAGGCGCCGGTGCGCCAGTGGCCAGATCGGGCCACGGGCCGCCACCGTTGACGAGGTAGGTGCCGGTTTTATCGCGCACGCTTTTGACGATGCGCAAGTCCACGGCATCGCGCAAGGGCTTGTGCGCGCCGACGCCGGCCAGCACCTCGTCTAAAAGCTTGTCACCGGGGTCCAAGGTCACAGGCGGCACGGTGAAAGGCTTGGCCGCGTCGTACTGCGCTTGGTCCACCAAATGAGTGCTTCCATCATGCTTCAACTCGTAATAGTCCCAGGTGTTGACGCCGTGTCCGAGCCAGTCGTTGGTGCTGCCGGTCGGGCTGCGCGGTCCCCAATTGCCCGACAGGAACAGCTTGGTGCCGCCCGCCTCCGCCGCCGAACCGTCGATGCGCACCGGGCCGCCGTTGCCGACGTTGAGATAGGGGTAGCCACTCTGCGGGCCGGCCAGCCAGAGGTTATTGACCACGTTGCCCAAGGCGGAGCTGTTGAGCGCGAACTGCCCGAAGACCGAGGCGTTGTTCCCGTTCCAATTGTAGATCACGTTGTTCGCGAAATCGAACGCGTCCGCGTGCTGCATCAACGGAGTTCGCGATCCCAGATTCGCGTAGAGGTTGTGGTGGAGCGTGATGTTCTTCGGCGCGCGGTTGCCGCCGATGTGGCTGCCCATGTCGGCCTCGGCGATGATGTTCCACTGGAACGTGGCGCGATCCAGATAGGAGCCGTACCAGTCGAGTTGCGTGTCCGAGCCCCAGGCGACCGAGCAGTGATCGACGATGACGTCGTGCACGCCCGGCTCAGCCGTGCCGTAAAAGAGAACGTTGTTCCCGGCGTCGTGCTTCATGTTCCCGCCCATGCGCACGCGCAGGTGCCGGAGCACAATGTCGTGCGCGCCGTTGACGCACCAAACGCCCCAGTCGCCGTCCGGCTGCCCGGTGCCTTTGATCTGCACGCCGCCCGGCGAGGTCTGCCCGGCGACCGTCAGGTAAGGCGTGCTGACCCGAATCGCGCTCTTTAAAGTGATCGTCCCGCTCACGCGAAAGACGCAGATGCGCGGCCCGGAAGCTTCCATGGCGCTGCGCAGACTTCCAGGCCCCGAGTCGTTGAGATTGGTCACCTCGATCACTCTTCCGCCGCGCCCGCCCACCGCGTTTGCGCCAAACCCTTCGGCAGTCGGGAAGGCTTTCACGGCTTGAGCTGCGGCCGCGGACCCAACAAGGAGAGAGAGGCAGAGAGCAGCGACAGGAGTGCATAGGACAACCAATCTCAGCAAGAACGGGCCAGGCTGTTTGATCTTAATTCTCTTGTGCTTCATAAACTGCATCACTCGAACTCACCGACCAGTTGCATGCGCCGATCGCATGCGGCGAGAAACGCACTTTCCATATCGTGCCTCCGTCCCAAAACAGGGGGATTGATCGCTGCCGGCCGTCGGGTTGAACAAATGTCGCGGTCGCCGCCACCCCGGACCGCAACCCACGCCGGGAAGCCTTGAATCGGCGTCCCGTGCCTCCACCACTTTGGGAGAAGGAAGAATCAGGCTGCATGGAACTTCTACTCCGGTTCGCGCACGATGAAAAAGCGCTGCGGCACGCTGCCCGCCGACGGCGGAAGTTGCACCGTGGCGTCGCCCGAAACCACCGGGTTCGTGAGCTTCGTCCAGGTTGCCAGGCCGGCGGCAAGGGTCGGTGAAGTCAGGAGCTCAATCCGCCCCAGCCGCTCCGGGGCGATCGTTGAGCCGTCGCTGGAAGTCAGCCTGAACTGAAAGCCGCCGTCGGGCTCGGGCCTCGGAGAAATGAGCCGTAAGGGGGGCGGTGGTGGCACGCTGACATCCAGGCAAACACCTTCCTTGATGCTACGCGCGTAGATGCGCCCGCCGCTGATGGCGGGGGCGTTCCAGCACTTGAAGGTCAGCGCCTGATAGCGCGCAAGTTCCGTGTAGGCGGTGGGATTTGCCTCCACCAAAACGAGCTTTCCATCCGCACTCAAAACCAGAAGCTTCCCGTCCACCAGCAGGACTTGGCCGGCGCCGAAACCTGGCTTGGACCACTTCTCCGTGCCGGTGGCCAACTCCACGCACTTCAATGGGGCCTCAACACCGTAGTCCTGGCCAAACAAACCATAGAGATAGCCGTTGTGGTAAACCGGTGTGCTCCAAAAACTCTGGAGTTCGCCGCGTTTGCGCCAAATCTCTGTTGCCCGGAAGGTGTCCCCAGATTTGGCGATCTTGACGGCCCTCGCCCCCGTGCCGTAGGCCGCCGAATGGTAAACGATGTCTCCGCCAATCACGGGTGAGATGGCGGTGGGAACGCTGACCGTAAACGGGTGACGCCAGAGTACTGTGCCCGTTTCGGGAAGCACTGACACCATGCCGCCTGCCGTGAAAAACAAGACCTGACGAGTTCCAAGGAGGGTAGTGAGCACGGGCGTCGAATGAGTCAACTTCGCGCTCGGCCCTTCCCAGACCGTGTGGCCGTCGCCCTTATGGATGCCGAACAGCTTTTCTCCCGTTCCACCCGCGGGGCCATTCACCAAAACCAAGTCCCCCACGATCAGCGGCGAGGCCCCGGCCTCAAAGTCCGGACCGCTTCCACCGAATTCCTGAAGCAAGTCGCGCTGCCAAACCACGCGGCCGTCGTTGGCGTTCAGGCAAAAGAGCGACACGTAGGCGCTGAGCACGTAAACGGAGGGGCCGTCCACCGCCGGCGTCGAACGCGGCCCGTCACCCTCGCCCTCGATACCTTCGCGTGCGGACACTCCCACAGGTGTCGCCCAAAGCTCCTCGCCCGTGTCCGCGTTCAAGGCTACGAAGACTTCCTGCGGCTCCCCACCGATCCGGCGCTTGACCGAGGTGTATGCCTTGCCTTGGCTGACCGCAAAGGAGCCGAAGCCATCGGGGAGCTGTTTCTTCCAGAGCCGACGGGGCCCGCCCGCCGGCCATTGCTTGAGGATGCGTTCGGTGGAAACGCCGTTGTGATCAGGGCCGCGGTATTGAGGCCAGTCGGTGGCGTGGGTGGCACAGGGCGCCAGCAGCGACCCAGCAATGCTTCCCCACAGCAACCGCCGAAGGTCAAGGAGTCCGCGTAGAACAGGGCAAGTTTTCATTCTCGGTGTTTTCCTGGTTAATAGCACGAAACGCAAGTACGCGAACTGGGTGTCTCACGGCACAGGATCCGCGTTCGACTGAGCAGGAAGCGAGGGATGGCGGGGCTGGTTCCGGAGCGGCGGTCTGGCGACTGCCGCTGCCTGAGGGTGGCATCGGAACGTTCCCGCACGCTCGTTCCCCGAAGCACGAATTTTGACCCGGCCGCGGCTTCAGGCGCACCGAGCGTTTCTGCTTTGACCCGCATCGTCCGGGCTAACTCTTCGTTCGTCCCGATCCTACCGCTGATCGGTCGTCCTGCGCGGCACTGGTTCGAGGCCCTCCCGTGTCACGCGGATCAGTTGCGCGAGGAGAGGCTGCTTGCGCTCCCAGTTCATGTAGGTGCACAAGACAACGTCCGGTTCCACTTCCACCAAGCAGCCCATGCCCCAGAAGGCGTAGTCGATCACCGTGCCCTCGTCCCAGTTCAGTCCGTCATCGCGGCTGACGTTGACCGAGTAATGCGGATAGCGGTGGGCGCAGACGATCGCGCCGGAGCGCGTGCGGATCATGGACTGCGCGTAACCGGGGAAAGTCGCGCGCGCCGCCGCATCATAGGAAGCGCCGCCGTCGCGTGACCAGCATTGCCACATCGTCGGGCTGTAGATCGGTCGGATCAAAACGGTGAGCGAATTGCCGAGGGCCACGCCGGTCGGCTCGGTGAAGTCGAGCGAACCGGGGATGTCGCCGCGCTCGGTGCCGGCCCATTTGGTGCGGTCCAGTTCGATGGGCGCCGACCAACTCCTGCCGCCGTCGGTGCTACGAAGGGCGAAGGCCTTGCAATGCGTCGCGCCCCAGGTGCGGACATTGGTGTAGCGGCGGCCCTCCTTCTCGACGCCGCCGAGCAGGAAGCGATTGAGCGAGCCATCGCCGGCTTCGACCAACGGCCCGTAAGGCACGAGGCTGGCGGGTTCGGCGGGCCAGTTCGTGGCAACCTGCGCGGGCACTGGGTCGGACCAACTGTGGCCGTTGTCAGTGGACTCGGCGAGGAGGATTTCCGGCACGGGCCTCTTCACCTGCTCTTGCGTGCGATAGACCATCACCAGCAGGCGGCCCTTGGCGGTGCGGAACAGCGTGCTCCCGTAGTCAGTGAGCGGCCCGAGTTTCTCCGGCAACGCCACCGGCTGGCTCCAGGTGTGCCCTCTGTCGTGCGACCCCGCGGGACGGTTGCCCGCGGCCAGGGGCACGTCGCCGTTCGGCGCGACGCAGCCGGTCGGCATGTGCTCGCTGTCGAAGCCGACGGTGAAGGCGTGCGTTGGGATTTGCGCCTCGCCGCTCCAAGCCGGCGGTTTCACCCTCACGCCGGTGAGGCGAACGTTGCGAAAGAAATACCAGCCGTAGCCTGCCAGCCCGACGCAGCCGCTCTTGTAAGTGTCATCGCGGACCTGCAGCGCGCGCCGATCGTCCACCCAAACGCCGATCTGCGGGCCCTGCGCCTCGACGCGGACGCGATACCAGCGGTCGGTTTCGCTGGGCACGCCGGGGACCCAAGCCGCGGCGAGGTTGCGGAGATAGCCGTCGCCGTCCGCTTTGGCGACGATGACCCAGAAGTGCATCGCGCGAAGTTGCTGTCCGCCCCAGGGGAAATAGACGAGGTAGAAATGGTTCGCGTCGCGGGCACGCAGGATGAGGCCGGCGCTGCCCGAACCGGTCTCGCGGTAATTCGCGTTGAACTCGAACTCCGCGGTCAGGTCTTTGAACCCCTGCGCCGTGTTGAACGCCCGACTGTGAAGATTGCGCCGGTCCGGCGGGCGGATGATGCCCTCGCTGTCCTCGGTCCACGGTCCGCCGAGGAAGTGCCAGGCCTGGCCGTCACCGAGTTTCAGAGGCACAGAGTCTTCGCGGGCGCTGGTTGTTGTTGGCAGCGAGAGGAGCAGCAGCACGGTTGTGACGATTGGCAGGGTGAGCTTTGTTGTGGGCATGTGTCGCGCCTCCATTGAGTGTTATCGCCTTGCTCGAGGCCGATTGGCGCGCGGGCCAAGCTTCTGATCGCCGACCTCCTTGATCCAGTTCGCGGCCCAGGCGACCGCGTCGGCGTCGTTGGTGATCGTCAGAAAGACGATGCCTTGAATGCGCCTGGTGCGTGCGAGCTTCAAAGCCGTCTCGCACTGCTGTTGGAGCCGGTCCAACGGCATCCGCCGTCCGCCGCCGTAGTCGTAGAGATAAAGGCCCAGCACGATGGGCTTCCGCGGGAAGACGCGCTCGCAATGCGCCACGTTCTGATCCAAGTTCACGATGTCCTTCGCGTGCCACGTCCAGAGGTTGATGATGTCCAGTTCGTGGATGTAGTCGTTGATGCCCGCGCGCTCCAGACTCATCGTGTAAACCACGCCCCAGACCGTTACCGAGCGATACTTGCCCGGCAGCGACGCGCGCACGTGGCGGATGTGCTCGGGCTTGAAACCCTCGTCGATGCCGATCGTGCTCATGTCGTCCAGCAGCACGCCCTCGATCTGCGGATACGCGTCCACCAGGCGGCGAACGCGCGCCAGCCGGTCCGCATAAACAAAGGGCGGTCCGCCGCCTTCGCCGTCGGGCGCGATCTCCCAGACCAATCGCTTGAACTCGGCGACTTGCCGCGTGAGCGTCTCCGCGGTGCGGTCGTCGTTGGGCAAGCCGTGGCCCGCCAGCACGACGTTCGGCACGCCGAGCAGGCGCGCGCGTTGGGCGGGGCTGGCGTCAGCGAAGGTCGCGCAGGTGTGCTCGCCGGGCTGCGCCATCTCAGGGTTGCCCCAGACCCACATCACATCGCGGACCACTGCGGGTTTTCGTCGAGGAGAGTCGCGGTCCTTCGCGCCGGCCGGTTCACGTTCTCCGGCGAGAGAGACCAAAGCGCCGAGCGAGAGCGTGAGCAGGATCACCAGCGGCCCGTGAGTCGCGCGGCGTGTTTGCAACGGCGGCTTCATCGCGGCTTCGTGTCCGCTCGTCTCAAGAGCAGCGCCCAGTCGTTTGCGTCGGGCGCTTGGAATTCCATCGGCTGTCCGCCCGGCGCCGCGAAGGGCTCGCTGAACTTCCCCTCGCGCGGGTTGAACCAACGGGCGGTGAGAGCAGCGGCCAGCGTCTTCGAATCGAGCGTCACCGTGCCGCCGGCCGGCAGGTAGGCGGCGAGCTCGTTCGTGGAAGCCAGGGCGAAGGCGTGGCCGGCCTTGACCAGCGCGTCGTCGGGTTGCATTTCCCAAGGCTTGAGCGGTTTCATGAACGCGGCCAGGTGGCTGATCTGGCGATGGAGCGGGGCGCGCTTGTCGGCCACGGGCTGGGCGCGGAACTCCAGGCTGTCGTCCATGTAATTGAAGTGCGCGCCGCTGAGCACGGCGGTCCACATCGCGCGGCGCACCTCGTCGTCGTTGTTGTTGATGATCCAGTCGGTGTCGAAGATCAACGGCTGGCGGAGGGCGCGCTTTTCCAACAGCGCCGCATGGATGATCTTCGGGTCCCATTTCTGCACCACGCTGCTGTGGCTGAGCAGGTCGAGCGGCATGAGGACGTGCTGGCGCGGCTTCGCGCGCTCGCACTCGCGGATGAACTCGCACAGGCGCCGCTCCCACTGCGCACTGTAATAATTCTCGTTGGCGATCTCGATCAGGAGGTGGTCGAACTCGTTGACCGTCTCGACGAGCTTGCGGAGGTAGGCCTTTTGAAACTCCAGCGCCTTGGGATTGCCCAGCGAGCAGAAGCCCTGTTCGCCGTCGGTGCCCGTGCCGGTGTTGCGCGGATCGCCATCGACCCCATTGATGTTGTTGTCGCGATGGAAGGCGTGAAGCTTCCACAGATGCGCGTGCTTGAGCATCCAGGCATCGACCGTGATGAGCTGGAGATACAGACGCCGCTCGCGCGCCTCCTTGCAGAACGCGCGCAGTCGGTCGAAGAACGCCGGATTGGACTGGCTCAAGTCATACTTCGGCCGACGATCGTTGGCGTTGCCGGGACCAGGGCGCGCGAACGGCTCGAAGTGCGGCTTGTCATCCGGCGGCGGGAATTGCTCGCAGCCCCACCAGAGCCACACGCGCGCGAAGTTCAAGCCGCCGGCCTTGAGCGCGTCGAACTGAGCCTGGTAGTCGAAATCGACATCCGAAAACGTGCCCCACGTGTAGTCGCCGATCAGCAGGAGCGGCTGGCTGGTGGGGCTCTGGAAGTAGTGAGGGTAGTCGGGATGGATGCGCAGCGTGTGCGCCGCACTCGCCGATGTGCGCCCCTCCGCGGCCGTGGCTGCTGGCGCAAACAGCCAACAGAGAACTCCCGCGACGATGAGCAAGCGACTCACTTTCATGGACGGCTCGTTGATACTCTCTGCGCGCTGCGCACAACAAGCTCAAAGGGCTTGAGAAGTCGGGCGCGTCCCATTTTGTTGCAGCGTTGCCTCCTCGCGTATTCCAATACTTCGCCGCGAGCGAAGCTTGCGGGCCGTTCTCACCCCTCACCCCGG
>ORMF010231276.1_pt1 | contig 25085 bp, 20 predicted proteins | sample 1779871 | NCBI WGS metagenome assembly ORMF01 (sample SAMEA104232316, study PRJEB22302) | groundwater metagenome | biome: forest; feature: aquifer; material: groundwater | place: USA | collected 2011-08-07 | depth 5.4 m | reverse complement strand
TGTCGTTCGAGCGCCATCTTGAGGACGCGCTCGAAAGCGTCGTAGTCGCCGTCTTTTTGAAAAAGCGGCAAGCGCGCGACGGCCCGATTGAGGCAATGGTACACATAGCCGCCCGGAGCGGCGCGCGGATGGCGTGGCATGCAACGCCAGTAACGATTCGAGGCGCTAAAGCGGGAATTCGTTGAAATTCCCTGGTTTTTTGAGGTTTCCACTGATTGCACTATTGTGCCCAAACAGCTGAGGCACGAATCTTCACAAAAACCAGTAAATTACGCCACGAAACCGCTTTTTTGCGCTTGAATAGTTACCGGCGTTGCGTGGCATGGGAATAATCTACGAAAACAATGATCCGCGTCCCCTTTGTTTTCCCGGAAGTTGATGCGGTCACAAACTGTGACCGCATCAGTTTGGCTTCGTCCCACGTCAGCTGAAACATGAAGTCGCGTGGAAAACGAGCCCGGTTTCGTCGAACGGCCTGATTCAACGCGCCCGTTGATACGCCGTAGAGAGCCGCGAGGTCTGTGTCCAGCATCACTTTCTGGCCACGCAGCATTAGGATGGCCTGCTCGATCGTTTCCGCTGCGATTATCACGCTGGTCGATTTCATGTTCCTGACTCTTGCTGCCGCTGATTCAGCGCAATCCGATGCAGGCAATTGGAGGTCACAAATTGTGACCTCCAATTGGGCGTTCCGTCAACAGAATTGCCGCCGCTCGTCCAGTTTGCCCCCCCCACGAATCCAGCTTCAAGGTCACAAATTGTGACCTTGAACATACAACGTAGAATAGGTATCCCGCCGGTCCACGTGCGGCAATCGTCTCGTGCCTCTGGAGCAACGCCTGTCATGACATCGCCTTTGCTCTTGAAGGACCACACCGCCGCCGAGCTGCATGACCAGCTCTCGGCGTTGGGCGTGTCCGCGCGGCTCGCGCGACGACTCCAAGCGGCGATCTTCCAGCGGCGCGCGACCGAGATTCCGACGCAAATGCCCGAGGTGTCGGCGCGCCTTTTGGCCCACATCCGTGAAGCGACCGCTATTCCCCAACTGAAGCTGCTCGAAAAGGCCGTCTCGCCGCAGGATGAATTCGCGAAGTACCTGTTCCAGGGCGACGGACCGGAGTCGTTCGAGGCGGTGCGCATCCCGCTCATGCATCGTCCCCACGATCGCAAGTACATCGTTTGCGTCAGCTCGCAGGTTGGCTGCGCGATGGGCTGTGCCTTCTGCGCCACCGCCCGCCTCGGCTTCCGCCGCAACCTGGCGGCTTGGGAAATCGTCGATCAGGTGATGCAAGTGCAGGCCGATTCGCCGCATCCGGTCCGCGGCGTCGTCTTCATGGGCATGGGCGAGCCGATGCTCAACTACGAGCGCGTGATGCACGCCGCCCAGATTCTGTCCGAGCCGTGCGCCATGGCCATCGACGCCAAGGCGATCACGATCTCGACCGTCGGCATCGCGCCGATGATCCGCCGCTTCACCGCCGAGCGCCGGCCCTACCGCCTGGTGGTGTCGCTGACCTCGGCCGACCCGCAGCGCCGCCGCGCGCTCTTGCCGGTCGAAGACGTGCATCCGCTGCCGGAATTGCTGGCCGCCGTGCGCGAATATCACGAAGCCACGGGCCGCCGCGTCACCCTGGCCTGGACCATGCTGGCCGGCATCAACACGCGCCCCGAAGACGCCCGCCAACTCGCCGAACTGACCGCCGGCCTGCCCATCGTGCTCGATTTGATTGATGTGAATGACCCGACCGGCCAATTCCACCCGCCCAGCGCCGACGAGCTGAACACGTTCCGCGACGCCCTGACCGCAGAGCTGGGCATGCCGGTGCTGCGTCGCTACAGCGGCGGTCAAGACATCGCCGGCGGCTGCGGCATGTTGGCGGGGATGGCGGTGGGGAGGTAGAATTCACCTGTTGCTTTCCACCGGTTCGAGCAGCGGTAGGCTGCGCTTGCCGCAGGTGGTGTCGAACAGTTTGTTGCCCGTGACGTGAAAGACTTGATGCAATTGGGCCGGCGATCCGGCGATCAGCTTGCTGGTGTCGATGCCCTGCACCCAAAGATCGACGAAGGTGGCGTCCTCGATTGCGCCAGGAGTAGCGGCGGACAAATACCAGGCACGAATAAGCGCATCCTTTTTGCCGATAATCTCGAGCACGTCGACGGAACCGTTCGACCGAGATTGAAGCCCCGCGAAGGTTCCCTGGCAAATGTCGTCGCGCCTGGTTCGAAAGGCTGTTTCATTCAGGGGTCCAATGTGCTGAATGAAACCCGTTCTCAAGAATCTTCGCAAGTGTCAGCAGTGTAAGCGGTTGCGGCTTATGTCAATATTTCATTCGGCACTTTGGGTGTGTGCTGAACGCAAATGAATGAAACGTTTGGAGGCAAGCCATCCGCCCTACAGCAAATGCTTGCGTTTGCGCAGCACCCATTCGGACGTGAGCAGGAACATGATGATGGCGAACATCCACCACTGGTTCCAGAGCTTGATGGCGGGCATGGGCGAGCCGAGCCGGACGCGGTCGCCGTCGGGTGCGGGTGCTGGGCCAAGGCCGCCGGGGCTGTCGCTGCCTCCAGGACCCGCGCCCGGACCGAGCGGCACGCGGAAGCCGGTCGGCAAATCGCCGGGGAGTTCGTTGGCGTCGAGGATGGTGTAGAAGCGGCCCTGCGTCGCTTCGGCGGCCGACGCGAGTTCATATTGGTTCATACGCAGGCGGTCCAATTCGCCCGGCGGCAGCTCGACGTTCGCTTCGGCGCTCGGCTTCTCGCCGTCGGGCTGCATCTTGCTCACGTCCGGGCTGATCAGGCGGAAGCGGTACTTGCCTTCGCGCGTTCGGCTGAAGATGTGCTCGAACGTGCCCCAGCTTCCCTCCAGCTTGGCGAGTTGGATCACGAACGGCGCTTCCGGCTCGGACTGCACGTCTTGCCGGGACGGCGGTCGATATTCGACGACCACCTTCACTTCGGCCTTGGGGACTTTCGTGTCGGTGATGCCGGGGATCTGCGTGCTGTCGGGGAAGCGGACGGTGACCTTGATCGGCTCGCCCAGGCGGTACGGCGTTTGGCGGTCGAGGCGCAGGTCGGTGCGCGTCGGGCGCGTGCGGGCCAGGTAGCGGACCGTCTGAATCCAGAAGTTGTTGAAGTGCGGCTCGTCGTCGCGGAAACGCCAGCGCCATGATTCGTCGAAGCCGAAGAAGAGGCTGCGACCCGAGCCGACGAATTGCTGCACGACCAGGGGCAACCGGCCGTCGTGCCCGGCGGGGTCGCGCGGGTCGCCCTTGAGGTCGGGGTGGACGGCGAGCACTTCGGCGAGCGGCTTGAGACGATAGCCGCCCGACCACCAGTAGAGCGGAGCGAGCTTTTGCATGATCGACATGTTGTTGGCGTCGTCGGAGCTGAAGCGGAAGATCGGGTGCATGCGGCCCATCGGCGTCAGCTCGAGGCGCAGCTTTTTGTCGCGCACGCCGCTTTGATCGGGCTTGGCGCCTGGCTCGATGGGGATGACGCCGGCCAGTGCCGTGCCCTTGAAAGTGTGCGGATTGTGCAGTCCGCCGGCGATGAGCAGCAGGCCGCCGCCGCCTTTGCCGAGCTTCTTGCCCTTGGCATCCTCGCCGCGGACGAAATCGGCCAGGTTCTGCAAGTAGGGTTTGATCCTTTCCGAGCCCGCGTCGACGTCGCCGAGGATGACCACGTCGTACTGGCTCAATTCGGCTTGCGTTGGCGGGAAGGCGGTGAGAGCGGTTTTGTCGGTTTGCGCGAAGTCCGGATCGGCGTCCACCAGGAACGTCCGCAGCTCGATCGACTTGTTCTTCTTCGCGTCCGGGCTTTCACGTTCCAAAAGCGACTTCACATAGCGGTACTCGTAGCGCGGCTGGCCTTCGACCAAGAGCACCTTGATCACCTTGGCGTCGATGATCTCGATGGTCCGCTCCAGCCGCAGGTTCGCCGGATGCGGCTGCTTGTCGCCCGCCGCCGCCTTGGGAGATTCGACTTCGATGACAAACTGTTTGCGGCCCACTTCCTTGGGCTGGTGGACGAGCTTGAAGCGCTCCGCCTTGCCTTGCGGGTTGACTTTCACCGTGGTGCGCGTGAGTTCCTTCTCTTGGCCGTCCTTGTCCTTGATCTTGAGGACGATGGGGACGGCGAAGTCTTTCTTGTAGCCCTTGCCGGTGAGCCGTGCTTCGAAGACGACGCGATCATCTTTGTAAACGACATCATCGACAAGCAAATCGTGCAGTTTGAGATCGCGGATTTCGTGGTCGTCACCGATGCCGACGAGGTAGAGCGGCACGCCCTTCTGCGCCGCGTATTCGCCCACCTGGGCGATCGTCTCGTCGCGCGTGGTGACGCCGTCGGTGAAGAAGACGACGGCCGAGAGCGAGGCGCCGCGATACTGGTCGATCACCTGGCGCAGCGCCGTGCCCAGGCGGCTGTCCTTGCCCTCCGCTTCGAGGGCGGCGATCGCCTTGCGCGAACGCTCGATCATGCGTGCGTCCTGTTCGGTGATCTCGACCGCACCCCCCCCGCCCCCCCTTGGTAAGGGGGGGAAGGAGGGGGGGTCGCTCATCTTGATCGCCCGGCCCTGCATGTCGAGCTGGAAGAAGTGCACCTTCGTGCGCCGCTGGTTGACGATGGTCTTGAGCCAGTCGTTCTCCGGCTGCGCCAACAGCGCCTGCACGAGTTGCAGCCGGGTCGGCCGCCAGCCCGAGGATTCGACCTGTTTGCTTTGGTGCTCAAGCTCCGCCTTGCGTTTTTCAAGTTCTTCGACCTCGGCCTTGATGTCGGCGTTGTCCGCCGCCAGGGGCCGCTTCGCGGTCAGTTCGGCTTCGACCAGCTTGATCTTCTCCGGCAACTGCTCTTTGACGCTCTTCTGGATCAGCGCGCCGAGCTGCTTGCTGCGTTCGCGCAGCTTGTCGTTTTGGTAGTGGTCCGGTTCGCCCATGCTCCGCGAGGTGTCGATGAGCACGACCAGATCGGGCCAGCCCTGGCGGTCGATGCGCCAATCGCGCTGCGGCAACAGCCAACCAAGCATCAGCCAGATCATGAAGATGCGTAGGCCGCCGAGCAGCAGCTTGTAGATCTTGTTGACCTGCGGTCCTTCGGCGCGGTAGGTGAAGAAGACGAGCGCCACGGCCGCGATGCCGAGCAAGCCGAGATACCACCGATCGTGAATGCCGTCGAAAAAGACGTTGCGACCGCCCAGGTCCCAGCGTGACTCTTCGCCGGCGGGCGAGGGCGGGGCGCCGACGAGCTTCTCGAAGAAGTTTCGCAAAATGGGCGGCAAGAAGCCGAGGAAGTCGCCGGTGATGAGCGCATGGGCCAGCACGACGGCGAGGAGCAGAAACAGCATCGCGGCGCCGGCGGCGATGAAGCTGGGCATCACCAATCCCGCGGATGGCTCCGAACCGGCGCCGTGGACCGCGCTGTAATGCCCGAATTTCCAGGCCAGCACCACTTCGGCGAACAGCAATATCATCGCCAGCAGCAGGATCCAGTGGGCGATGTCGGGCCCGATTGGCTCGCGGACATCGGCGGCGTCCAGGTTGAGCGGTCCGCCGACTTGCGCATCGCGAGCGTCGCGCACCATCTGCAAGTCCCAGCCGGGGAACAGCTCTTTGAGCTTCGCTTGATCGACGCGCGACAGGTCGCTTTCGCTGCCGCGCTGATCCGGCGTCGTGGCCGGCACGTTGATCGCGAACGGCACTTCTTGCGGCCCGTTGCCGAGCACCACACGGTACAGGCCGCTGACGTCGGTGTCGGTCCAGCGGAAGATGTTGACTTCCTCGACGAGCTGCGTGCGTGTCTTCTGCGGTTTCGTCGGCGGCAGCGTGGCCGGGAAATGGATGGTGGCGTCGAGTTCGCCGCCCGACGACGGCAGAAACTCTTCGAGAATCGAGCCGACCGCGCCGGCGTGTTCGCGCAGCCGGCCGGAAACGGCGACGCGCGCCAGTTCCTGCATCAGCGCGCCGAAGCTGGGCGAGCCGGGCCAGGTGTTCCAGTCCATGTTGAGCGTGCTGGTGAGGAGCACGACTTTGCCGCGGTAGCGCGCCGCCGGCAACATCTGGCCTTTTAGTTTGCCCTTGCCGGGCTCCAGTTTGCCCAGGGGCGGGTTCCATTCGAGAATCGCCGGGTCCGTCGTCGGCAGCGTTTTGTCGAACTCGATCTTGGAGCCGACCGCGATCTCGGGCATGTACGTCATGATCGTGCGGACCTTGGAATCGCTGGCCGCCTTCGCTTCGACATACATACGAAACCGGCCCGTCTTTAGGCTGACGCGGTCGTCGTCGGCTTGAAACTCCTTGAGCGGCCGTTCGTTGAATTGGTCTTCCTGGGCGTGCAGCGTGAAGTGATGCTCTGCCGGGGCGACGACCTTCTTGAAGAGCTGCGCCGGCAACAGACCCTGCTCGCCCTTGTAGAGCAGGCGGTTGTAAGCGTCGAGGTTTTCCAGCGACTTGTCGCCGAGCGCCACCATGAGCCCGCCGCCGCGCCGCACGTGAGCATCCAGCCGGCGCAGGTCGCCTGGGCCGAACTGACCGACGTCGCAGAGCACGATCAGGTCGGTGTGCAGCAATTCCTCCTCGGGAACATCGCCGAATTGAGCGGCGCCCACGACCTTGGGCCGCAGCGGCGCCCATTTCGGTTCGGCCCCGCGCGGGAACGGATTGAGCGCGAGCCGCAGATACTCGGTAGCGCGATCGAAGCGGTCCGGGGCCGGCTTGCCGTTGACGAGCAGCACCGGGATCGTGTCCTTGACCGCGATAATCGCCGAGCGGACATTGTCGAGTTCCAGATTGTCGCCCTCGGCGCGAATTTGCACTTGCACCGCGTAGGCGCCGGGGTCCGGGAACTTGTATTTGAAGTTGAGTGCCAGGCGCTGACCGGGGTCCAGCCTGACAAGCTGCTGTGCGACGACGCGCGGGCTGAGCGGCACGTCATGGCCCGCTGCGCGCGCCCTGCCCACCAGCAGCTCGACTTGCACGCGCGGCTGGACCTGCCGGCCGAAATGCTGCACCACGGCGGCGATGGGCGCTTCCATGCCGGTGTTGATGAAGGGCTCATCGATGATGAGGTCGGTAACCGCGAGATTCTCAACGTCGTCGCGGCCGACGTCAACGAACACCGTGCGTGCCTTCTTTTGGATTTCGTCCCAGGGCGTTTTTGATTGCCCTTCGACGACGTCCTTGGCCGAATCGATCGGCGGCAAACCGGCCCAGGTGGCCCGCTGCAGGTCGGTGAAGAAATACACCATTTGCGACGGGAAGCGCGCCGAGGCTTCGGACAGCTTGCCGCTGACCATGTTGAGCGTGGCGGCGAGCGCCGCATTGCCATGCCCGCAGCGCACCGCTTCGACTTCGCGGATCACCTTGGCCTTGGTTTGCGACGCTTCGCCGACGATCCAGGTCGGGTTGTCCTTCATGAGCAGCACGCTGAAGCCGTCGCCGGTGGCGGCCTGCTTGATCTTGGCGAGGGCCAGTTGCCGAGCGCGTTCGAAGAGCGGCTGCCCCTCGGCCGTCAGGTTCATGCTGAGCGAACCATCGAGCACGATCACATGGTGGATGCGCGTGCCCTGTGCCACGCCGGGTCGGCCGCCCTCGGGCCAAATGGCGGCCCACAGGTTCTCCGCCCACGGTGTGACACTGGCCATGGCGAGCACGATCAGCGCGATGACGCCGACGCGCACCAGCAACAAAAGCAGTTGTTCGATCCGCAAGCGCCGCGTGTTCTGCTTTTGAGCCGCGAGCAAGAAACGCATCGCCGCCCAGGTGACAATGCGGTAGCGGCGGCGATTCAGTAGGTGAATGATGATCGGCACCGAGACGGCGCCGGCGCCGATGGCGATCGATTCCCAGAGACCGAAGAATGCGAAAAGGGTCATGGTTGGTCTTAAAAAGCGATCGCGCTTGCCATGCTGTCGTTAGATCGGCAGAAATCTCACTTGATCTCTGACATCGTCTTCGTCGCCGCAAACTGCGACGATCAAGATTTCCTCAATCGCCTTGGCAACCGTCATCTTGTGGATCAACATAACGCCGGGCATTGCTTTTCCCTGCTGCAATCGTTCGTTGACGAATTTGGACATCGTCCGCCTATCGTGCGAAAGCAGCACTCGATTTTCCGCCGCGGCCCATTCGAGCAGATCGGGATCTTCTGCTTCTTGCAACCCCATATCCTCGGCACGAACCAAATCCAGATCGGGTTGCCGTTCGAGGAGCCCGGAAACAATCGCACCGTTCAGATTCTTGTCACTGAGCAGTCGGAGCATGTTTGGCGCCCCATGTGCCGTGCTTTTCCATTTCCGCCTTGCGCGCTAACAAACGAGCCTTGAATTCTGCTCGATCAGGCTGCTTCGCTTCAATTTCCTTTTGCAGTCGATCTGCTTCTTCGTCCCATAGGCGCATATATTCGCGGACTTCGTCCTTATGGCGAATGTAGTAGGCGACAGCACCGTAGACGTCTGCAACCGTGAGACTCGTGTACATTTTTTCGGCGATTTCCTCGGGTGTGGCCCCTTCTTCGAACGCTTCGATCACAAGTTTGTAGATCACGCGCGTCGTGCCGACGCGCACTTCACCGCGCTCATCCACACGTAGAGGAACAGGATCCTGATGAATCTCCATAACCCACCTCCCTACTTCGACCGTATCATCCGATGCGCCAAATAGCTCGACAGCGCCACGTTGAGCGGCGTGTCCGTTCTTAATTGTACATAGTCGATGTTCTGATCACGACAGCCGCGCTTCAGGTCGTGGACAAAGGTTTCGATTTGCTGCAAATAGCTGTCGCGCAGCGAGCGCGGCTCAGTCAGCAGCTCCGGATACTGCTCCAAGCCGCGAAACAGCGTCGATTCCTGGAACGGGAACGTCAGCTCAGCGCCGTCGAGAATGTGCCACAGGACGACGTCGTGCCGTTTGTGCCGCAGATGCTTGAAACCGGCGAGCAGCTCCGGCACGTCGTCGAACATGTCGCTGAGGATGACGATGACCGAGCGCCGGCTGAAGCGCTCGGCCAGGTCATGGAAGAGCGGCCCCATGTGCGACTTTTCCCGGCCACCGCCGCGGTTCATCATGCGAATCATTTCCTTGAGCTGCGACGGCTGGCTGGAGGGCTTGAGAAAGGTGCGAATCTCATCGTCGAACGTAACGAAGCCGACGCTGTCCGATTGGCCCAACACCAGGTACGCCAGCGCGGCGGCGGCCATGCAGGCATAGTCGTACTTGGTCACTTCGGTCGAGCCGTATTTCATCGATTCGCTGATGTCGAGCAGGATCCAGCAGATCAGGTTGGTTTCCTGCTCGTATTGCTTGAGAAAGAAACGTCCGGTGCGACCGTAAACCTTCCAGTCGATGTGCTTGATGTCGTCGCCGGGGACGTATTCGCGGTGCTGGGCAAACTCGACGGAAAAGCCGTGGTACGGGCTTTTGTGCATGCCCGACAGATAACCTTCGACGATCATGCGCGCTTTGAGTTCCAGGCCGCGCACCTTGGCGAGGGTGAGCGGGTCGAGATAGCGGTGGGGGTCGTCGGTGGGGTTCTTGGTCTTGGCCACGCGCGGGGACCTCGGCTGTTCAAGATTTCAGCAAATCGGTTACAGTGGCTTTCGCTCGGTTGTAATCCACGTCGTGTTTCAACCAAATCTGTTGCAATTGCGGACAGGGATACCGGACCAGGGCCAAAAACAGATGCTCGGAACCGACCCAATCATGGGCCAGAGATTGGGCTTCGTGTTCTGCTTCAACAAGCAATGGCTCGAGCGCAGGCCAGATTTGCAGCAACAATGCAGATTGGGCACCGACTGGCGATGGCATCATCCTTAGGGTGCGGTCGACGTCTCGTGCCAGCTCATCTTCATTAACCCCCAAATTCATGATCGCCGCCAGTCCTACCTTACATTCCCATCGAAGCAACGCCCAAAGCAGCAAGAGCGCTACCTGTCCAGTATCTTCGGCTCGAATGAACAAACTGCGGTCGGCTGCTCGGGGGATGAGCTGCTCAACGATATGGATTGCCGAGGTCGTAAAGCGACGCTCGCGCAAGTCATTATTCATCATGACCTCGCCTCCTCGATTACTGCTTCGCTGCGATTTGAGCCTTCAATTGAGCGACTTCAGCGGCGAGGGCGTCGGCACGCTGCTGTGCGGAAGCGGCATGCAAGCGTTCGATTTCGACCAATCGATGTTCATCTTCTGCTCGGGTTAATAGGAGATTCCCATGCGGGTCATAGAACCGGGGCCAGTCCGCCTCAAGTCCGTGATAGACGCCATGCCAGGTTCCCAGCCAGAGCTGCATTTTTTCGATCCAGATCCAACCCCTTTCGTTCGGTAGCACCGGTTCAAATTTGCGATGGCCGCGCCACCCAAGTAATTCGTTGGCAAGCCGATCGTAGCAGCAGTACTCATACAATTTGAAAACACTCTGATACAGATCTTTCTTGGTCGTGAGGTCTTCCTGCCGAGTGGTCTTGGAAAGCAATTCGATGATGAAATCGGGATACTTGCCCCCTTCCTCCCAGACTGTCCAGGTTTCACGATCCGGTTTCGGCGCGACGCCCTCGACGAAGAAAAAGTCGGGGCCGCGATAGTCGTGATTGCGCACTTGCTGCGCACTGAAGTATACGAACATGTTGCCGCCGACGTAGTAATCGTCGCGGCTGCGCCAAGACCAACGCACGCATTCAATGAGCAACGTGATTGCTAAACGATGCCAATCGGATTCCAAGGGCACACCATCCGTTTCCGGGAGGTTTTCGGGCGGATAAGGAAAGTCGTCAACGGCTTCCGTCGCTAAAGGCAAGAGCGGCGGCGGCGCGGTCGAAACGGGCAAGATCGGTGATTCGGTTGCCATATTTATTCCTCATCATTGCAACAGGATCATGTCGTCGCAAGGGATCGCGCGAGCGCGAAACGGCAAGCGATCAGCGGCTATTTCCCCACACTCACCGGTACCGCCGTGGCCGTTGCTTTTCCTTGCGCCAGCGCCTCTTCGTTCGGATCGCGCGGGATGATCTCGATCAGGCGTTTGACGATGTCCACGGGCTTGATGCCTTCCGCTTCGGCGTTGAAGTTTGTGATGATGCGATGCCGCATGACGGGGATGGCGACGGCGCGGATGTCCTCGCACGACACGTAATAGCGGCCATGCAGCACGGCGCGGGCTTTGGCGCCGAGCACCAGGTTTTGCGTGGCCCGCGGACCGGCGCCCCAGGTGACGTAGTCGCGGATGAAATCAGGAATGTCCCCTTTATCTTTGTCCTTGCGCGTCAGCCGGCTGAACTTCATCGCGTAGCGGATCACGTACGGCGCCACCGGGACTTTGCGGACGATGTCTTGCATCTCCAGGATATCATTCGCCGACAGCACGCGCTCGATCGTCGGCACGTGCGTCGTCGTGGTCATTTCGACGATCTTGAATTCCTCGTCTTCTTCCGGGTAATCGACGAGCACGTTGAACATGAAGCGATCTTGCTGGGCTTCGGGCAGCGGGTAGGTGCCTTCCTGCTCGATCGGGTTCTGCGTGGCCAGGACGAAGAACGGATCGGGCAGCTTGTGTTTGGTGCCGCCGACGGTCACCTGGCGCTCTTGCATCGCTTCGAGCAGGGCGGCTTGCGTCTTGGGCGGGGTACGGTTGATTTCGTCGGCGAGAATGATATTCGAGAAGATCGGCCCGTGCAGGAATTTGAACATGCGCTGGCCGGTTGCCTTGTCCTCCTGCAGAATTTCGGTGCCGGTGATGTCGGACGGCATCAAGTCCGGCGTGAACTGGACGCGGCTGAAGCTGAGGTTCAAACAGTCGGCGAGCGTGCGGATCATTAGGGTCTTCGCCAGGCCCGGCACGCCGACGAGCAGGCAATGGCCCCGCGAGAAGATGGCGACGAGCAGCTCCTCGATGACGCGCGACTGGCCGACGATCGCCTTGCTCAGTTCGCGCTGAATGCGGCGATAGCCGTCGTTGAGGCGCTCGATGGCGCTCAGATCGCCTTCGATCTTGGGCCACCCCTTGAAATTGCCCGGCGTGAGGACCAGCGGCTCCGGGTCGACGGCGAGGGCCGCTTCGCCGGCCAGCCAGGTGCCGCAGCCGCACAAGCGTTTGCCGCCGGCGGGAACCTGCACGGCGACGCCGCATTTGGAACAAGTGACGGAGACAGTTTCGGGTTTCATGAGGGTGGGTTCGTCGTTGGCGGTTTCATGGTTTTCGCTTGCGGCTTAGCGACACCATCGGGCGCGGGACCACGATTGCGCTAAACGGCAAGCAGGTTATTTCTACATGCTACCGGAAGGACGCGGCGGGGTCACCTGTTATTCGCGGTCGGCAGCGTTGAATTTCCAGGTGCACCTGCCATCGCTGCGCGCTTCCGTATTCTGAACAGCATCGGTAGGGTGCGTGCAACGCACCGCCTGACGAATCGGTGCGTTGCACGCACCCTACGACGCGCAAAGAAGGACCACATGGACCCCTACGCAGCCTGCCCGTGCGGCAGCGGCAAGAAGTTCCGCTGGTGCTGCCAGCCCATCTATAACGACATCAGCCGGGCCTTTCAACAGGACGAAGAAGGCCAGCACGACACCGCCCTGCGCATCATGGACGAGGTGACGACCGCTCACGCCGACAATCCCGAAGCCTGGGGCCGCAAGGCCGAGCTGCTCGATCGCAACGAAAAGCTGGAAGAAGCCGAAGCCGCGCTGCAAAAAGCCCTCGACCTCAATCCCAACTATCCCTACGGACTCTTCCTGCGCGGCCAGTTCAGGTTGCGCGAAGGCGAGATTCCGGGCGCGCTCTTGCTCTTTCGCAAGGCGGCCGACTTGTATGACCAGTCGGTCAAGGAGATTCTCGGCCACATCTACGTTGTCATCTTCGATTGCGAGATGAAGCTGAACCGTCCGGTGGCGGCGCGGGCGGCGGCGGAAATGGCGCTGCGCATCAAGCCGGACGGCGAGATCGCCAAAGGTGTCGATACCGTGTTCGGCGCCAGCAATCCCAATCTGCCGGCCGCGGCCAAGCTCAAATATGTCTATCAGACGCTGTCTGCCGGCGCTGCCGCCGAACGCCGCGCCGCCTGGGAAAAAGCCCTGTCGAGCGCCACAACCGGGAAACTGACCGGCGCGGCGAGCGGGTTCACGCAATTGACGCAAGAGGATCCTCAAGACGCCGCTGCCTGGTACAACCTTGCTCTCACGCAGGCCTGGCTCGGTCAAAATCGCGCCGCCCTCGAATCGCTGGATCACTACGTTGCTCTGGAAACCGACGAGGACAAGGCTGCCCAGGCGTGGACGCTGGCCGAAGTGCTGCGCTGCGGCCAGGGCATGGAGGACGACGCCGACTACTTGGAACACACGGCCACCGTCGGCTTGCGCGATCCACAGAAGTACATTGAATGGCTCAACGAATTGTCGCAACAAGGGCTCTTGGCGGGTACGCAGGTGAACCAAGAGGAAGGCATGCTGCTGGCGATGATCCTGGAAGCGCCGCCGCCGGCGCTGACGCCGGAGTTGGCGGCGAAGCAAAGTCCGCGCATCGGCGCCATGTCGCTGCTCGTGGGCACCATGGTCCGTCTTTGGCATGGCAACAAAGCGTCGTTGCATCGCGTCGTCGGTAGCTTGCGCGCCAAGCTCGGTCCGGCGCTGGCAGGTGAACCCTATCTCGGCCGCGGGCCCGCCAAGTTCCAGGAAATCCTCAATGAAGCCTTGGCTCTCATGCGCGGCAACGCCACTGACGAGGAGCGCCAACGCTTCGCCGAGGAACATTTCGCCCAGCATTTCGAGGAACAATGGCTGCAGCGGCCTTTGAAGTCGCTGGGCAACGTCCCGCCGCTCGACGCTGCCGGCCACCCCGTGTTGCGAAAAAAGCTGCGCGGCGCGATCCAATTCCTTCAGGAATGCGCTGCTTCCGGCAAGCTTGCCTACGACTTCGACCGCCTACGCCGCAAGTTGAACCTGATCGCTGCCCCCGCTGGGGACGCAACCGCGGCGCCGGATTTCAGCGCCATGGGCGTGCCTGAACTGGCGGCGCTGGATGTGCCGACGCTTGCCGATGGGCAGCTCGAAGAGGCGTTCCAGACGGCACAAAAGCTCGATGCCCGCGATTTGGCCGGCACGTTCGCCCAGGCCCTGGTCACGCGCCCCAACCGGATCGACAAGCCGGATCGTTATCTGTGGCACAATCACCTCATCCAAAGGGCGCTCAGCCAGAGCGATTGGGACGCCGCCCTCAACCACGTGAACGACGGCGAGAAGGACGATTGCGAGCACAACCAGGGCCGCCGCCGCAATGACTACGAACTGCGTCGCGGCCAGGTGCATGCCAAGCAGGGCGCGTTTGATCAGGCCCAGGACGTATTCGACCGCTTGATCGCTCGTGTGCCCAGCGAAATGAAGATTCGCGTCAGCGCCGCCGAGGCGCTGCTGTCCGCCAAGCAAGCCGGCCGCGCGCTGAAGTTCGCCGAAGCAGGACTCGCCGAAGCCCGCAAGCAGAACAGCCGCGATTTCGAGGGCGCCTTCCTCGAATTAGTGGACGCGGCGAAACGACAAGGTCGTTAACGTTTAGCCCCGGTTCGCCGAACCGGGGCGGGCAGGATCCCGCGCGGCGGACAACGCCTTATTCCGCGTCGCGTCCGTCCCGGTTCTGCGAACCGGGGCTAAACAACAGACCCATGACCCAACCGATGCCCCAACGTCAAAAAAGCGCCGCTGCCTTTGCCCGCGCCTGCCAGGCGATCCCCGGCGGCGTCAACAGCCCGGCCCGCGCCTTCGGCGGCGTCGGCGGCCAGCCGATCTTCATCGAGCGCGGCGAAGGGCCGTACCTCTTCGACCTCGACGGCAACCGCTACCTCGATTACGTCGGCTCGTGGGGCCCGCTCATTCTCGGCCATTGCCATCCGCGTGTCGTCAAGGCGGTCAACGAGGCGCTGGCACGCGGGGCAACGTTTGGTGCACCCACCGAAGCGGAGAGTGAGCTAGCCGAGTTGATCCGCCAATTGATGCCCTCGCTGGAAATGGTTCGCATGGTCAGCTCCGGCACCGAGGCGGCCATGAGCGCCATCCGCCTGGCGCGCGGCTTCACCGGTCGCGATGTCATCGTCAAATTCGCTGGCTGCTACCACGGCCACGTCGATAGTCTGCTCGTTTCCGCAGGGTCCAGCGCCACCACGCTCGGCGTGCCGAACAGTCCGGGAGTCCCTAAAGGCTGCACCGCGGACACGCTGGTGCTGCGTTTCAACGATGTCGAGGGACTGAAGCAGGCGTTCGTGGCCCAGGGCGCCAAGATCGCCGGCGTGATTCTCGAACCGGTCGTCGGCAACATGGGCCTGGTCGTACCGACGGCGGAATTCCTGGCGGAGTTGCGCCGGCTGACCCACCATCACGGCGCCTTGCTGATCTACGATGAAGTGATGACCGGCTTCCGCCTGGCGCTGGGCGGGGCGCAAGAATTGTTCAGGCAGAAACCTGATCTGACGGTGCTCGGCAAGATTGTCGGCGGCGGTTTGCCTGTCGGCGCCTTTGGCGGCCGAGCCGACATCATGAAAAAGGTGCTGCCCGCCGGACCCGTGTTCCAGGCCGGCACGCTGTCGGGCAATCCACTGGCAATGGCGGCGGGACTGGCAACGCTTCAAGAGCTGCGCGAACATCCGCCCTACGCGCGTCTTGAAAAAATCGGACAGCAACTCGAGACCGGTGTGCGCGCCGCTGCCGCCGACACGCCGCATCAGCTCCAGCGCGTCGGCAGCATGTGGACGCTGTTCTTCAACGCCGATCCCGTCACCGATTACAATACGGCCAAGAAGAGCGACACGGCGCGTTTCGCCAGGTTCTTCTGGGCGATGATGGACCGCGGCGTCTATTTGCCGTGCAGCCAATTCGAAGCAGCGTTTCTCAGCGCCGCGATGACAGAAACGCACATCGAGCAAACGATTGCCGCCGCGCGCGAATCTTTGCGCACAATGCAATAGTTGGGCGTGTGGCTTGCCGTTTAGCGTTCGCGCCGAACCGTCAGTCGCAATATCGTATGGCAATCACTTGCAATCAAACAGGCGAATCAGGCGTTTGCCGTTGACGTCCAGCTCGACGAGGATGTCGTAGACGTCGTTGATGTTGATGTGCCAATCGATGGCCCAGAGGAGAATGTCGAGGTTTTCCTTGCTGATGCGGAGGCGGTCGATGATGCGGTCCAGCAAAAGTGTCTTGTCTTGGAATTTGCGCTGCAAGAAGCGGAAGTCGTCGTGACCGAGTTCCATCCAGAAAACCGACCCTTCCAGATGCTGAATCCAGCGGGCACGCAGGAAGCCGTCCCAATGTACCAGGACCCAGCGTCGCACCGCCGCCTCGCCCAAATCACACCGCGCCTTTTCGCTTTCGATCCATTTGAAGACATCCGCTTCCCTGCGGCCCTCGGCGACCAAGGACTTGACCATGTGCGAGGCCCTCTGCAGCATCGGGGCAGCGGTTTCGTTCCCGCTCGGTCGCAGCGGCGGCCTGATCCGCCGGGCGCATCCATGCCCTACAAAGGCGAATCGTCATTCTATCCTTTTTCGCCCGTCTATTTCAACACGATTTGCGCAGAACGCCGTTTGCGGCTTGGCGCGCCATTCGCCAAGCCGCAAGCGAGCTCGTCATTCCGTCTCCATGCCCAACAACTTCATCTTGCGGTAGAGGTTGGGGCGATGCAAGCCTAGCGCCTTGGCGGCGTCGCCCATGTGGCCGCCGGCCCGCTCGATCGCTTGCCGGATGTGTTCGCGCTGGAAGGCGTCCGTTGCTTCGGCGAGCGCCTGCCCGGCGAAGCGCGTTTCCTCATCGTCTTTCGCGGGGCGCAGTATGAACGACAGGTCTTCGGCGCCGATCTTGTCGTGCGGACAAAGATAAGCGACGCGCTCCAGCAAGTTGCGCAGCTCGCGGACGTTGCCGGGCCAATCGTGCTGTTCGAGCCGCTTTTTCGCCTCGGCGCTGAACTTGAGCGGCTTGCGGCCGGCCTGGCGGCAGAACTGCGTCAGAAAATGTTCGGCCAGCACCAAGATGTCGTCGCGGCGGTCGCGCAGCGGCGGCAATTCCAGGGTCACCACGGTGAGCCGATAGTACAGGTCTTCGCGGAACTTGCCGGCCCGCACCGATTCAGCCAGGTTGCGATTCGTCGCGGCGACGATGCGCGTGTCGACCGGGATGCCTGCGGCGCCGCCGACGCGGTAGACGACCTTTTCTTCGAGCACACGCAACAACTTCGCCTGACCGCCGGCGCTGAGATCGCCGATTTCGTCCAGGAACAATGTGCCGCCCGACGCCGCCTCGAACTTGCCGGCTCGGGTCGCATCGGCGCCGGTGAAGGCGCCTTTTTCGTGGCCGAACAATTCGCTTTCGAGAAGCGATTCTGCGATGGCGGCGCAGTTGACAGGAATGTACGGATGCTGGTGCCGCGGACTGCTGAAGTGCAAGGCGCGAGCGACAACATCCTTGCCGGCGCCGCTCTCGCCCAAGACGAGCACAGGCAAATCGGTGCGCGCGACGCGCTCAACGGCGGCCCGCAGCGCGACGATTGCCGGGCTCGTGCCGACGATTTGTGCCGCCAGTCGCGCCTCGCCCTCCAATTGCTGATTGCTGCGGACTAAGGTTTCACGCTCGCGGACATTGTCCAAGGCGGCGGCGATCTGGGCGGCGAGGGCTTCGAGCGTAGCGACGTCGTCTTCCGTAAAGCGATCCGCTTTGTTCATCACCTCCAGAGCGCCGATCGGACTCAAATGCGCGTCGAGCATCGGCACGCATAGCAAGTTGCGCGTTTGAAAGCCGGAAGTCTTGTCCACGGCCGGCGTCCATGCGGGATCGTCGCGCACGTCGTTGACGGTTTGCACGGCGCCGGTGTGCACGGTCTTGCCGACGACGCCGGCGCCGTCCGCAATGCGCAGCTCCCCGCCGGGCATGCCGAGCGCCGGCCGGCCGACGAGTTCTTTGCGCGCCTTGTCCCAAACGAAAATACTGGCGCGCTCGCAGTGCAGCAACCCGGCCGCCTGTTCGGCGATGTGTTCCAAGAGCGCAACGGTCTCGCGCTCGGCGCCCAGGCGCCGGCTGATGTCGAGCACGGCCTGAAGGCGTTGCCCTTTGGCCTGAGCCTGATCCCAGCCGCGAGCGCGCTCGAGGGCGATGCCAAGGTAATGCCCGGCCGCCACTGCATATTCGAGATCGATCGCTTCAAACGGAGTGCGCGGCCGCTGCACCACGAGCGCGCGATTGGGGCGAGCGGTGAAGCTCAGGCACGCCGCCAGCAACGTTCCTTGGCAGACGCTCGCTTCGCGATCGAGGACTTCACCGAGAAGCTGCTTGGGAATGTCGGTCGGGCCGCGTGTGCCGCGTTTGGCGTGCTGCCAGAGTTGCTTCCACGCCGGCGCCATTTCCCAAACCGCGGCGCTGTCGGCCTCCAGCGCCGCGGCGATCTCTTCCAGCAGTGTCGCGGCCACTTCGTCGGTCGTTTGGCGCACCAGCGCGATTTCCAAGAGGCGCTGCACGAGGCGCAGCGCGACCGGCTCGGCGTCAGCCTGCGGTTGCAACAGCGGACATTCGGCGGCGCGCAGCCAGTGGGCGGACATGAATCACATTGTACCCAAGCCCCAGGGCAAGTCTTCGAGCCCTGGGGGATCTCGACGTGACCCCCAGGGCTCGAAGACTTGCCCTGGGGTTTGGCGGGAATTGATCAATCGCCGTGTTTGGCGACCAGACGCGCGAGCGACTCCGCGGCGCGGCGCTCTTCCATGCCGTAGGATTGGGCGATGTCGGCGGCGGCTTCGCGCAGGGCACGGTATTCGAACACTTCGAGCGGCACGCCGGCCTCAGTGGCTTCCGCACGCAGGCCGGGCAGGCTCAAAACCAGCACTGCCGCATGAATAGCAACGGCAGCTTTGGCTGCGGAAATGCCGCGCTTCGATAGCCAGGCGTGTTGCCGCTGCAGCATCGCTTCGATCTTGGCCGTGAACGTTGCCTCGTCCAACTCGCCGTTTTGCAGCCGCTCCAGGTGTTTGTAAAGCGGTCGGGCCAGGCGGGGGAGAACCACCTTCATCAGCGGCTTGCTCATGCTCGACCTTTCGGTGGGGTCGTCGGCGGCTCGGCTCAACCGTAAGCCGGTTCGCGCTGGGCCACAGGCGACGCGCAACTCTACTAGATGTTTCGACGCCGCGCGCCCAGCCGTGCCGTCAAAACGGGAAAATCGGACCGAAGCAGGGCAGACTATTCCACCCAGGCAGGCTGGCGGCGAAAGCGGCTCAAGTTTAAAAGTTTGGCAACTCCCCTATTGCACCTCGCTCCGCCAGGCTCGATAATCGGCACCAAGCGTACCGAAGGCGCGAACTGTAGATATTTGACGTACTGAGAGGAACTCCCATGATGATTCGTATCGCCGCGGTTGTGATTTTGCTGATTGCCGGGGCCGCTCCCGCCGTCGCGCAGACGCCGCCCGGCAAGAACTTCAAAGTCACCTGGAAAAAGATGGTCGTCGACAAGCTCTTTCGCTCCGAAGGCGTCGGCGTCGTCGATGTCAACAAGGACGGCAAGAAAGACATCGTCACCGGCGACACCTGGTACGAAGCCCCCGATTGGAAAATGCACGTTCTGGCCAAGGAACGCCGCGTCGAGATCAAAGGCTGGGGCGACACGCTCGAAAAAGGCTGGAACCCGCTCAACTACAGCCGGTCGTTCGCGGTGTTTCCGGAGGATTTTAACGGCGACGGCTGGATGGACGTAATCGTCATCCCCTTCCCCGGCGAAGAGTGCTTCTGGTATGAAAATCCCGGCCCCAAGGGCGGCATGTGGAAGCAACACCACGTCACCAATAGCGCCTGCAATGAAACGCCGATCTACGTTGACGTTTTCGGCAAAGGCAAGAAAGTCCTCGTCATGGGTTGGCAACCGCCCGGCAGCAAAGGCAATATGGGGGAGATGTGCTACTTCCTCCCCGGCAAAGACCCGACCCAGCCCTGGGAACGCATCTCGATCAGCGGCCCCAGCGCTCCCGGCAAAGAGATTCCCGGCACGCAGCGCTTTTCGCATGGCCTGGGCCACGGCGATGTCAACGGCGACGGCCGGTTCGACATCATCTGCACCGGCGGCTGGTGGGAACAACCCCCCCCCCCTTCCCCCCCTTCACAAGGGGGGGCGGCGGGGGGTGGCACGACTCCATGGAAGTTCCACCCGGCTAACCTCGGCCCGGCGTGTGCCGACATGAATGTCATCGACCTCGACGGCGACGGCAAGGCGGACATCATCAGCAGTTCCGCTCACAACTACGGCATGTGGTGGTACCAGCAAAAGTCGGGTACGGAGTTCATCCAGCGCGACTTGTTCCCGGACCCCTTCCAGGTGACGAAGTTGTCCAAGGAACACGGACTGACGGCCGAAGAATTGGCGCTTTACAACGCGGTCAACAAGCTGCGCGGCCAGCAAGGCCGAGCGCCGCTGAAGCTCAACGCCGCCCTCGTCGCCCAGGCGCGCGGATCGGCGCTCTCGCTGAAGAGTCCCGAGACGGTGAAATCGTCCTATCGCGGCGACATCAAATGGGCCAAACTCGCCAACGCAGAGGCATTCAGCGCGGATGCCGCCGCCCAGCAGCTGTCGCCCAACATTGACAAGCAGCCAAGCTTGAAGGCGCCGCGTCTGGAAATGGGCGTCGCCGCGGCCAAGGACGCCGACGGCAAATCGGTGACCGTGTTGTTGCTCGGCGACAGCGGCAAATTCTCGCTGCCCGCTCAAACGCACGCCATGCACTTCGTGGACATCAACGGCGACGGTCTCAAAGACCTCGTCACCGGCCGGCGCTGGTGGGCGCACGGCCCCAAGGGCGACGCCGGCCCGAACGATCCCGCCTATATCTACTGGTTCGAGGCGAAAAAGAACAAGGACGGCGGCACCACGTTCATCCCGCACGAAGTGGACGACAATTCCGGCATCGGCACCGCGTTCGCTGTCGACGACATCAACGGCGACGGCTTGCCGGATATCATTATCTCGAACAAGCGTGGCGTGTATATTCTGATCCAGGTGCGCGTCCCGGTGGATGCAGTGCCGTCGAGAAACGAATGAACCATCCCCAACTCCGTTTAGCGTACGCGCTGCAGCGCCGGGCGATTGGCGCTTCACCGCGAGCGCTAAACGGGCGCTGGCATTCTGGGTCCTTACCACGAACGGGAGAGCGAAAGATGAACCTGCGTTGCATTGCCATGGCGCTGACATGCGTTTTCGCGGCGGCATCCATGGCCGACGCCGGCGCCGACTGGACCGCGCTTTTCAACAGCAAAGACCTCGCCGGCTGGGACACCTGGCTGGGCCGGCCGCAAGGCGAGAAGGAACCGGTCGGCCTGAATAGAGATCCCAAGCACGTTTACACCGTCGTCGAAACCGACAGCAAACCGGCGATCCGCATCTCCGGCGAAATCTTCGGCGCGATCACCACGCAAAAGGAATTCGAGAACTACCACCTGAAGCTGGAATTCAAGTGGGGCGCGAAACGCTGGCCGCCGCGCGCGAAGGCCGTGCGCGACAGCGGCTTGCTCTATCATTGCGTCGGGGCCCACGGCGCTGCCAGCACCTTCTGGATGAAATCGCAGGAGCTGCAGATCCAGGAAAAGGACTGCGGCGACTACTGGAGCGTCGCCGGCGGCATCGTCGATGTCGAGGCAGAAAAGACCAAGGGCGGTCTCGTCTACAAGAAAGGCGCCGACAAGGTCTCCGTCAAGAGCGGCCGCATCGTCAAAAGCCCCGATAACGAAAACCCCACCGGGCAATGGAACACCATTGAACTGATCGCCGTCGGCGGCGCCAGCGTCCACATCGTCAACGGCAAAGTCGTCATGATCCTGACGAATAGCCGGCACATGGTTGACGGCAAGGAAGTGCCGCTGACCAAGGGCAAGATTCAGCTTCAATCCGAAGGGGCCGAAGTGTATTTTCGCAACGTCGCCGTGCGGCCGCTGACGGCGATCCCCGAGAAGTATTTGCGATAGCGCCGCGGCTTGTAGAATGAACCTACTGCTCTGTCACGCATGAATTGATGAGTCGCCAGAAGTAAGAGCCGCGCACGAAGTAAGCGGCCCACTCGCAGCCGCTTACTTCGTGCGCGGCTCTTGTGATCCATCATTCGACGTGTGACATAGCACTACTTCGCTGGCGGCTTGGCGGATCGTGCTTTCCCGAAAATCGCTAGGCTGCAAGCGTTGATCTTGGAGCGCTTGCCGATGTCCAATCCTCATGCTCACGACGAAGCGTTCAGCGCAGCACCGCTGGGCCTTGCCCATGCGGCTGGCGTTGCGGAGGCGCCCTTCAGCGACATCGACATCGCGCATTTGCACGCCGAGGATTTGTACGCGGCCAGGCGGGTCGTCACGTTGATGGTGGGGATTTTCAGCGTCGGCGTGGTGCTGTACACGATCGTCGCCTGGGCGTGTGCGACTTGATGCGTAGCTTGCCGTTTTGCGCTCGGAGTAAAAGTCAGCACCTGAATCCAAAAAGCCGAGCGCGCCGATGAATCAGCCAATGCCTGCCGCCGTCGCGCCACTTTCCGGCACATTGCACATCTTTGTTGCGTTTGACTGGGGCGACGACATCGATTTGGAACAAGCCCGCAAACTGGTGCCGGCGTCGTTTCAAGAATTGCCGCGCCGCCGCCGCACGCCGTCGTCCTTTGCCTATCGCGCGCCGCCCTTGTATATCGCGCTGGCGCCGGTGGCTCTCGAACTAGCTGAGATGGGCAAAGTCGAGGCGCAAGCGGGCCTGACCGTTTTCGATTTCGCCGCGGTCTCAGTGGCTCTACACGTGCCGTTCACGCTAACGTCGGATGCATTGCTGCGCCTGGCGGGGTCGCTGGCCGATCCAGTCGTGGCGGTACTGGCGGCGCGCACGCTGCTGCGCCCCATGTTCGAAGCGCTGCAGCCCGGGATTCATGACCCCTCCTGGAGAGACGATTTCAGCGAAGAATACTTCGTCTTTCAGCTCGCGCCTGCTCCCAGTCCGGGCGAGCGCGACCTCGCTTGGCTGGCCGGCATGGTGCACCTGGAAAGCGGGCCGTTGAGCGGCGAGGAGATTCAAGAGGCGCTCAAGCTCAAGATCACCTATAGCCCGGCCGACCTATTCGTGCCTAATTGGGCCGCCGCGCTGCTCATCGATCAGGATTGCGACGAAACGCTGCAGGCGATCGAGTTCGCCAACCTGCAGCTCCTGGAATTTCGCCACATCGACCACCGGCTCGACCAGAGCCTCGCCGCCGCCCAGCGCACCATCGGTCCTCTGACGCGCTCCCCATTGCCGTTCTGGCGATTCCATGCTCGGCCGTTGCGCGTCCTGGGTGAGCTGAAAGTCGAGGCCAACGATCTCTTCGAGCGCACCGGCAACGTCCTCAAGCTGGTCGGCGACCCGTATCTGGCCCGCGTCTATCGCATGGTCGCCCAGCGCTTTCATTTGGAAACTTGGCAAGAGAGCATCCAGCGCAAGCTCGAAGTGGCCGAGGGCGTCTACCAGGTCGTTTCCGACCAGGCGAGCAGCTATCGCATGGAGTTTTTGGAGATCATCATCGTCATGCTCATCTTGTTCGAGATCGTGATGGCGTTTTGGCACCGCTGAGCGCTTGCCGTTTCGCGCTCGCGCAATGCGTGGAGCGACTGAAGGGATCACTCGAACGCTAAACGCAAGCACTGTACTCCAACAACCGGCAGTGCAGCTTGCCATTGAACATTTCAATGGCCCGCAGCGGCTTGTGATCGATCTTCCGCGCCAGGAACGCATTGCCGGTGAAAATGAACACCTTCCAACCCACACATCGATCGATCATCTCCCCCAACTCCCGGTAGAGCGGGACCAGGTCCTTCTCTTCGCCGAGCCGTTCGCCATACGGCGGATTGCAGAGAATGACGCCCGGCGGCCCTGCCGGAGGCTGAAATTCCTTCACGTCACGCAACTCGAAATGCAACAGATTCCCGATGCCGGCGGCACGGGCGTTCGTTTGCGAAAAATGGATCGCGTCCTTGCGAATATCGGATCCCATAACCAAAGGCGAGCCGGGAGCGTCAGCGACCGGAGCGAACGACTTGGCAACACCGCGTCGCGCTTCATCGCGCAGGTGCGTCCACAAGCCGACGTCGTAATTCATCCAACCCATAAAACCGAAGTGCTTGCGCGTCAAGCCCGGCGGCCGTTTGAGTGCGATCCACGCCGCCTCGATGCACAACGTCCCGGAGCCGCACAAGGGATCGACGAAGGGAACCTCGCCGCGCCAACCAGTCATGAGCACCAAGCCGGCGGCGAGGGCTTCGTTGAGCGGCGCTTTGGTCAAGATGGGCCGGTAGCCGCGCTTGTGCAGTGAGTCGCCGGAGCTGTCGAGGCTGAGCACGGCGTGGTTTTGGTAGATGTGCAGGTTGAGCCCGACCATGGGCCGTTCGACATCGACGCTGGGCCGTTTGCCGACCTTGTCGACGAACTGATCGCAGATGGCATCCTTGACGCGCAGCGCCGCGAATTTCGAGTGCGTGATGGCAGAATCGCGGACATTGCAATCGACCGCGAGCGTGTGCTCCGGCGTCATGTGCCGCGACCAATCGATCGCCTGCACCATCGCATAAAGTTCGTCCGTCGATTGCACGTCGGCTTCGTGAATCGGCTGCAAGACACGAATGGCGGTGCGCAGCCACAGATTGGCCAGGTAGAGCGTGGCGAAGTCGCCGGCGAAGGAAACGCCGCCGCGGCCGACGGTTACGTCCGCGGCTCTTAGTTCGCGCAGCTCTTCGGCCAACACTGATTCAAGACCGCGAGCGCAAGTGGCGAAGTAGCGTTGCAAATGGGTGAGTCCTCGCCCGGACGGCTGATTCAATTTCGTTTCATTTCACACCGCCGACCTTCGTGAAATGCATTTTTCTGTTTGGGATTGGTTTTTGACGCAACCACCCAACCTTGAAAAGTTTACATCATTGTGCCCATGAGCGAATTCATTTCACGGTCAAAACCTGGGCCTGGTTCAAAAACGCGCGGTTGAGGGTGCCAAGCGACTGTGCAATCGACTGGGCCATTTGGCCCCCTCGTGCATTGTCGCGTCCGTAGCGTAACTGCTGACCTGGAAAACGGTTATGGCTGCCAATTTCGCGACTA
>ORMF010507422.1_pt1 | contig 25141 bp, 22 predicted proteins | sample 1779871 | NCBI WGS metagenome assembly ORMF01 (sample SAMEA104232316, study PRJEB22302) | groundwater metagenome | biome: forest; feature: aquifer; material: groundwater | place: USA | collected 2011-08-07 | depth 5.4 m | reverse complement strand
CGTCACCGACCTTGATCACGGTGCCGACCTCGCTTACCGTGACCCCGGTTTCGAAGTTTTCTATCTGCTGCCGAATGATTTCGTTGATTTCGTTTGCTTTAATTGGTTCCATAGGTGATTTCCAAACTCAGCCACGAAAAGGCTCAAAAAGCGCAAAGAGGTCGTGAACTATTTTGTGACTTTTGCGCCTTTTTGCGGCTGTTGCTTTGCCCCTTCGCTACCCTGCCATCCTGGCTCTAATCTGCTGCAAATGATTCCGCACTGAGCCGTCATAGACAGTCGAGCCGATCCGGGTTACCAAGCCGCCAATCAATTCCGAATCCGTCGTAAAGTTGATACGTACTTTTTTGCCGGTGACAGACACCAGCTTCGCATGTAATGTTTGCCGCGCACCATCCGGCACAGTTCGCGCCGTCGTAACCGTGGCAGCGACCATCCCCGCGCGCATATCTAGTATGTCCGCAAACTTTTTATTAATCTCGCTGAGGTCCGTGAGCCGTTGGTTCTGCAGCAGGACTTTCAGGAAATTGGTTGTGGTTGGCGCCGGCTTCGAACGTTCAATGAGTTTGTTGAGCACGGCGCGCTTCTTATCAAGGGTAATGGTCGGATTGCGAAAGACTTCCGCCAGCACCGGATTCGCCTGAAACATCTTTTCCCAGGCTACCAGCTCTTCCTGAACTTCCCGGGCCTCGCCGTGTTCCAGCACGACATCCGCCAGCGCCGACGCATAGCGACGGGCGACCGTCTGCACACTCATTGCGCTGGGCCTCCGATTTCCTCAATGTTATTTGCAATCAAACGGATGTCGTCTTCCGGCCGCATTTCGCGGCGGACAATCTCTCCGGCCAGGCGCACACTCTGCTCGGCGGCGTAACGCCGCAACTCTTTCCTGGCAACCTTTCCGGCGCTCTCGATCTCTCGAGTCGCTTGTTCGCTGAGCTTGGTGATCTCGGTCTCAGTCATCCGGGCAATGCGCTCGCGCTCTTCAGCGGCTTCGCGCACGGACTGCTCTTTGATTTTAGCAACTTCGGTATCGAGGAGCGCCAGACGCTCCTCGACTTCTTTCAGTTTCGCCAAGGCGTCGTCGCGCTCCTGCTGAGCCCGAGCCAACTCGCGCGCGATGCTTTCCTTGCGATTGCGAAACATCTCACGCACGCCAATTTTGCGCATCGCAATAACGAGCACGGCGACGAACACCGCGAGATTGATAAACTTCCAGGCTTCAAAACCCGGATAGTCGAGATAGGGCTCCAGTCGCGCCCACCAACCCGCCCCTTCGGCGATGATCAAAGCAATTAGCATTTGGTTTCAGTAGATTCGAAAAACAATTTAGTTCACTCCGGCGCCGCTGATCGGCCGGCCCAGAACGCGTGAACCAATCTCGACCGCGAGCTGGCGCGCTTCTGCTTCCAGACTGATGCGTGCGGCGTCAACCTGAGTCTTAATAGCTTCCTTTTCCGACGCGATCGACGCGGCCAGCTTTGCGCGCATTTCATCGAGATGTTTTTGCCGATCTTGCATCGCCGCGGCGCGCTCATGCTCAGCAAGTGCGTAAGCTTCGGTACGCGCTCGACGCAAGGCACGTTCGTATTCGGCGAGTTTCTCGCTGACGCTGCTCAGGATTTCCTGGGCTTCAGTCAGGCGGCCGCGCGTGCGTTTCTCGCGGGCCTCCAGAATACGATTGATGGGCCTGAACAAAGTCGCATTCAGTACGTAGACCATTACGAGGATGATCAGTACATGCAGCAACAGCGTGCCATCGGGCACAAGTTGAATTGAGTTTTCGGCAAAGCCGAGCGGATAGACCATTGCGACTGTTCTTAGCTGGGAATCTGTAGCGCAAGCTGCCAGCTTGCGCAGACTGGCAGTCCGCGCTAGCTGTTATGTCAAAAGCCTTGAAGGCTAACATGCGATTTTGCGACGCGTCAAGGAGGGTTGCTCGGCGATTGTCGTAGTTTGAAGTCTCATTAGCACCGCACTTTAGTGAGCTGCTAATAAGCACAATGGGTACCAACCATTTGAAACGGTTCAGGGATCAAGAACCTCGGTAACCACCTGGCTGAAGGCAGGTGCTAATGAGATTTGTTTCAATTCAAGTTGATCCACGACAGCGTTGTACCCTTCCTTGACATCGTATTGCCGCGCCGTTACGCTAAGTCTTTTCCTTGAACGGGGGAATTATTCTCTATGCCAAAGCGGACCTTTCAACCCAACAATCGTCGCCGTGCCAAGACGCACGGCTTTCGCGCGCGCATGGCGACCAAAAACGGCCGCCTGGTGATCAAGCGCCGCCGCGCGAAGGGCCGCAAGCGGCTCACCCCGGCGCATTACTAAAGCCATTGGTCCCGAGGTTTGATGTTGCGCCGGTGAAGGTCAACGAGGCGTTGCCGAAGCGGCGCCGGTTGCGCGCTCGGGCCGAGTTCCAAAAGGTTTATACCGAAGGGCAACGATATGACGGCCGGCTGCTGGCCGCTTTTTTGCGCAAGAACGAATTAACTGAGCAGCGTTTGGGTGTGACGGCCTCGACCAAGGCGATTGGCAAGTCGGTCGATCGCAACCGAGCTAAGCGTTTGTTGCGCGAACTTTTTCGCCGCAGCGCCGCCGAGTTGAATTGCCTGCAGCAAACTTACGACTGGGTCTTGAATGCGAAACGATCTTTGCTCGTCTCAGACGAGGAACATCGCTTTCGCGAGTTTCGTAAGATCATCGCGCAAGTGACGCAGGCCGAGCGGCGTGGGAGTTAGTTATGGAGTGCGCCGATAGAGCGCAGCAGCGGCGGCCGCGTTTTGGTTTGGAGTACCGCCTTTAGGAATTAATGAGGCGCCGCCTAAAGGCGGAACTCCGAACTCGCTTGGCGAAAGTTTTTAGCCGATGCGCGTCATTCTTATTTCGCTCTTGAAGTTCTACAAAGCAGTAATCTCGCCGTGGCTGCCGCCGTCTTGTCGCTTTGTTCCGACTTGTTCCGAATATGCGCGTGAAGCAATTGAGCGCCATGGCGCGTTGCGCGGGAGCGGCATGGCCGTATGGCGGCTCTTGCGCTGTCAACCGTTTTGTCAGGGTGGTTATGATCCGGTGAAGTAGTTATGGAGTCGCCGGCAGAGCGTAGCGGCGACGGCTCTTTGGTTTGGAGTATCGCCTTTAGGCGGAATTATGACGACCCGTCTGAAGGCGGAACTCCGAACAATCAAAAGCGCCCACCGCCGGATCAAACAGTTCGTGTTTAGTTAAAAAGCAAGAATGCAACAGCAACAAAGATTCATTGTGGCGCTGGTCGCTTCGGCGGCGGTTCTGATTCTATGGAATGTGCTTTTCCCGCCGCCCAAGCCGCCGCAAAACGCCAACGCTAACAATCAACCGGCTGCGCAGAGTTCGCCGCAACCTACATCGCCAGCGACCGCCAGCAATACCCCCGCACCGGCGCAGGCAGCGCAATCACCGACGCCCGTTCCGGGGCCCGCGGCCGACAATCTGCAGCAACGAAAACTCCGCGTCACCACACCGCTTTATCAAGTGACTTTTGATACACGCGGAGCAGTAGCCACCAGTTGGATTGTAACTAAAGTAAAGAGAAGCGACGGCACCTGGCGCGAGCTCTACTCAGCAGGTTCGACTAAGAACAATCCGAAGCCGCTGGAACTGATTCTGACGGCACCCGCGGGGGTAGCCCCTGAACAACTTTTTCGTCCGTTTCAAATCGTGACCGGGGACGCGACGGCCGATGGCATTCTGGCTGGCAGGAATTTCAAAGTTTCCGGGACAACCTCTGATTCAGGTGACGTAACCATCGATGTGCCCACCGGGTCGCGACAGATCGAGTTCACTGTTCATGACGATGCCACAGGACTTGACGCGACCAAGCGAATGACGTTCTTTGCTGACCGCTATATCACCGAAGTAGAACTCAAACTCACCCGAAACAATCAGCCGGTGCCGCAGGCGCAGTTGGCCATTGGCCCGAATATCGGCGACCAGGGCATCGATCACTACACTTTTTATTCGTTCGCTCCTGAAGGAGTGGCCGTCCTCAACGGCCTGGTGCACCGCGTCAATGCCGTGGAAGTCCATTCGGATCGCAAGAATACCGGCACCATCAACTGGATTCTGGAAGGCATCGGCATCAAGTCAGTCGTTAATAAACCTGCCGATCGCGAATCATTAGATGGAACTGTGCAGTGGGCGGGCGTCGATGACACCTACTTCGGAATGATCGCCGTGCCGTCGAAAGCGACGCCCGGTCTCGAGTACCGTACGACTCCTTACCAGGTCCAGGTGAGCGGTAAACCCGAGCAACGATTATTGATCACAGGCCTGGTGCCCGTGCCCACTGACGGTTCGAAGACTGAAATTTACACGGGCCCGAAAGATCATCGCCTGTTGGCCGCGGCCAGCGAAGAAATCAAACAAATCGGCGGGCCACAGGTCGATCTGGGCGAAGCCATCAACTTCGGTTTTCTCGGCAGCATGCGCCGGTTCCTTGCCGTGCCGATCCTGTTCGCGATCGACAGACTACAGCGGGTGACCGGCAGTTACGGTGTGGCGATCATTCTGTTCACGATCTTTATCTACTCGCTTTTCTTTCCACTCAAATGGCAATCGTCGCGCAAGATGAAAAAGGCGCAGAAGTACGCGCCGCGGATGAAAGAGCTGCAAGAGAAGCTGAAGGGGATGAAGTCGACCGATCCGAAAATGAAAGAGTTGCAGATGGAGCAACTGCGGCTGATGAAAGAGGCCAACCCGCTGGGCGGATGTTTGCCTCTGCTGATTCAGATGCCGTTTCTGTTTGCGCTTTATAGCGCCATTACCATCTCGATCGATTTTCGCCAGGCGTCTTTCCTTTGGATTCCCGATTTGTCCGGGCCTGAGCCTTACATTTTTGGTTTCATGCGCATCCTGCCGCTGTTATTCGCCAGCTCAATGATCGTTCTGCAATTGATGACGCCCGCGCCCTCGGCCGATCCGATGCAGCGCAAGATGATGGCCGTGGGTATGCCTTTGATGATGCTTTACATTTTGTGGAGCGCGCCCGCCGGGCTTTTGATTTACTGGCTGGTGGGAAATATCGTGGGCTTCCTGCAACAGTTCATCATCAATCGAATGACCAAGTCGGAAGACGAAGGCCCTCCACCTGACGCGAAGAGCGCAAAGAAAAAGCCACCGCCGAAGTTGAAACCCGCCGAGGCCTGATCGCAGACGCGTGCGCAGCCCTATAGTGAAGGAGTTGATGAAGCCGCATGGCGGCGGAATGTTTATAGATCCGCGGCCCCAAATTGCGACTAGCTCCGTAGGAGTTCTGCAGTCCGTCGCGGCGACGAACGTTTGCCATGAAGAAACTGGGCGAACCGCGAAAAATAAGGCTTTTTCGCGCAGTTACTAAGGAGCGAAATGTTCTGTCGCCCGTAAACGGGCTCAGCGATTATTGGGACGACGGGGCTATAAATATTTCGTCCCTACGGGACTTCGAACCATCTTCAGCTCACGCCGACTCTTTCTTTGAGGCTTTCTTCGCCTTTCCTCTATGAACCGCATAATGCAGCCGCACGACTCCATCTGAGAAACTGCGACAGGAAATCAGGTTCAGGGGCACGTTGCGATGCCTGGGGGCTATGAGGGGAATGCCTTCGCCGATCAAGGTAGGGATTACATGGATGATGAACTCATCGATGACGCCCTCATCAAGAAACGAAGCGATGATGCCGGCGCCGCCCATCATCCAGATGTCCTTTCCCGCCAGAGAGCGAAGACGTTGCGCGAATTCGGAAATGGGTTCCTTAACGAACTCGGCTCCGGCAACTGGTTTCCGCGGCGGCCGGCGCGAGAAGACATAGTTCTTGACCTTGCTGTCGGATTCCGTTCCCGCTTTGCCATCCGCCTTGAAACCCAACGCCATGTCGTAAGTCTTGCGGCCCCACAGCACAGTGTCAATCGAGCGATAGAACTCGCCCATGCCATAGTTGCCCTTGATGGGCGGTCGATCCAGCCAGTCCACGGAACCATTACGGCGTGCGATGTAACCGTCTGTGCTGGTGGCGATGTATACGATGATCTTTCGCATGATCTAATGCTGGGAGCGCGGATATCCTCGTCCGCACAGCGTGCGGAGCACGCTCAGTCGTTCCACCTTTTTCCTCGTCATCTGTTCGCGCTCATTGGCGGACTGGACGTCCGCGCTCCCAGCGCGGAACGGAGTGGACCGCAAAATTGAACCAACACCTATCAACGCACGGTGACCGTCAGTTTGTACCTCGACGAGCCCTTTGACTGCCCGGGCCGCGCCACCGTGATGAAGTAATCACCCGTCTTTGGCAGCACCCCTGAATAATTAAAGTTAGCGTCGTACTCAAGTCCGAGCGTGTCGTTGTTCTCGCCGAGAAGTTGGAACACTGACGACTTTACCGGCACTGACGTCAGTCTAATGATTAGCCGCTGCCCCTTCCTGGCTGCCAGAACGTATTCAGCTTCCTCGTCACCGCGAACTGTGCCGTTGATAATCGTACTGGTCGGCCGCGCTTGAACTCAATCCGATTCGGCTCGGCTTTACCACCCTGGGCCATCGCCGCGGCGCAGACGATCAGAATAAGTAGCGTACACGACAATAGAGTGCCGATTACGTTGGCGACTTTCGCCAACAGCGGATTCTTCATATCGGATTCTCCATCAGGATGCAGCGCGGGCGACGATCCTATGATACACGGGCGGGACGCATATGCCACGTCAGAACTTCGGCTTCATGGTCATCACCGCCGCCATCGTCTCTATTCCATCCCAAAGATTTTGTAGACGAATGTTTTCATTCTCAGCATGCTGGTTGTTGTCATAGTTGGCGATCGGCACGGTCATCGTTACGGTGTGCAGGCGCTCCGTGATGATTGACAGAGGCAGACTGCCGCCGGCAGTTGGCAGTCTGACGATCGGCTGGGGGGATGTTTGCTGCACAGCAGTAACCGCGGCCACAGAGATGGGAAGATCCATGCGAGTGCGCTCAGCATTGTAACCGCCGGATCTAATGATCACTTTGGCGATCAAAGCATGCTGCTTTCGCTCGTCGTCGGTGGGATCGCGATCGATTACATAGAAACCCTGCTTCCGCACATGATCGATCAGCTTTCGCGCTTGCCGAACATGATCAGTTCCTTTTACCAATCGCAGATCCAACACCGCGCTCGCGGTGGTGGGAATCACATTTCGCGCCAGCGCGCCGACGTCGCCGCTGCTGAAGCCGTTGATGTTCAGCGACGGCTGATTGATAAGTTCGAGCAAACTCTTACCCGCGCCATCCGCGCGTGCGAAACCCAGTTGCGTCCGCAGCTGGTCGTCATAAGCCGGAGCTTCAGTAATCGCCTTTTGCTCGGCATCACCCAGCGGCTCGACGCCGTCATACCAACTACTGATTGTGACGCGCCCAGCGTCGTCTTTCATTGAAGCGAGCAGACGCGCCAGCAGCATCGCCGGGTTCGGCGCCCAGTTTCCGTAGTGCCCGCTGTGCAGCGGCCGCTTCGCTCCAAAGACTGTAAGGTCAACATTGACGTCGCCGCGCACGCCGAAAACTACCTGCTTGCGTCCAGATTGGTGCACCGGGCCGTCGCAGATTATCCAGGCGTCGGCGGCGAGCAAATCCTTATTGAGATCGATGATCTCACCCAGGTGTGGCGAGCCGGCTTCCTCTTCGCCTTCGAAGATAAATTTGATGTTCATTGAGGGAGTGATGCCCTGCGCTTTCAGCGAATCGAAAGCAGTGAGGATCGCCACTACTCCCGCTTTATCGTCTGAAGACGAGCGCGCATAGAGACGCCATTCAGGATTGATCGGTTCAGAGTTAGCCGGCAGCGCCACGATCGTTCCGCCTGATTCCAAAGCCGCCGATCGCCAGACAGGTTCCCAGGGCAAGGTCCCGGTCCATTGTTTCGGATCGGTAGGCTGACCGTCGTAGTGCGCGTAAAGCACTATCGAGTGAGTGGCGCCCGGTTGCTTCCATTCGCCGTAGACCGCGGGCGGCGACTCCTTGGTCGCGGTCTCAAGCACGCGAGGATTAAGCCCGCGACGCTGCATCATCGCCAGAATGAACTCTGCATTGCGCCGGATGTTCTGGCGATCAGAAGCAACGTTGGGGATCGCGAGTAACCGGGTGAACTCTTCGAGGATTTGGCGTTCGTGGGCGCGGCGATAATCGCGTACGGGAACTTGACCGTTCGCGGCAAGAGCGCAGCTAGCGACAATTGTCAGAGCGAATGAACTCGCAAACAGGTTTCGCTTAATCATTGGCGAACAACCTCCGGGCTGCGGATCGCGGACATCCTGCCCGCCTGAGCGCATGGCGCGAACGTTCCTTCTGTTCGAAGGTAATGAGCGTGCTGCGCACGCTGGCGGACAGGATGTCCGCGCTCGATTACGAACCCAACTCGTACCGTTCCCGTAACACTTCCATGTGATGTCGCACGTGTCCGGCCATGATAAACGCTAGCGCGCGCACCGACACTTGATTTTCATTTGCGGTGCCGATGCGCATCCATGATTCTTCATCCAGGGTCCGAAGCATGGCGATGTTCGACAAGCGCACCAGACGAAACTCGCTCAACAAATCTTCCAGATCGATCCGGTCGTAAGGCGAGGTCAGAATGTAGTCATTCTGTTCAAAGCCAGGCAGATTCTGCTGCTCTCCCCGCGCGATGCAGAATGCACGATAGCCAAACACGCGCTCGGCATCGATCAGATGGCCGACGATTTCGCGTATGCTCCACTTGCCTTCGGCATAGCGATGCTGCTCGCGTTCCGGCGTTACTCTACCCAGCAGAACATCCAGAGCATCCAACTGCGAACGCAGCACCGGAAGAACTTCATCTTCGCTCACTTGAGAGATGTAGCCTTGATAGTACGGAGCGTATTCATTTTCGAGTGGTTGTCCGGATATCATAAGATTCTTCTCCCGCTCAATTAGCGTAATAACCTGGTCTGAAGCGAGCACGCAAGTCAGGACGGTTAGGAATTTGTACTTGTACAGCCCGCCACGAGCCGTCGCGCTTTTCGTTCGTGGGTTTGTAGCCGAGACTATAAACTTTCCCCAAATCGTTCATGACCTGATCGTAGACGCCATTCAGGTCTCCGATCTTGCGGGCCGTGTAATAAGGCCCACCGCTTTCCTGCGCCAGCAGCGCCAGCGTCCTGCGCGCATTCTCGTAAATCCTTTTGCCAAAACTATTGAGATAGCCGCGATCGTGCTCAGTGTCGAGATAGATCGGGACGATCAACTCGTCGGTTTTTCGCACCGCCTCGAGCAGTTCAGCAAAGCTGATTGCTGAACCTTCCCGGCCGCCCAGTGCATTATCGACGCCGTCGGTCATCAGCACAATTGCCCGGCGGCGCCCGAGTGTTCTGGGTCCCACGACACTATCGAGCGTGAACTTTAAAGCGTCCCACAAATGGGTGCCACCAGTACCTTCGATCCGTTTCGCGCGCTCGACCAGTCTGGCGCGGTCTGCCGTCAAAGGACAATGACCGTCAATACAAGTCTGATAAAAGTTGTCATACAGCGTTGGCCCAGGGTCTTGATTTAATAATGAATGGGCGCAATCGGAAACTGAATCATATTGCGTGTTTATGACTCATGCAACGGAACCAGGTGGCACTGATGCAGTTTGATGGTGGCATGCGCATCGCGCGTTTCATGGGCCGGACACCCCGTGCCGCTATTCTTAACTGCATCAGTACCAGCTGGATTTCAAACCGGCCGCAGAGTATGCAGCTAGCGCCGGTCAGTTCGTTAAGGAACCATATCTGATGAAGCGATCGTCTCGTGCCCTCCTATCCAGTCTCTTCATTGCCCCAATAGCGGCCTACGCGCAGTCTGTCGCGCGTCTCAAACAGGTTTCCCGCGTGCCAGACGGAGTCGAAAGCAAAGAGTCGGAAGAAATGTTTCTGGCGGCGCGTTCGATGTTCGCCCTCAAAAGGCTTGAGAAGGCGGTCCTGACTTATCGCTCGCTCGGAGATTTTGAGGCGGACGGAAAACTGGCTCGAGTGTCATACCAGGCATTCAGAAATGATTTGAATGAGGTTACCGCTGAGGTTGAACCACTGCTCTCGCGTTTGCGCCAGAGCAGGTTAAAGACTGAACTCGGCAACGCTCTGGCCTCGTACCGGGACGGCGAGTTCTGGTGGCAGCAGATAGATCAGCCGCGCGTAGTGAACGTCTCAGCTTTGGCGGCAACCGGGAACCGTCCCACGCCGTCTGACACAGTCTTCAAGTCTACTGTCCCATATACGGTGACGATTCATTGGCGTCAGGCGAATAGGTACCTGAAGCGCGCCGCGCGGTTGATGAATCAGCCCGGGAACTGTGTTGGCGAGGAGACAGTCAGAAAAGAGTTCGACCTCGCTCACGTCGCATTCGCACCCTCCGCCAAAGCGCGTTGACGCGCAAAATGATCTGCGATTTCTGTTGCGGTCTTACGGCCGACAAAGGGCGCGAGTTCTTCGACGCTCGCCTGGGAAATTTTCTGTATCGAACCGAACTGACGCAGCAGGCGGGTCTTTCTCTTGTCTCCGACTCCAGGAATTGCTGACAACTCTGAAGTGAAATCGCGCAGTTCGCGCCGCTTACGATGATAGGTAACGGCGTACCGGTGCGTCTCGTCACGAATCATTTGAATAAGACGAAGAATCTGCGAATGTGGATCGAGATAGATGGGCTCGTCTTCGCGGCCTTTGACTAGCAGGTAGGCGACCTGATTGTGATGCAGCGGCGGTTTTACCACGCCGATCATCGGCACGGCTTCAAGATCGAGTTCTCGCATCGCTTCGGCCGCAGCGCTAAGTTGACCTTTACCACCATCGATCATAATCAGATCTGGTAAAGCCTTTGCTTCGTCGCGGACCCGGCGATAACGACGCAAAACCGCTTCGTGCATCGAAGCAAAGTCATTCGCGCCCTCGACTGATCGAATCTTGAACTTGCGATATTCGTTGCGATTCATTTTGCCGTTCTCGCTAACGACCATGCCGGCCACGTTTTCCGCACCCTGGATGTGCGAGATATCAAAAGATTCGATGCGCGCTGGAAATCGCGGCAACTCGAGTGTTTCCTGCATCTCTTCGAGCACCCGTTTCATATCGGGCTTGAGCACGCGAAAGCGCTGTTCGAAAGCGAGTTTGGCATTCTTCTCAACCAGATCGATCATGTCGCGTTTTTCGCCGCGCTGCGGAGCTTGGATGTGCACTCGTCGACCCTTACGTTCGCTGAGGGCCCTCTCCAGCAGTTCGCGATCACTGAATTCGATCGGGACATGGATCTCGCGGGGCACATAATCACTCGAATAGTATTGCGCCAGCACTTCGCTTAAAAACTCGGCCGGGTTGAAATCCTCGGCCGGCAGATCCTCCCAAAAGAATTCGCGCCGCCCGACGATGTCGCCTGCGCGCATGGTAAACAGTTGCAGCGCCAAACGCTTGCCTTCGCGATAGTAGCCAAAGATGTCCAGATCGCTTTCGCCGGTCGTCGCCATCTTCTGCTGCTCGGAAAGTTTGATTACGGTCTTGCGCAAATCGCGATACTTGGCGGCCAGTTCGTAACGCATGTCAGCGGAAGCACGCTCCATGCGTTCGGCCAATTGATCGGCCAACTCTGTGTTGCGCCCTTCCAACAGCATGCGCACGTCGCGTACGGCTTCCTGATACTCTTCCGGAGTGCACAAACCTTTGACGCACGGACCGAGACAACGTTTGATGTGATACTCGAGACACGGACGAGGCGCTTTGCCGTCGATCTCTATGTCACAGGTGCGCAGTTGAAACGTTCGATTGATTAAATCGATTGTGCGACGCGCCATCGATGCCGGCAGGAATGGTCCGAAGTAAAGCGCGCCGTCGGGTTGAATCCGGCGCGTGATTACGCACTTCGGAAAGGGCTCGTTGATGGTCAGCTTCAAGTGCGGATAAGACTTGTCGTCTTTTAGTTTGTAATTAAAGTATGGCTGGTGTTGTTTGACCAGCGTGGCCTCCAGAATGAAGGCTTCGACTTCGTTGTCGGTGACTATGACCTCGACGTCGGCAATCTGCCGCACCAGTTCGGCAGTCTTTATCTCGTAGCTGATGACACCGGCGCGTCCGGCCTGGAAATACGAACGGACACGATTGCGCAGGTTCTTAGCCTTGCCGATGTAAATGATCTTGCCCGCCGTATCCTTGTATAGATACACTCCGGGCGATTTGGGGATTTCTTTTAATTTTTCGTCGAGAGTCACTGCATTCTGAATTGGCCACCAACGCGAACGAGGCACCTTTTGAGTTATCCTTCTAAGAAGGAACCGTTCAATGAGCCATCTAAGATGGCGGCAGAGTGTAGCCCCGGGCGTAAGCCCGGGGAATTCATGCCGCGAAGAATAACAAGCCCTCGAAGAGGGCGACAGAACCTCTGCCGCCCCTGTGGGGCTCTGGACTTTCTTGGGGTCCGGGCCTACTAATATGCCGCCCACTAACGCGGGTCGTCGAGCGATGTCTCTACAGACTCCTCAAACTCAATGATCTTTTCTCAAATCCAAACTACCGTTTCCATCATAATAGCCGATCGAGAACAGACCCAGAAACTGACGTGCGAATCCCATTTGAAATACCCAAAGAGAGTGAGTTCGATGCGGTAGGCTTTGGCCTGAACGCCGTCGATCACCTGATCGTCGTGCCGGAATATCCGGCGTTCGACACCAAGGTCAGATTCACCGAATACGAAAAGTCCGCCGGCGGCGAGACTGCCTCGGCAATGGTTGCGCTACAGCGTCTGGGTCTGCGGACCGCGTACGCTGGACGTTTTGGTTCCGACGAAGATGGCCGCTTCGGCCTGCGAGCGATTGACTACGAAGGCGTAAATCTCGACTTTGCGGAAATGATCGAGGGCGCTGAGAATCAGATTGCCTTTATCATTATCGACTCGCGCTCAGGAGAACGCACGATCATTTGGGATCGCGACGAGCGGCTGTCTTACCGGGCCGACGAAGTGCCGAGAGAACTCGCCACGCGCGGCCGGGTCCTGCATATCGATGGACAGGATCCGCCGGCGCGCGCATTGATGGCTGGCGCAGCTCGCGAATCCGGCGTCGTAGTCACTGCGGACATCGACAGTGTTTATCAGGGATTGCCCGAACTCCTGCCCCTGATCGATGTCTTGATTACCTCGTCCGACTTTCCACATCGAATGACCGGCATCAGCGATGAACGCGCATCGCTGGTTGAGCTCAAAGCGCGCTATGGCTGCGCGATTGTTGGTGCGACTCTGGGAGCGCGCGGCGCGCGGATTTACTGCGAAGGACAATTCATCGAATCACCCGCATTCGAAGTGCCCGGCGGCTGTCGCGATACGACCGGCGCGGGTGATGCCTTTCACGGCGGATTCATCTACGGGATGCTGAATGGCGAAGAATTAGAGACGTGCATGAAGCTTGGCAATGCAGTCGCGGCGCTGAAGTGTCGATCATTAGGCAGCCGCGCGGCGCTGCCGACGGTGGATGAGTTGAAGGAATTTTTGGGGTAAGAGATTTCGCTCCGATAGGAGCGATCTGTTTATAGCGGCCGTCGTCACCAACAAAACTAAGCTCCTTTAGGAGCGAAATGTGTCCGCGGAAAACCCGTAACGATGACGACCTTCACATTACGCTCCTAAAGGAGCTCGTGGAATTTTTTGCCCGGGAGCTATAAACATTCGGCCCCTACGGGGCCAATAGCAGAGTCCTTCCGCACATGTGGCCCCGGAGTCCAAGTCCAGCTCAAACCGCCTCCGCAACTTTATCTTTAGCATACTTGTCGCGATAGGCCCGCGCAAAATACACCGCCAGCAGAAACGCGACGAACTGAATCGCCGCGGCGGTCCAGAACGTTCTGAGGATCGACGCATCGCTCATATGCTGCAGCTGGCGATCGTAGCCCAGGTGGGCCACGGCGCTGTAGATGATCACAGCCGCAACCGTTGGGCCGACCGCACGCGCCAGACTGGCCACTGATTGCATGACTCCCATGATGCTGCCTTGCTCGGCGGCGCTGGCGCTTTTCGAACCCAGACTGGTGAGCGATGGGGCCGAGAGCGCATTGCCAATCGAAGACAACGCGGCCACCGAAAGAATTCCGATCAAACCAATCGCGGGTCCCACAAACGGACTGACGAACAGGCTCACCGCAAACAACAACCCGCCGATAATCACCAGAGTGGGCTCGCCAAAACTCTTCACCAGCTTTCCGATCAGACCGCCCTGAATCAAGGCTGAGACGATGCCGACGAAAGCGAAAATCCAGCCGCTGTGCCAGGGGCCGTAACCCAGGCGGAACATCATGAACAGGGAAAACACCGTAGTCATGATCGAGAAGGCGACGATCGAAAAAAAATAGATGGCGAGTACCAAAGCCAGTTGTGGTTGGCGCAGAGCGTCGATCAACTGTTTCCAGCCTCGGCCACTGGCTGCGGAAACCCGCGCGGGGTGATCGCGCGTGACTGTCTCAGGAAGAGTGAAATAGAGCAGGATTGCATTGGCGAACGCGAGACCACCGGCAAAGAGAAACGGAATGTTGATGCCCCAGCGGCTCAAAATTCCACCAATCGCCGGCCCAAAAACAAAACCCAGCCCAAAAGCTGCGCCGATCAATCCCATCCCCTTCGCGCGATCTTCTTTAGTGGTGACGTCGGCGATGTAAGCTTGGGCGGTAGAAATATTGCCGCCCGAAATTCCATCGATGATGCGACCGATGAACAGCATTGAGAGCGTCGTCGCAAATCCCAGAATCAGAAAACCAAGACAGGTTCCCAGCAGGCTGATGAGGAGAATTGGACGGCGCCCGTACTTGTCGGACAGCCGGCCCAGCACTGGCGAAAAGATCAGCTGCATTAAGGAATACGAAGCGAACAGCAGGCCCACTTCGCGCGGAGTCGCGCCAAATCGCGTGCCCTCGGCATAGTAAGGCAACACCGGAATCACGATCCCAAAACCAACCAGATCGATAAAGACAGTGATGAAGATGACGAGGAGTGGCGAGCGCTTCATGATGCAGTTCAGAGTTCCGCCTTCAGGCGGACTTGTTTCCTCATTAAGAGCCGCCTGAAGGCGGGACTCCAAACTCCTATCGGCGCCGGCTGCTGAGCATTCGATCGACCGAGGCCTGGCCACCACCGCCAATCAAAAGTGCTAAGACGCCACCGAGACACGCCACCGCAAACTCCATACCTGCAGGCATGAAGAACGCGGGCCAATGCACGCCGATAATAGCTGTCAGCATGCTGCACATGATCAGAAAGGCGCCGACGCGGGTCAATAATCCGAGCAGCACTAATGCGCCGCCGACTAATTCGCCCAGCGCAGCCGCAGCCAACCACAACCATGCCGGCCGCATGAACGGGAAGGGCGCGAATTGTGAAAAACTTAGCCACTTGTTCCAGCCCGGTCCGCTAAATGAACCAAAGATTTTCTGCGCACCGTGCCCAAGAAAAATAGCGCCCAACGACAGACGCAGGGGCACAGTCATCCAGGTAGAAGAAGTCGAAGTCAGTCTGTGAAGCATGACGGTTTACCTTTCGATTCGATTTGTTTGGAACGTCAGCAACTATAAATCCGTTTGCTCTCTAAGCCTAGGAGAGAGAATCCTTCAATCGACGTTGTGAGGTCAGTACCACCCGCGTGAGCGGGTGGATCGTCCATTCAACATTCAGGGGGGTGATGAATTTCATCTTGTTGGCTTGAGTGTCGCACCCACCCGCTCACGCGGTGGTACTGACTAGACTTTGCTGCTTGAAACCTCTGCTTGGAAAAATGAGCCTGGTAATAACGGAACGGTTCAAGCCGGGACTCGCAACCGCTCCAGTTTGCCTTATCACTCATCATTCGTAGTAACATCCTCACGACTTGGCTCGCCACAACTTTTCGCAGAGGCGTTTTTTCAAAATGCGTCGGTCCAATTATCTATTCAGCGCGATTCAGCTTGTCCTCATACTACTTTTGACAGCCACCGCGTCGCCGGCGCAATCGCGCGCTCCCCTGTCGTCTGACATTTCATTTACCGTGGCCATGCCCAGGCCATACACGCATCTTTTCGAAATAGAGTTGCGCGTGAAGATCCCGGCGAACCTGCAGGCGCCCAGCGAAAGCGACCTGGTGATGCCGGTGTGGACACCGGGATCGTATCTGATTCGTGAGTTCGAACGACACGTGCAGGACTTTGCAGCAGACGCTGACGGCCGCGCACTGGAATGGGCGAAAATAGACAAGGACACGTGGCGGGTGAAGACGGGTGGCGCGCGCCAGTGGCGCGCAAGCTATCGCGTCTATGCCAATGAACTTACGGTGCGCACCAGCGAACTGAATTCGGATCACGCGTTCTGGAACAATGCGACGCTGCTGATGTATCCCGCCGGATCTCTCAACGCGCCGTCGACTTTACACATAGTCCCACCGTCCGGCTGGAAGATCGCCACTGGCTTGCCCGCGGCGCCGGATCAGCAGAACACTTTTCGGGCTGAAAACTTCGACGTTCTTTACGACTGTCCGTTTGAAGTCAGCAATTTCAATGAGCTCGATTTCCAGGTACGCGGCGTCCCGCACCGCATCATTATCGACGGCGAGGGCAACTATGATCCTGAACGTCTGCGCACAGACGTGCAGAAGATAGTGGTGGCTGAAACCGTGATGTTCGGCGGCATTCCCTATCACGACTACACCTTCATTTTGCATCTGCGATCGAACACCGGCGGCGGGTTGGAACATTTGAATTCGACCGCGCTCGGGTTCAAGCGTTTCGGCTTTGCGACTGAAGATGGCTACCGAAAGTTCCAGGCGCTGGTCGCTCATGAGTTCTTTCATCTGTGGAACGTCAAGCGAATTCGCCCGGACGCGCTCGGGCCGTTCGACTACACCAAAGAAAACTACACGCGTCTGTTGTGGGTGGCCGAAGGGATCACGGAATACTACGGCCAATTGATGGTGCGCCGTGCGGGTTTGATTTCAGATCAAGTCTATCTTGATCACCTGGCCAAACAGATTCAGGACTTTCAGGAGACTCCGGGCCGCCAGGTCATGAGCGCCGAAGAAGCGAGTTTCGATGCGTGGATAAAATTCTATCGTCCAGACGAGAATTCGGTGAACTCGCAGATCTCTTATTACGACAAGGGCGAGCTGCTGGGTCTGCTGCTCGATCTGGACCTTCGCCGGCGCACGGACAATACCAAATCGCTCGACGATGTGATGCGCTATCTCTATACGGAATTCTTCCTGAAAGGCCGCAACTACTCGCCCGCGGATTTTCAGAAAGCGTGCGAGTTGATGGCCGGCGCCAGTTTGGAAGATTTTTTCGCTCGCTATGTGCGGGGACGCGACGACCTTGGCGCAGTCTATAACCGGACGCTGGCCGGCGCCGGGTTGCAGGTGGAACAGGCAGGAGTTGCAATCGGACTCACTGATGACAGACCCGTGCGGCTGAAAGGGTTTCTCGGAGCGGATCTCGAAGACAAACCTGATGGGGATTTCATCGTGATCAAGAACGTCCGCGCCGGTTCGCCGGCGTACGAGCAGGGTTTGAATGCGAAGGACAAGGTCATCGCCCTGGACGGCGCGCGAGTCGACAAAGACACGTTCGAAGCCCTGATCGCGGCCAAACGTCCCGGAACTACGGTGCGGATAACCGTGTTTCGGTTTGACGATGTGCGCACGTTCGATATTAAGCTGAGCGGCGTTGTCGACGCGCCCTATCAAATCGCACCGCTGCCGCGGGTGACCGAACAACAGAAACGAATCTATCAGTCCTGGCTGGGTAAGTAGTTGTTCAGCCACTTCGTCTTGGTTATGCTTGTGCGCCTTTGCCTTATCCCCTCTCCCTTTTGGGAGAGGGGCAGGGGAGAGGGTGCGAAGCTTAGCGCGAAGTTTTTTTGATCGTTTGTTGTGTTTGCCGGAAGACAATATGAAATCAAAAGATGCTCGCGCTCAAGCCCTCACCCCGACCCTCTCCCAAAGGGAGAGGGAGGTCCGGTTGGCAGCGAGACGCGCAAAGCGAACGACTTGTTTGAAATCACGCGCAGCTTAACGGTCGCGCGCGTGCCTTCACTGCCTTACTTTTACTTTGATTGTGGCACCGAAGACGCGGTCCGGCATGTCAATCGCAATCGTGAACTATCGCAACTCTTTTTGGAAAAGAAGATCCCACACGAGTATCGCGAGTTGCCCGGCGATCATAGTTGGGCCTATTGGGATCAGCAGGTGCAGGAAGTTTTGGAGATTGCGGCGAAGCAGTTGCGGATGTCCGCAATTCGAAAACCTGGGCGGAGAGTGGAAGTCAAATAAATAAGTCGGCAGTTACGTGAAAGTAGTCGGCGAGCGCTCGCGCGTGGGTTTTACTTATTCCGCGCTTTCCGCTCAAGACTTCAGAGGCGATTCCTTTCGAGCCGAACACCTCCCAAAGATGGGTTGGCTTAACATCACGAGAATCCATTAGGTGTTGCAAGATCTCTAACGGTGTTGCGTCTTCTGGCTGACAATATCGTTTTTCGAAGTCTTCGATTAGCCTTGCCAGAAGCTTGAGGAGCTTGTCTTCTTCGGGCGTAAGGTTCTCACCCTTGTCCATCAATTTCTCAACGACTGCCAACATGCGTTCGTTCTCTTCTTCGGTTTCAATGACGACAGGCATCGTCCGAGACAGAAGTCTTCGGTAACGCGCCTCATTGATTTTATGAACAGCTCTGCTCATTCTTTCCATTTTCCCAGGTCATACTCCTTGTGCGTCATTATCGCGATGATAAATAGAGTCTGACTCTGATACCTTACTCGTGCAATCAATCGATATTTATTGCCTGCGATATTGAAAACGGTGTACCGACCGACAACGTCAGCCGAGGAGTACACTCTTCTCAACTCTGCGAAATTCTGCCAACTAGCTTTGTTTGCGATTTTGAACCAAGCGGCCAATGGGGATTTCGCATCCCGGTGGATCGAAACAAACTCTCTTATTCTCTTTAAGCTGATTACGTGCATTTATGACGTAACCTCCTTCTCTGAAGACGGTATTTTTGTTCATAGTCGTTCCCTCCTCTTTGCGAATGTGTTTTATTGGTTTCTTTTGCGCCTTAGTTTCTTGCGACGTCCTCCGCTCGTTGCCGAGGAGAGGCGTCGACGAGATGTTCTCATCATGAGAACCAAATGTCAAGCACAGATTACCTGGTAATGTTGGCGTTTTTGCGAGCCGAGCAAAGCCTCTCTTAGGGAGAGGGAGCCGACCCTAGAGAGTGGTCGCAGTTACCGCATCACAAACTGAAAATTATTTTGGCCGCGCCGAAAATTATTGCTGGCGGGCTGCACTCCCAGCACGTTTTGCACGATCGAGAGCTTGGCGTTCAGCCGCGGCTCAGACAATTGGAACCTGTCGGCGGTCATGCGCGCGTGTTCAAAATCGATCTTGGCCAGGGCCGCCAGCTCCTGACCGAAGCGGGCCACCATCGTGACCAGATCGTTATCGGTCCTGAGCGATAGCTCCCCTTCTTTGTAGATATCGATTTCAAAGCCGTTCAGTACCGCCGCGGCCGACAATAATTCATTGAGCTGGCCGATCCCCAATTCCAGCAGTTCAAAACTTCGCTTCGGATCTTGCGACGCAAACGCGTCGGCGACTTTCAGTTGATCCTCGAACTCTTTATAGCTGGTGACTCGCTTACTGACCAGGTTTCGCGCGTCATCTAAAAAACGCAAAGCCAATTTAGGATTGTCTTTCTGCATTGCCGTCGACAAGTCGATTAAGTACTTAACCCGGTCAGAATCGGACGGCAGAGCGGCCAGCTTTTGTTTGATCTCATTAAGTTTTTCCGGGGCAGCATTGGCGGCCATTCGTTTGAAGTCCACCGCCTGCATGATCGAATTCTTCCCCGATTCATCCAGATGATCATTGGCGATTTGCAGCGCGCGATCGGAATTGCCTTCCTCCACCGCCTTCTGGGCGGCTTGCTGATAAAGCCTCGATTGCATCTGAGGCGGCGCGGTGCTCGCGGCGGCTACCAGGCTGTCGCTCGTGCCCTGTTGCATTGCAGTTCGCATCTGGCTTCCGAAATTGGCGTTGGCGTTGTTTCCCACGCCCAGTTCCGTCAACTTCTGCCGCACGGCCTGGGCGCGTTCGGGCAGATACTGATCGATCTGCGGCAGCAGGGTCTGCAAAGAGAACAACATCATGCGTGCGTTATTCTGTCGCACCTGCGTTTCATCCGGCGGGTTTTGCTGGTTAGGCTGAGCGCCACGAAAAATTCGAGCCCCGCCACCACGATTGTTATTACCGCCAGCACCAAGCGAGGTGACGCTGAGAGCAGCCGTGATCGCATTGTCCATCAAATCGTGATAAGCCGACTCGCTCAGGACCTGAGCAGAGGTGGTGCGAGTGTTCGCGGAAGTTGCATCGGTAGGTGTGGCGGTTGAGGTGCTGGCCGGGCGCGGCCCGGGGATCAGCGAAAGCACCGACAGCGTGGTGGCTTCGCGACTAGCCATAATACTGTCCGAACTCAGACAGCTGAGCGCTTTGTCGGACAGCTTCTTGAAGCTTTCGGGATCTTTCGACTGCAACTGCGACAGTACGCGGCTTAAAGCCGTCGGATACTCGCCTTTGTCGAGCGCCTCGGACGCTTTTTGATAAGCCACCTTCGGATCGTTGGCCGCGATTGTTGCGAGCAGGTTCTGTTCCAGGTTACTTTGCTGATCCGGAATAAACCGCCGGCCACCTCCCGCATTGCCGGCGGTCGATGGTTGCTGTTGGGTCGAGTGTAAAAGCTGATAACCAAGCTCAGAATCATGACGTCCCGCGGTCAGTATTAGATCCTGCCGCAACTGATTCATACTCTGTATCTCGTTGCGGTCGGTACGATCGGCGTCAAGCATCATCTGGCTGGTCTGAAACCTTTAGACGACTGGGGAGCAGACTTGGTTACCAAAGTTCCCGCCGGTGTGCGCAAATCATACGGCTTTTCACTCGCTAAGACTTCCACGCGAGCTTAAACTCCTGGAGGAGAGGCTCGGCAAATCCTTGAATCATATTTCACAGGAGAAGTTGAACCCGACCGATCTCACCTGTGTGTTTCGGATTTACTTGGCGATGACCATGCGGTAAGTTTGGCAAGCCTAAAATATGATCTGGCTTTTTGGATGTGGAGACAAACAAATGGATCAAAGAAGCGTAACGCATCACCGCTGGGACGATATCCCGAAAGAACAACTCTCTGATGTTTTAGAGCGGCGTCTGATTACCGGGGATCGAATGATGCTGGCGCATGTCTATCTCAAAAAGGGCGCCATCGTTCCCAGGCATTCACACGAGAACGAACAGATCACTTACATCCTGGAAGGCGGCCTGCGTTTCTGGATCGGCGGCGACGAAGCGGAAGTGATCGACGTACTCGCAGGCGAGGTCCTTCACATTCCGTCGCACGTTCCGCACAAGGCCGAAGCATTGGCGGACACCCTCGATGTGGACATTTTCAGTCCGCCGCGACAGGACTGGTTGGACAAGACGGACGATTACCTAAGACAGAAGTAACGGAAGTTGTGGACCCGATGAGGTCAGTGCCACCCGGTGAGCGGGTGGGTTCAACTCTCGATTCTAAGAGATGACTCTATGATCCACCTGCTCACCCAGGTGGTACTGACCTCACTGCTCAGGTTGAGTGGAGACACTACTGAAATGGATCTCGGCTTAAAAGACAAGGTAGCACTCGTAGCCGCTTCCAGTCGCGGTCTGGGCCGAGCGGTCGCTGAAGAGTTGGCAGCGGAAGGCGCCGCGCTCATTATCTGTTCGCGCAAAGCGGAGACGATCAAACAGACCGCGAATGAGATCGCCGCAGCGACGGGCGCCGACATTCTCGCGCTAGCGTGCGATGTTTCGAAAGCCGACGAGGTAGCAAGCTTGGCCAAGTCCGGCCTCGATCGATTTGGCCGCATTGATATTCTGGTTACTAACGGGGGAGGACCGCCCGCTGGTCCGTTTGAAAGTTTCAGCGGTGAAGCCTGGGAAGCGGCCACCAAACAGACGCTGTTCAGCGCGATCGAACTGGCGCGTCAGGTCTTGCCGGGAATGAAAGATCGTCGTTGGGGGCGCATCCTGAACATCACGTCAATCGCCGTGAAGCAGCCCGTCGATAACCTGATCCTCTCGAATAGTCTACGTGCGGCGGTGACCGGATTCGCGCGCACACTGGCCAATGAAGTTGCCACCTGCGGCATTACCGTCAACAACATCATGCCGGGTTATACCCGCACCGAACGCGTGGAAGAATTGGCGCGCATGATGGCGGACAAGGAAGGAATCGCTCCGGCGGAATTTATTTCGCGATGGGAGAAAGAAATTCCGATGCGACGCCTGGGCGAGCCCAGCGAGTTCGCCGCGCTGGCCGGGTTCCTGGTGTCCGAGCGGGCCAGTTATATTACCGGGACTTCCATTCAGGTCGATGGTGGATGGATTAGATCGTTGTTGTGAAGTAAGCGGAGCGCGGACATCCTGTCCGCCTGAGCGCAAACATTCCGAAGTTGTTCTTGCGGCAGAATTGAGCGGGCTGCGCCCGCTGGCGGACAGGATGTCCGCGCTCCACGCTCACTTATCCTCCAGTCGCCGCGTCGCCGAAACGATCGGCAACTTCCAGCCATCTATCGGAGTTTTCTCGACGTTAAGATGACTGGTTAGATACGCCAATCTCTGGGTTTCGGCGCCTTTGCCGATCGTGAATCGTTCCTGCAAGTAGTATGGCGGAATCGCCTGATAGATCAGCGTCACTCTTACAGAAACCGCGCCGCGCGTGCGTTCGTCAAGCGGGATGCGATAGGTGATTCGATCAGAGCCGGTCGCTCCGGTCTGATTGATGTATTCCGGATCGCGTTCGGCATCTCCGTGGGGCCGCGTAAATTCTCCGAACGGTCCGTCGGGTCGCCAGCCCTTCGGCAACAGGCGATTGTTCTTTAACACTTGATCCAACCCAACGAAGCTGGTCGTGATCTTTCCCTGGGTGTCGGCGATCAGTTCCTCGTAAATCTGCACCTGACCTTCATCGGTAATGACCTCGTAGTGTGGCTGAAAAACCTGCTTACGTTTGGCCGCGTCGTAAAAGAATTCAGTCGGCAGCACCTCCTCAGTTACACCCCTGACGATCGCGCCAGTGCTATTGGTGCGGCCCGAAGCCCAAACGACTTTGCCGTCTCCGTCCAGAACTTCAAAGGTAAGAAAGGCGCGGCGAAAGGCCACGCCGGAAGGAAAACCGTGCCCGGCCAGGTTCTGGACAGAAACGGAAGCCTCGAGAGAGTTATCGGATTTAGTGAGTGACGCGACCTCGATCGTCGCTGTTTCTCTGCGCGCCAGATCGTAACCCGAGCTCTGTGCGGTGAGGAGGCCCGGCACCGCCTCGCCATACATGTAATCGGCCGTTCGGATTCCCAGAATGTCCGGGAACTGCTCAAACATCATCAGGCCGAACTGGTTGATTCCCAGCATCGTGTGCCGCGAGTATTGATCGCGCACTCGGACCGTGATGTCTTTGTCCCGGGCACGATAATCGGTATAGGGATAATTGTTATCTTCGATATTGGCGGTGCGAAAGACAAGCTGCTGACCGAGAAACTTTTTCTGCATGTGGCAATCCTGGCAGGTGCGCGCGGCTGCCTGATTGATCGGCGCGCGCTCGTTCTGGTAGACGCTGTTCTGCCATTCAGGATAAGTCATCTGCTCGTGAAACTCTTTTGGTTTTCCCGCTCTGTCTAAGACCTGGCGGCCGTTACCGTCAAAGACGGGAAGGATTACGGTGTGGCAACTGCCGCACAACGCCGCGGTTTTGATCTGAGCGCCGAAACCCGGCGTAATGCCGGTCGCGTTTTTCATCGGCACCGTGATTAACTGATCGTAGGGACCATTACTCACGTTAGCCGGATCGAGTTTGAACTTGCCCGTGAATGTGGCCGGCGTTCCCAGCCCGTCCTTTGATATCCGATGACAGACGCCGCACGAGACCCCGTCGCGAGCCAATGCTCCGTACTTGCCGTCAGCATCGTCGGGCAGCGCGTAGACCATGCTGTGTTCGAATGGCTGTTGTTTGTCGGTTTCGACCTGGCGCTGGCCCATCACGCCGTGACAGCGATAGCACGTGTTATCGAGGAAGCCGGCCTGGCTCGGGCGCAAGGTCTTTTCAGATTCGAGTTGCGCATGAAAGATCGGATCGCGTCCCGCCAGTCCCATCATCGACGCGCGCCATTCCGTATACGGCGAAAGGTTGATCGGCGGCTGCGGTCCGTCGGTAAACAAGAAAGCCATGTTTTCTTTTGAAGCGGAATGGCAGCCGAGGCATTGGCTGGAAGTGAGAAACCCCTGAGGGCCGCCCGGTCCGGCGGTTACATGATCGAAAGACTCGCCCGGAAAACGCTTTACCTGCGGCAATGGCACGAGCGGCAGGCCTTTGAAGAGCTTTAGGAAGTTCGGCTCGGGAGCTTTGCGCGCAGTGCCGAACGGTCCGCCTTTGATCTGTTTGGTGTTCGCGATCTGCTGATGAGAATCTTGCGTTGGCGGCGGCAAGGGCAGCATCGTCGGCGCCTGGATAGTGAAAGAGATCGGATCACCTTCGACATTCTTGGCTGTGATAAACGTTGATTCCTTTTCAGCGGAAGCATGACAACGAAGGCAATAGAGGCCAAAGCCGGAATCCGGATAGTCTATCGACGGGTTTTCCGCCGCATAACCAGGGGCTTGGTAAGACCAGTACCAGCCGTCATAAGCGCCCTTCCTGTCTTTGACCATGATCGTCCAGGCGCTTAGCTGCGAGCCTTCTTTGGCTGGGGAAGGAAACATTTCCTTGACGATCATCGCGCCATCGGGTATCTGGCCTTCACGGTTTTTGTGTTTGAGCCAGTCCCAAACTTCCGGCGAGTAAAAGACCTTCACCGCGTTATGAGTGCCGAAAGAAGCGCCGCCGATGAATGGCCCAGTATTACGAATTTGTGAGTCGGCAACCCAGCGTCGATAACAACCCTGGTCGAGGAACGAATAGAGCAGTTTTTCAAACTTCTTTGCACCGATGTCGCTGGGCCTCGGTAGGGGAAAAGCGATTTCACACCGTTTGGCTGGCGCCGGCGACGCGCTTTGAGCGTGACTCGGTGGTGACTTGATAGCGCTCGTGACAAGCAGCGCTACG